>OIFJ01000360.1_pt1 | contig 18459 bp, 12 predicted proteins | sample 1582011 | NCBI WGS metagenome assembly OIFJ01 (sample SAMN07501050, study PRJEB24779) | human gut metagenome | isolation source: stool | host: human infant | place: USA: Pittsburgh, PA
TGGGGGTATAGCTCAGTTGGGAGAGCACCTGCCTTGCACGCAGGGGGTCAGGAGTTCGAATCTCCTTACCTCCACCATTAAAGCTATGAACAAAGTTCATAGCTTTTTTATTTTGTAAATAAGAGTATATTTCTATCTAAGATATTGATAATAGTATATTTAGGATCAATACAATTACTATTTATAATTAAATTTCATAGTGCTTATTTAGCAAAACCTTAAGATATTGTTGTAATTTTAGAGTCATTTTTAAAAGATGACTCTAATTTTTCATATTGATTATAATATTATAGAGGTTAAAAGCTCATAATATAGGGGAAAAAATAAAAAGTTTAATACAATTAAGCATATATTTGAGCAATAATTAAGTAAATATATGTAAACTGAGTTTAAAGTATTTTTACAAAAAATAATGCATAAATACTTATATTTTATAGAAAATAATCATGTTTTTATTTATAATTATTTATGAAAGTTAAATTTTGATTATTGTTATAAGTTTTATATTAAGAGAATCTAAGGGCTAGTAATAAGTTCAAAATAAAGTAATAAGATAATATTCTATAAGTAGCATTTTATTTATATATACTTTAAATTATACTTATTAAAATAATTTTTAAACTTTAGCGATTTAAAGTTATATAGTTATTTTTATTAGAGTTTCTTTAAATAATTAAAGTTCTATTTATGTTAATTTACATAGAACTTATATTACAATGAGCAAAGTAAGGGATTTAAAAATTTTAATTGGGGTTATATATACTATATAAAATTATTGAAATAGTACAAACTAATTTTTATATAGTGAAAATTAATGTTTTGGATTTATTCGCTTTTAGGAGGATTAAAAATGGGAAAACCTAAATTAAAAAAGGAAATAGGATTGTTTACTGCTACAGCTTTAGTAGTTGGTAACATGATGGGATCTGGGATATTTATGCTTCCAGCCAGTTTAGCCAGTGTATCTGGTCCAGGTTCAACTATAATGGCGTGGTTATTAACGGGATTAGGTTCTTTGGTTTTGGCATTAACGTTCGCTAACTTAGGTTCAAAGATTCCAAAGACAGGAGGAACTTATGAATATTCTAGACTAGCTTACGGAAACTTTATGGGATTCATGACTGCATGGCTTTATTGGAATGGATCTTGGATTGGAAATGCTACTATTTTTATAGTTATTACTACTTATTTAGGTGAAGTTATAACAAGTTTAACTAATTCACCAATAATAGGCTTCTTATTCTGTTCGTCTATCTTATGGATTTGTACATATATAAATATAAGAGGAACAAAGTTAGCAGGTAGAGTAGCTTCAGTAATAACTGTTTTTAAAGTTTTATTATTTATATTCTTCATAGTTGTTGGATTAATTTACTTTGATCCGTCAAACCTAACACCAATGTTTCCAGAAGGAAAGGGTGTTTCAACTATTCCTGTAGCAGCATCTTTAACTTTATGGGCATTTATGGGCTTAGAAACTGCATCTGTAGCAGGAGGAGAAATAAAAGATCCTGAAAAAAATGTTAAGAGAAGTACTATATTAGGTATGTTAATTAGTACTGTTTTATATATATTAATAAGTGTTGTAGCTATGGGAGCTATGAGTCAAAGTGAATTAGCTTCAAGTACTGCTCCTATTTCTGATATAATAGTTAAAGTTTTAAATTTAAAGAGCTTAAATTTCTTAAATATAGCTATAGCTATTAGTATTTTAGGAACAGCTATGGGATGGCTATTATCAACTGCTAGAGTAGGATATGCTGCTGGAGAGGATGGAATTTTCCCTAGTGTATTTGCTAAGGTACATCCTAAGTATAATACGCCACATTTAGCCTTAATAATAGGTAGTATATTTATAAATATTATATTCTTAATGAACTTTACTAAGGGTTTAGCAGGGGCATATAGTTTTATAGTTGTATTAGCTACTTTAAGTTACCTACCAATATATGCAATTTCAACTATTGCAGAAATAATACTTATGGTTAAAGAGGATAAAAAACCTACATTTAAAAAACATTTAGGTTTAATAATAAGATGTTTAATAGGTTTTGCTTTTGCAATTTGGGCAATATATGCTTCAGGAGCTGAAATAGTAATGTATGGATTTATTTTAATATTACTAGGAGTTCCGATTTATGGATATATGAGCATAAAAAAACACTTCCGATAAATTGAATTTTGATATTTAACAAATTTGTTATGTAATGTTGATTAATTTATTATATAATAAATATAAGTTTTGAAATTGGGGTTATATTATTTATGGTACAGAAATTTGCGTGGGGAGTGTATTGGGATGGCAAAAGTAGAAGCTTTAGAAGAGGAATTAGTTGAATTAAAACTTAAAAAAAGAAATTTCATTTTAGCCAATAAAGATACAAAAGAGATTGATAATCTTATAAAAAATTTAGAAGAAGAAATTATGAGAATTAAATCAAATAATTGATATTCAGTAGCTATGAAAGAGAAATTACTCTTTCATAGCTTTTTTTGTTTAATAAAAAAGAAAGTGTTCTCAAATAAACTTTTAAAGTGAGAGTAGTCAAATATGCCATCATAAAGCTTAAGAAGAATGGATCGGGTTCTTATGTAAGAAAAATATTATTTTGTTATATAAAATTTATTTAACGATATGAAATTTTTAAATATTGTTTTGGTAAAAAAATACATTTAATATATTAATGGGTTTATTTTTTAGAAGATTATTTTGGAATAATTTAATTAAATAATTAGGTTTGAATTTGTATAAATAATATTTTTATTCATATCTTAAGAAGGGTAAGGAGATTTATGATGACTTTAGTAGAGGTAAAAGATGATAAATTAGAGATAAAACCTGTTAGGTTGAGAAAAGAAAAATATAAAACACAATTAAAAAATAAAATTTTTAATGAAGATGATTTATATTTATTTCATGAAGGGCGAAATTATAATGCTTATAATTTTATGGGAGCTCATTTTACTAGTGAAAATAGAAAACGAGGGGTAAGATTTACCCTTTGGGCTCCAAGGGCAAAGAATATTTTTTTAGTTGGAGATTTTTCAAATTGGGAGATAAAAGAAGAAAATAAACTTGAGAGAATAAATGAAACAGGGCTTTGGAGCATTTTTATACCTAGATTAAAAGAGGGAATTAAGTATAAGTATTATATTGAACAAGAAGATGGAAAAGCAGTATTAAAGGCTGATCCTTATGGAATTTATTCAGAGGTAAGACCTAATACTGCTTCTATTTTATGCGAAAAAACTAAAATAAGATGGTCAGATAAAAAGTGGTTAAATAAAAGAGAAGAAACTAATTATTTTGAAAGTCCTATTAATATATATGAATTACACTTAGGCTCATGGAAAAGAAAAGATGAGGATGAGTTTTTATCCTATGATGAGTTAAGTGTGGTTTTACCTAAGTATGTTAAGGAAATGGGATATACTCATGTTGAATTTATGCCATTAAATGAGCATCCATTAGATGCCTCTTGGGGGTATCAAGTTACAGGATATTATTCAGTAACAAGTAGATATGGAGATATTAAGGGATTAAAAAGGTTAATAAATGCTCTTCATAAGGAGGATATAGGAGTTATTTTAGATTGGGTACCAGGTCATTTTTGCAAGGATGAACAAGGATTATATATGTTTGATGGTACACCAACTTATGAATATGAGGAAAAATGGAAAGCTGATAATAAAGGCTGGGGAACTTTTAATTTTGATTTGGGAAAGCCAGAAGTAAAAAGCTTCTTAATTTCTAATGCTTTTTACTTTATAAATGAATTTCATATAGATGGATTAAGGGTTGATGCTGTTTCTAATATGATTTATTTGAATTATGGAAGAAATCATGGAGAATGGGTTCCTAATATATATGGAGGAAATGAAAATTTAGAAGCTATTCAATTTATAAAAGAGCTTAATGAGGCTATAAAAACTTATAGCAAAGGGGTAATTACAATTGCAGAAGAATCAACATCTTGGCCTAATGTGACTAATGATACTGAATATGGTGGCTTAGGATTTGATTTTAAATGGAACATGGGCTGGATGAATGACACTCTAGAATATAATGAGTTAGATCCTATATATAGAAAGTATCATCATAATAAATTAACTTTCCCTATGATGTACAATCATTCAGAAAAGTTTATATTACCTATATCTCATGATGAAGTTGTTCATGGGAAAAAATCTCTTATAGATAAAATGCAGGGAGATTATTGGAATAAGTTTGCTAATTTAAGAGCATATATGGCATATATGTATGGTCATCCAGGGAAAAAACTTATGTTTATGGGATGTGAATTTGGACAGTTCATAGAATGGAGAGAATATGAAGAGCTTGAGTGGAAGTTAATTGATAAGTTTGATATGCATAGAAAAACTTATAATTTCTTTAAGGATTTAAATAACTTTTATAAAAATAATTCTGAGCTTTGGGAATTAGATTATGATCAAGATGGATTTCAATGGATTGATGCTGATAATAATGAACAAAGCATATATATTTTTATAAGAAAAAGTAAAAATATAGAAAAATATAAAATATTTGTATGCAATTTTACTCCAATGGTTTATTATGATTTTAATATAGGAGTTCCTGAAAAGGGAGTTTATAGAGAAATTTTCAATACAGATAAGGAAGAGTATGGTGGTTCTGGACAAGTTATTAAAGAGAATTTATTATCAAGAAAAGGTTGGTGCCATAATCAGCCATATACTTTAACTATAAAGGTTCCACCAATGGCAGTTTCTGTTTTTGAAAGAATAATTGAAGAAAATAAAACAGAAGAAAAGATAGTAAAAGAAGATAAATATATTTAATAAAAGATAAAAGGGAAGATATTTTATTTGGAGGGGTTTAAATTGATAAAAGTTTTATTTGCAACATCAGAGGCAAATCCATTTATAAAAACTGGGGGACTAGGTGATGTAATGGGAGCATTACCTAAGGAACTTAAAAGAAAGGGAATAGATGCTAGAGTAATTTTGCCTAAATATAGTGCTATAAAAGGAGAACTTTTAGATAAGCTTAGTTTTAAAAAATGGTTTATGGTTCCTGTTGGTTGGAGAAATCAATATTGTGGAGTATATCAGTGTGAATATGATGAAGTTATATATTATTTATTAGATAGTGAGTTTTATTTCCACAGAAATAGTTTATATGGAGAAGGTGATGATGGAGAGAGATTTGCTTTCTTTGATAGAGCTGTTTTAGAAACTTTAAAAGAGATTGATTGGTGTCCAGATATTATTCATTGTAATGATTGGCAAACAGGAATGATACCAGTACTTCATAAATTAGAGTATTCTAAAGATCCATTTTATAAGGATATTAAGACTGTGACTTCAATTCATAATCTTTTATTCCAAGGTAATTTTTCAGCAGATGTTTTACCAGAACTTTTTGGTTATGATTATGAACCAGTGAGAAATGGAAGTTTAGAGTTTTATGGTGGAATGAGTTTTATGAAAGGAGCTATAAATTATAGTGATAGGATTTTAACTGTAAGTGAAACTTATGCCAAGGAAATTCAAACTCCTTACTTTGGAGAAAATTTAGATGGCTTATTAAGAGAAAGAGGATATGCGCTAAAAGGAATAGTAAATGGTATAGATTATGATGAATTTAATCCTAATAAGGATAGTTTAATAGCTAAAAATTTCTCAGTGAAAACTATAGAAGATAAAGTGTTAAATAAATTAGCTCTTCAAAAGGAATTAGGGTTACCTATAAATCCAGATATACCTATGATAAGCATTGTATCTAGGCTTACAAATCAAAAGGGATGCGACTTAATAGTTAATATAGCAAATAGATTACTTCAAAGAAATGTGCAATTAGTTATATTAGGAACAGGTGATTATAATTATGAAAATCATTTTAAGGGATTGCAAGAGCTTTATCCAACTAAGGTATCTGCAAATATAAAGTTTGATAATGGATTAGCTCATAGAATATATGCATCTTCAGATATTTTCTTAATGCCATCATTATTTGAGCCTTGTGGACTAGGACAACTTATAGCATTAAGATATGGAGCTATTCCAATAGTTAGAGAAACAGGTGGATTAAAGGACACAATTCATTCATATAATAAATATACTGGAATAGGAAATGGCTTTAGTTTCACAAATTATAATCATAATGATTTAATGCATGTTATTGAATTAGCTTTAGAAACATATGATGATAAAGAGATTTGGAGATCATTAATTATACAAGCTATGGATTCTGATAATAGTTGGAATAAGTCAGCAGAAAAATATAAGGAATTATATGAAGAATTAATAAAGTAGTTTTAATCAAGTTTGTAGGAGGCGAGTAGATGCTATCTATAAATAAGGAGAGTTTTAAGAGAGATTATAAAAAAAAGTTTTTAGAACTTCATGGTATAGAACTTGAAGAGGGAAAAAATTTTCATAAGTATGAGGCTCTTGGATGTTTAGTTAGAGATTATATTGCAGAAGACTGGGTAAATACTAAAAAGAAATATGAGAGTTCAAAGCAAAAACAAGTTTATTATTTCTCTATGGAGTTTTTATTAGGAAGACTTTTAGGAGATGCCTTACTAAACTTAGGTATAAGAGAAACATGTAGGGAAGCTTTAAAGGAATTAAATATTGACTTAGAAGAACTAGAAGAGTTTGAAAGTGATCAGGGGTTAGGTAATGGTGGATTAGGTAGATTAGCAGCATGCTTTCTAGATTCAATGGCATCTTTAAATATAGCTGGGCATGGATGTGGCATAAGATATAAATATGGATTTTTCAATCAAAAAATAATTGATGGATCACAGGTAGAAACACCAGATAGTTGGCTTAAGAACGGAAATGTATGGGAATTTAAAAAACTAGATAAATCAGAAGTTGTTAAGTTTGGTGGAAATATTAAGTGCGAAAATATAAATGGTAGATTAACTTTTACCCATGTAAATTATGAGCCAATTTTAGCAGTTCCTTATGATACCCCTATTGTTGGATATGAAAATAATGTGGTAAATAATTTAAGGTTATGGAGTGCAGAGCCAGTAGATAATGAATTTGATTTTTGTTATTTCAATAGAGGGCAATATTTAAAGGCTATAGAATACAGAAATTCTATTGAAGCCATATCACAGGTATTATATCCTGATGACTCAATGTATGAAGGGAAACTTCTTAGATTAAAACAGCAATATTTCTTTGTATCAGCAGGACTTCAGAGTATAGTTAGACATTATAAGAAAAATGGTGGAAAAATAGAAGAGTTTGATGAATATATTGCTATTCATATAAATGATACCCATCCAACCTTAGCAATACCAGAGCTTATGAGAATTTTATTAGATGAAGAGGGACTTTCATGGGAAAGTGCCATGAGAATAACTACAAACACAATATCATATACAAATCATACTATTTTATCTGAAGCCTTAGAGAAATGGCCAATAAATATGTTTAAGGAGCTTCTTCCTAGAATATATATGATAGTTGAAGAGATGAATGAAAGATACTGTGCTGAACTTTGGCATAAGTATATTGGTCAATGGGACAAGATTTCTAAGATGGCCATAATAGGAGATGGCTTTGTTAGAATGGCTAATCTTGCAATAGTAGGTAGTCATAGTGTAAATGGTGTAGCAAAATTGCATACAGAAATACTTAAGAAAAAAGAGATGAGTGATTTTTATTATCTTTATCCAAGTAAATTTAATAATAAAACTAATGGAATAGCACATAGAAGATGGCTTCTAAAAAGCAATCCTGAACTTACCAATCTTTTAAAAGAAACAATAGGAGACAGCTTTATAAAACATCCTACAGATATGGAGAACTTTGAGAAGTATATTGATGATGAGTATGTTTTAAAAAGATTAGGAGAAATAAAAAGAAAAAATAAAGAGAATTTAGCTAAGGTAATTTTTGATAATCAGGGAATTAAAGTTGATCCAAATTCAATTTTTGATGTACAAGTTAAGAGAATACATGCATATAAGCGTCAGACTTTAAATTGTTTGAGAATCATGGAGCTTTATAATAGATTGTTAGAAAATCCAAATTTAGATATAGCCCCAAGAACCTTTATATTTGCAGGTAAAGCTGCCCCTGCATACTATTTAGCTAAGAATACTATTGAATTAATAAATGCTGTTGCAAAGAAAGTAAATAATGATAAAAGAATTAATGATAAAATCAAAGTAGTTTTCTTAGAAAATTATAGAGTTTCTCTTGCAGAAAAGATAATTCCAGCTACAGACTTAAGTGAACAAATTTCAACTACAACTAAGGAAGCTTCAGGTACTTCTAATATGAAGTTTATGATGAATGGTGCTGTTACTATAGCTACCTTAGATGGAGCTAATATAGAAATAAGAGATGAAGTTGGAGACGACAATATTGTTATTTTTGGATTAACAGAAAATGAAGTTCTCGATTATTACTCAAGAGGTGGATATTCAGCTTGGGATGTAAGAAATAATGATAATAGGTTAATTAGAGTTACAGATGATTTAATAAATGGAGTTTACTCTAAGGATAGAGACAAGTTTAGAAGTGTATATGATAATTTATTGACCTATAATGATGAATTTTTTGTACTAAAGGATTTTGATTCATATTTGAAAGCTCAAGATAAGGTAGATTTGCTTTATAGAAATAATAAAGAGTGGCAAAGAAAATGTGGAGTAAATATAGCACATTCAGGTATATTTTCTTCAGATAGAACCATAGCTGAGTATGCTACAGGAATATGGGGTTCAAAAGTTATATACAAAAACCTATAGAAATTTATAACAAAGTATAATCCATAAAGCACTTATATTAATACTATATATTAATATAAGTGCTTTGTTTTATTAAGTAAGAAAGGGGTATTGCCATGGGAAAAGCTTATATTTATCATGATTCTCAAGATACCTTTTATAGGGAACCTTTTGGAGCTGTTTCTGTAGGTTCTAAGGTAAGTTTAAGATTAGAATGTAGAGAGTGTGGAGAAGTTTTTATAGAGGTAATAAAGTTTGATGGAAGTAGATATTCAATACCTATGAAAATTGAAGAGCGTAGAAATGAATGCATAATTTATAAAGGAATAATAGACACTACAAACTCCTTAGGAGTAATAAATTATTACTTTAAATATATTAAGGATGGATTTACTCAATATTATGGAAATAATGATGAGTGTTTAGGGGGAAAGGGAAAGATATACTATGATTTTCCTAATTATTATCAAATAACAGTTTATGAGGATAATAAAATTCCTAGTTGGTATAAAGAAGGTATTATTTATCAAATATTTGTGGATAGATTTTTTAATGGGAATAAGGATAGCATGATATTAAATAAAAAGAAAAATAGCTTTATATATGGTAATTGGTATGATGAGCCAATGTATATAAGAGATAATAATGGAAGTATTAAACGGTGGGATTTTTATGGAGGTAATTTAAGGGGAGTAATTAAAAAATTAGATTATATAAAATCTTTAGGGGTAAATATTATATACATGAATCCAATCTTTGATGCTGTGAGTTGTCATAAATATGATACTGGAGATTATGAAAATATTGATAAGATGTATGGAACTAACAGTGATTTTAAGGAATTGTGCCAAAAAGCTGAGGAAAAAGGTATAAGGATAATATTAGATGGAGTTTTTAGTCATACAGGATCAGATAGTAGGTACTTTAATAAATACGGAAACTATGGAGAGCTTGGAGCCTATGAATCTAAATACTCTAAATATTATAAGTGGTATAGGTTTTATGACTATCCTAATAGTTATGAATGTTGGTGGGGTTTTGAAAATCAGCCTAATGTAGAGGAATTAGAAAAGACATATTCAGATTATATAGTTAATAGTGAAAATTCAATAATAGCAAAGTGGCTTAGATTAGGAGCAAGCGGATGGAGGCTAGATGTAGCAGATGAACTACCAGATGAATTCATACAAATGATTAAGGAAAGGATGAAAAATGAGAAAGAAGATAGTGTGCTTATAGGAGAGGTTTGGGAAGACGCTTCAAATAAGGTTAGCTATTCAAAAAGAAGAAAATATTTATTAGGAAATGAATTAGATTCTGTAACAAATTATCCTTATAGAGATATAATTTCTAATTTTTTAAATGAAGAAATAAGTTCAAAGGATTTTTATAAAGTGATAATGAGCATAAAAGAAAATTATCCAAGAGAAAATTTTTATGCAAATATGAATCTTCTAGGTAACCATGATACAGAAAGAATACTTACAGCATTAAAAGAAAATTTAAATAAGTTAAAATTAGCTCTATGCCTTCAAATGACCTTACCTGGAGTTCCCCTAATTTATTATGGAGATGAGGCAGGACTTTTAGGAAATAATGATCCTGAAAATAGAAAGACCTATCCTTGGGGACGAGAAAATAAGGAAATATTAAGTTATTATAGCTTTTTCGGAAACTTTAGAAAGAATGAAGAGGTTTTAAGAAAGGGAGATTTTTATATTTTTAAGGATACACCTGAGGATATCATTGCTTTTAAGAGAGTTTATAAAGAGAAAGAAATGATAATTATAGTAAATAAGAGTAATTCTAGAAAAACCATAACCTTAGATAGCGAGAAAGGAAGATATAAAGATAAATTTTCTAAGGAAGAATTTTATGGTGATGGTAGCATTACTTTAGAAGTAGAAAGAGAAAATTATAAAATTTTAACTAATTAGAGGTATTTTCTAAGTGAAAAAATCATATTAATCCAATATATGGAGGTGGATAATATGATAAGAACAATAGTATGCCAAAGAGAAGGATGCAATGGAAATGCTTTTTATATAAATAGTCATGATGGTGAAATGAGTGTTGTATGTAAGGAGTGTAATAGTGAGTATAAATATGAAACTGAGAATAATTCACTTTTGATGTTATCTACTTGCTCAAACTGTAATAATGATACTTTTAAGGTCTTTAAAGATACTGAGAGCAATAATATATATGCAAAATGTATTGTTTGTGGTAATCCACCAGAAAATATTTTTATTGATGCTGATGGAAATCAGGTATCTTATGAATCTAAAATTTTAAATGACATAAAGGACATGGTTTATAGAGTTGAGCAAAGAATAAGCAATCTTGAGAGAGAGGTTGAGAGTTTAGGAAGTGGTCAAGTATTGATAGAGCAATCTATGGCATATATAAATCAATTTTTATCAGAAAATAAATAAGGTCTTAAATCAATTTGGGTACTAGAAAGGTTTCTAGTACTCTTTGTTATTAAAAAATAATAAAATTTAAGGCTATTTAAGAATATTGTTTTAAAATATTTAGTTAATTTAAAATAATTATTTTTTAAGATTAAATTTATTATAAATTAATTTTAATAACTATTAAATTTAAAGTTAAATTATGTTATAATTTCAATATCCATTTAATGGGATATAAGGGGTAAATTGGAGGGGAGACTTGTGTCAAAAAAAGAGATAGTTGCAATGATATTAGCTGGAGGTCAAGGATCGAGATTAGGAGTGTTAACTAAGAATTTGGCTAAGCCAGCAGTTCCTTTTGGGGGAAAGTATAGAATAATAGATTTTCCTTTAAGTAACTGTTCTAATTCAGGTATATATACTGTTGGTGTTTTAACACAGTATAAGCCTTTAAAATTAAATGAACATATTGGTATTGGTGATACATGGGATTTAGATAGAAGAGATGGAGGGGTAAGTATATTGCCTCCATATCAAAAAGAAAAAGGTGGAGATTGGTATAAGGGTACTGCCAATGCAATCTATCAGAATATTGAATTCATAGAAAGATATGATCCAGAATATGTTCTTATTTTATCAGGAGATCATATTTATAAAATGGATTATGATAAAATGCTAGAAATGCATAAACAGAAAGAAGCTGATGCTACTATAGCAGTAATAAATGTTCCTATGCATGAGGCAAGTAGATTTGGAATAATGAATACAAATGAAGATTTATCAATATATGAATTTGAGGAAAAGCCAGAGCATCCAAAGAGTAGAAATGCTTCAATGGGAATATATATTTTTAATTGGAAAGTTTTAAAGAAATTTTTAGAAGAAGATGAATTAGATCCAAATTCAAGTAATGATTTTGGAAAAAATATAATTCCTAAAATGCTGAATGCAGGTAAAAGGCTTATAGCTTATCCATTTAAGGGTTATTGGAAAGATGTTGGAACTATAGAAAGTTTATGGGAAGCTAATATGGATTTATTAAAGCATGAGGATGAATTAAGTCTTTATGATAGTGAATGGAGAATTTATTCAGCTAATCCTGTTAGACCTGCTCAATTTATTGGAAAAGATGCAGAAATAAAGTCTTCCTTAACTGTTGAAGGATGTATAGTACATGGTAAGGTTGAAAACTCAGTTTTATTCCAAGGGGTTTATGTAGGAAAGGGAGCTATAATTAAAGATGCAGTAATAATGCCAAATACAAGAATTGAGGATGAAGTTGTAATAGAAAAAGCGATTATAGGTAGTGAAGCTATTGTTGGTAAAGGATGCAAAATAGGCGATGGAAATAAAATTTCAGTTATAGCATCTAAAGAGGTTGTAGTAGGCAATAAAGAAATAATAGAAGAATGTGCTATGGTGAAGTAAGAAGAGGTATATGAGAGGGGTAATAGTTCATGAATAATTGCATAGGTATAATAAATTTAGATGAGAATGAAAGCAGAATTGGAGAATTAGCAAAAAATAGGCCTTTAGCAGCAGTACCTATAGCGGGAAGATATAGAATAATTGATTTTATACTTTCTAATATGACTAATGCAGGAATAGAATCTTTAGGTATTTTAAGCAAAAATAAATCTCGTTCATTAGTAGATCACTTAACTAATGGAAGACCATGGGATTTACACAGAAAAAGAGATGGATTAAGAGTATTTAACTTTGGTGAAAGAGATCCTTATTATGACGATATAACTAATCTTTATGAGAATTTAGATTTTTTAACTAAAAGTAGAAGAGAATATGTTATCATGTCACCATCATATATGATTTGTAATATAGATTTAAAAGAAGCTTTAGAATATCACAAGAAAAATGACAATGATATTACAGTAATATATAAAAAAGTTAAAGATGCGGATTCTAATTTTATTGATTGTGATGTTTTAAATTTTGATGAAAGTGGTTTTATAAAAAGTATAGGAAAAAACTTAGGTAGAGAAGAAGAAAGTAATATAAGCATGGAAATGTATATATTAAGAACAGATCTTCTTATAGAAATAATATATGAATGTATAAGAAGAGGTTCACATAGAAAATTCAAGAGTTATTTAAGTGAATTCTTAGATGAAATGAAGGTTAGTGGATTTGAATTTAAAGGTTATTTAAGCTGTGTTAATTCACTAAAATCTTATTATAAGGCTAATATGGATTTATTAGAAGAGAAGGTTTATAAGGAATTATTTATAGATAATAATCCTATATATACTAAATCTAGAGATGAAGGACCAACCCATTATACTAAAAATAGTGAAGTAACTAATTCAATAATAGCAAATGGTTCTTATATTGAAGGGAAAGTTGAAAACAGTATAATTGGAAGAAGAGTTTATGTAGGACCAGAGGCGGTTATTAAAAATTGTATTATAATGCAAGAAACTGTTATAGGTGAAAATGCCCATTTAGATAAAATAATAACAGATAAGGCAGCAGTAATAAGAGATGATGAGAAAATAGTAGGTCTTGAATACTGTCCTATGGTTTTAAGCAAACCTAATATAATATAAACTTGAAATAAATCATAGCATCCTTTAAATTTAATTTATACAAAAGGAGAAGAGGAGATGCTATGGAGAATAAAAGAAAAAGAATAATTGCATGGAGTTTAATTATATTCTGGATGGCTTTTATATTTTTTATGTCTAGTCAGCCAGGAGAGGTTTCTTCTAAACAAAGTAATTTTATAGTTATTTTACTTGATATGTTTGGAATGGACTTAAATAGTCGTTTTGGTGAATTATCAACATTTATTATAAGAAAGGGAGCACACTTTACTGAATATATGATACTTTATTTCTTAGCTTTTAATCTTTTAAGATTATATATAACTAGAAAGAAGGCATATATATATTCTTTAATTATAGTTTTTGGATATGCTTGTAGCGATGAATTCCATCAATTATTTGTAGAAGGAAGAAGTGGACAGTTTAAAGATGTTCTTATAGATACATCAGGAGGAATTTTTGGAAGTTTATTAGCTATTTTAAAAAATAAAATTTTCTCTAATAAAGCTTAAAATGAAAAAATCCTAAAATATATCTTTTAAATATAAAAAGTTTCTTTATAGTTTTTCTCTATAAAGAAACTTTTTTCTTTAATAATTAATAATTTTTTATAATAATGCTGAGAAAATTCTAGTAACTCCCTCTATAAACTTGTCAAACTTAGTTGATTTTTCATATTCTTCAATTTTAAAATGTCTAGATTTAAGTAAATCTTCAAAAAACAGAGCATCTAACTTACATGTTATGTCCTTATCATATATAACAGTATTTATTTCATAATTAAGTTCAAAACTACGTATATCCATATTAGCTGTTCCTAAAGTACATATTTTCCCATCTATTGTCATTGTTTTAGAATGTATAAAAGAACTTTTATCATAAAAATAAACTTCAATTCCACAATCCATAAGTTCAGCTAAATAACTTTTAGATGCCTTATTTACCATAAAGTGATCTGATTTTTCAGGAAAAATAATCTTTACGTCAACTCCACTTAAAGAAGCTATTCTAAGAGCTTCTATTATGCTTGATGGAGGTACAAAATAAGGAGTAGTTATATAAATATTTTCCCTTGCAGTCATAATCATTTTTAAAATGCTCTGCATTATTGCAGGAAATGTTGAATCAGGTCCGCTTTTAACTAACTGCATTAAAACCCTTTCCTTAGCAACTATATTTTCAGGAAAATATTTATCAAATTCCTTATCATAAAAAGTATAACTATTATTAGCTTTTTCTATGGTTATGAAGTCATCTAGGAAAACTGCTTGCAGTGCTAAAACAAAATCACCTTTAATCATTAGGTGGGTATCTCTCCAATAACCAAACTTTTTGTTTCTACCTAAATATTCATCTCCTATATTAATACCACCTAAAAAACCTACTTGACCATCTATAACAACTATTTTTCTATGATTTCTATAGTTGATTTGAGTGTTTATTACTTTAAGAAGGGGTGCTAAGAAGTAAGAGTACATAACAACTGAGACCCCTGCTTTTTTTAAATCTTTAATGTAGCTTCTTTTTAAGCTGCTTGAACCAACTTTATCAATAATAAATCTAACCTTAACTCCTTCTAGAGCTTTCTTTATCAATATATCTTTAATCTCATTGCCTATTTCATCACTATTTACTATATAGTACTCAAGATGAATATGATGCTTAGCCTTAAGAAGTTCCTCTTTTAAATCTTTAAACTTTTCAACACCATCCTTATATATCTTTATATCATTATTAACAAAGATAGGAGAATCACTGTTAAAAGCTAAAAGCTCCATTAAAGGGACATATTGTTTTTCAGGATATTCATCTAAAATAGGACTTATTAAGTCATTAATTTTAGGATTAATTCTATCATTAAGTTTATTTCTTTTCCAATTACGTCCTAAGAATATATAAAGTATTAATCCTATAGGAGGCAATAGGGTTAGTATTAGTAACCATGCTATTGTTTTTTCTGGTTGTTTTCTTTCTAGTACCACAATTATGACAGACAAGATTACATTAATTATAAATGCCAAGTATAAAAATGTTGTTGTATAGTTTATAATAATCCCTCCCTCATAAATAAAATACTAAATCTTATTGTACCATTAATTATCTCAATAACTAATACTTTCTAAACAGTTTTACATAAAATATATTATCAAAATGTAATTATAAACTATATAAAATATTATAATCTACATATTTATTATTGAAAGTATGAAATCAATAGAGTATTAATAAAATTTAAATAGTTAACATCAAAAAAAGATAAAATTTATTTTAGACTAATAATTTTATTTTTCTTTAACAAGATAAAGTGAGAAAATTATCAAAAATATAACCAAAATATTAATATTGTGTTATATAAATGTGATTATATTGAAATTTTAATAATAAATGATATAATAAATTAAGATAATAATAAAAATAAGTTGTTTTTGTTGGGGGTTTATAAACAAAAATAAATAACTATTAATAAAAGGGGGGCATATATATATGAAAGCTGTAAAAGAAGTAAATCAGAAAAAAAGCGGAATTTTAGGCTTCATAGAAACAGTAGGTAATAAATTGCCGCATCCAGCTACTATATTCGTAATATTATGTGCTGGTGTAGTAATTTTATCTCATGTTTTAGCATCAAGGGGTGTATCTGTTACATATGAAGGAATAGATAGAGCTACAAATGAAATTAAAGAGATAACGGTTTCTGTTCAAAGTTTGTTAACTCCAGATGGAATAAGATATATTTTTGAATCATTAATAACTAATTTTACAAGCTTCGCGGCTTTAGGTACAGTTTTAGTTGCAATGTTAGGGGTTGGTGTTGCAGAAGGAACTGGTCTTATAGGAACTGCATTAAGAAGATTAGTGTTAAAAACTCCAAAGAGTTTAGTTACAATGGTTGTTGTATTTGCAGGAGTTATGTCAAGTATAGCTTCTGATGCTGGTTACGTTGTTCTTGTACCATTAGGTGCAGTAATATTTATGAGTTGTGGAAGACATCCACTAGCAGGTATAGCTGCAGCCTTTGCAGGGGTATCAGGTGGATTTAGTGCAAATCTTTTCCCAGGACCTGTTGATGCTTTATTAGCAGGTATGACTACAGAGGGTGCTCATATGTTTGATCCATCATATTCAGCATCACCAGTAGGAAACTGGTACTTTATAATGGCTTCAACAGTTGTAATAACTTTAATAGGAACTTTAGTTACTGAGAAGATAGTTGAACCTAGATTAGGTAAATATAGAGGAGAACTAATAGCTGGTGATGAAGATACTATGAAACCTCTTGATGAAAAAGAAAAAAGAGGATTAAAGTTTGCAGGTTTATTTGCTTTAGTAGGAATTATATTAATAGGAGCTTTAGTTGTTCCAGCTAACGGTATATTAAGAAATCCTGAAACAGGAGAAATATTAAGCTCACCATTTATGAACTCAATAGTTGTTTCTATCGCATTTGTATTCTTACTAGCAGGTGTTGGATATGGAATAGGTGAAGGAAAAATAAAGAGTGATAAAGATATAATTGGTGAAATGGGCAAGACAATGTCTACAATGGGCTCATATATAGTATTAGTATTCTTTGCGGCTCAATTTGTAGCTTACTTTGGAAAAACTAATTTAGGTACTGTAATAGCGGTTAAGGGAGCTGACTTCTTAAAGGCAACAGGAATTCAAGGTATTCCTTTATTAGTAGGATTCATACTTGTAACAGCATTTATAAATTTATTCATGGGATCAGCTTCAGCTAAATGGGCTATAATGGCTCCAATATTTGTTCCAATGCTTATGGGAGTTAATATAAGTCCAGAAATGACTCAAATGGCATACAGAATAGGTGACTCAACAACAAATATTATATCTCCACTTATGACTTACTTTGCGTTAATAGTATCATTTAGTGAGAAGTATGATAAAGAGTCTGGAATAGGAACAATGATATCAACAATGGTTCCATATTCAGTTTGTCTACTAATAGGATGGACAATCTTATTAATGCTTTGGTATGTATTTAAATTACCTTTAGGACCTGGAGCAGGAATAGTTATATAATATATGAATATAAAAAGTTATACATTATATAAGTTAGAAGTATTATTTATAAAGATAATATAAATATACAAAAATATAGAGTAATTTTAGATAGAGTATTAAGATATAGGATTTAATATATAACTATTAAATCCTATATCTTTTTTTATGTTTAAATTTAAAAGGGCAGTTATTGATAGTTAATAATCTAATATTATAAATAGTTAATAATCTAATGTTATAAGTTGAAAATAAAAAATAACTTATATTTAAATTGTGTTATAGTTAAATTGAGATTTTACTATAAATAAAAGTTATATTTAGTTTTTAATATGGAATTTTCTAAGTGAAATTTTAATTGTAAGCTTAAATAAATATAGTATTTATGTCCTAAATGTAGTAATTATCAAGGAATAGGATTTATAAAAATGGAATGTTTGGAATTAAGTTGAATTAAAATAAAGAACACAAAACCAGGCGTATCAATATAAAGAAAATAAAGTATTTTAATGAAAAATAGAGTATTTTAAGAATAATTGTCGTAACTAATGAAATATATAGTAAGTGTATAGTAGCTAACATGGTAAGATAAATCTCGTCGCTGAGAGACATAGAAACAACTCAACAAAACAAATTAAAAGTTTTGAAAAAAAGTTGTTGACAAAGTTTCAAAGTGATGTTAAACTAAGAAAGTCGCTTGAGGGCGACAAAGAAATGGTCTTT
>OIFJ01000395.1_pt1 | contig 16468 bp, 26 predicted proteins | sample 1582011 | NCBI WGS metagenome assembly OIFJ01 (sample SAMN07501050, study PRJEB24779) | human gut metagenome | isolation source: stool | host: human infant | place: USA: Pittsburgh, PA
ATGCCCAGATAGCTCAGTCGGTAGAGCAGAGGACTGAAAATCCTCGTGTCGCTGGTTCGATTCCGGCTCTGGGCATACATAAACACCTTATCTAATGAGATAAGGTGTTTTTTTTGTGCATTTTAGTAATGTTATTAGGAATAGGGGAAATTTCTTACAGTGTTTTTCAGTGCAATATGTACATTGGAGATTGCCATTAGTTAAAGAACTGAAACGCCATGGGGGATTGAGCTAGGTGTGGATTAAAAATATACAGGCTTATAACACCTAAGAAATAAGCCTGTTCGAATATAAAGTTTGCTCCTAAGTGAGAGGACTATTATTTGATATAGGCCTCAGCTAGTTTAGTGAATGCAGGTAAAGAACGCTGGATTTGTTCATAGCTGATACAGTAAGAAAGACGCATATGGCCTGGACAACCAAAGGAAGAACCTGGTACAAGAAGTAGATTAAAAGCTTTTGCTGCTTCACAGAAAGCTTTATCATCTGCAATTGGTGTTTTAGGGAAGAGGTAGAAAGCTCCTTCTGGTTTGATACATTCGAAACCAAGGCTTACAAGGTGATTATAAAGTAAGTCACGGTTACGTTTATAAATAGAAACGTCTACTTCACTTTCTAAGCATTTAGCAATAACTCTTTGGAAGAGAGATGGAGCATTTACAAAGCCTAATATACGATTAGCCACATTAAGAGCTGCCATCATATCATTAAAATCGTCCATTTCAGGATGTGCTACGATATAACCAATACGTTCACCTGGAAGTGAAAGTGATTTGCTGTAAGAATAGCCAATAAAGCTGTTTTTGTAGTAATGAAGTATGTAAGGTACAACAGCACCATCATATACGATTTCGCGGTAAGGCTCATCTGAAATCAGATAGATAGATGTGCCAAAGGCTTTCTCTGCTTCTTCAAGAGTAGCGGCTAAGTGTTTAATAGCTTCTTCAGAGTAAATGACACCTGTTGGATTGTTTGGGGAGTTGATGATGACGGCTTTTGTACGTGGTGTAAGAGCTTCCTTAAGGGCTGCTATATTAGGTTCAAAGTGAGTAGTATCAGCAGGAACAACAACTAATTTACCGTCAAAGTTACTTACATAGTTACGGTATTCTCCAAAGAATGGTGCAAATACAATGACTTCATCTTCAGGATTTAGTAATGCTTTTAAAATAATGTTGAGTCCGCCAGCAGCGCCACAAGTCATAACGATACTAGAAGCATCTAGTTTAAGGCTCTGTTTTTTATTAATAAAGTTCGCAATTTCTGTGCGAACATCTTCATAGCCAGAATTATTCATATAGCCATGAATGACGTTTGGATTTTCTGAATCAAGAATTTCCATAATGGCTTTTTTGATTGTATCTGGAGGTAATACGTTGGGGTTACCCAAACTGTAATCATATACATTTTCAGCTCCATGGATAGCTGCAAGTCTCTTGCCTTCTTCAAACATAGCGCGAATGGTAGAGCTATTAGCAACTAAGGTTTGCATTTTATTTGAAATCATTTCTTGTCACTCCCTTTATAAATTATGAAATATATTCATTATAATACAATAATTTTAATAATAAATCAAAATTGAATTTAAGACAAATTTCGCATTTATAGAAGTAAACTTACAGGTTGGTACATATATTTAGTAATGAAGTATGTTCTTTTTTAGTGACCATGGAGAGATGATGGAGGCTCATGGATACTTTAGAAAAATGGATAATGCTTTTATTTAAGTGAGAAGTTGTATAGAATAGGTGAAGGAAAATAAATAGATAAAGATTCTAAAAAGTGATATAATAAGGCTAATTTTTTAAACAAAAGAGGAGGCAGTTGTGAGATGAAAATTAATAAAGAGTTTGTGCTCGAAACAGCAAAAGCGCTATTAGAGCATCATAGTCCAAGTGGCTTTTGCTTTGAGATTATGGATGAAATAAGGAAATATGCAGAGCGTTTTGGGTACGCGTTTGAAACAACACGTAAAGGCTGCGGTATTATTACAGTACCAGGTAAAAGTGATGAGAAAGTAATTGGATTATCAGCTCACGTAGATACATTAGGGGCTATGGTAAGAAGTATTACAGGTAGTGGTACACTTAAGTTCACACTTGTAGGGGGACCAATTGCAGCAACTTTAGATGGTGAATACTGTAAAATTCGTACACGCTCAGGCAAAATTTATACAGGGACTTTCTTAAGCACAAGTCCAGCTGCTCATGTCTATGAAGATGCAAGTTCAAAAGCAAGAAATGCAAATAACATGGAAGTGCGTATTGATGAAGTCGTTAAATGTAAACAAGATGTAGAAGACCTTGGCATTGCTAACGGAGACTATATCTTTATTGAGCCAAAAACAACTATTACAGAAAGTGGTTATATTAAATCACGCTTTATTGATGATAAAGGAAGTGTAGCTGGGCTTATGGGCTTACTTGAAGCCTTATCTCGTGAACAAGTAACACCAGCTTATACAGTTAAAATCTTTATTTCAGTATATGAAGAGGTAGGTCATGGCTCTTCTTATATCCCAGAAGATATTACAGAGATGATTGCTGTAGACATGGGATGTATTGGAGAGGATTTAAGCTGCAGTGAACAAGATGTTTCTATCTGTGCTAAAGATTCAGGTGGTCCTTATGACTATCAAATGACATCAAAACTTATTGAACTTGCTAAAGAAAATGACTTGCGTTATGTAGTAGACATTTACCCAATGTATGGATCAGATGTTGGAGCTGCTTTAAGAGGTGGAAACAATATCCGTGGGGCCCTTATTGGACCAGGTGTACATGCTTCACATGGTATGGAACGTACACATTACGAAGGCTTAGAAAATACAATTAAGCTTCTCTTTGCTTATATTACACAATAAAGATCAGTAAACTGCACTATTTTAATAAGGGTGCAGTTTATTTTATTGCCCAGGAAATTCTATAAAATTTATTGAAATTACATAATAGGCAAGTATACTGCCTATAAAACCTTAAATAGACATGCTATAATAAGTTAGCAAAACAAGAGTTAGTGGGAGGACACGATGAGAAAATTATTTAGTTGTATTGGCATTATGGGTTTATTAGGCGCTTTTTTAACAGGATGTAGTATGGGACCAGAGCAGATGAAATCTGTACCAATTGAAGACCCAGCCAAAGTAGAAACTTTACATGAGATTACAAAAGACGCTATGAAAAATTACTTTGATGTCGATGTAAATGATGGTGTAGAACGTAAATTAGAAGGATTTGAAAGTTATGTACTTGTAGATGTACCGACAGAATCCTATTTATATCGCAATAATGTTATTAAAGCAACAATGGAAAGCAAGCCAGAAGAAGGACAAATTGCTTCATATGGTGCGAGCTTAAATCCTGAAACGAATGAGTTAACAGGTGCTATTGTAGTCACATATAGTGAAGCTCAGCCACAGGATTTAACAGTAGAGCAGCAACAAGAAATTGCCATGAATTTTATTAAAGAAAAAAATCTTGTAGCTAATCCAAATTCACTTATATTTGAAGGCATTGAAAAAGGTATGAGCAACAAGCAATACTCAGGTTTAAAATTTAAAAATGGCGACGATGTTTTACTTGTATCTGTAAGTCTTCAAACAGGCAAAGTGACTCACTTTGAATTTGTAGAAGTTATTGAACCTGTCGAACCAGCTGAAACACCAGCTAAGTAAATAGAACAAAGAGTAAATGAATATAAAAAAGGTGAAGGTCTATATAAGACTTTCACCTTTTTTTATTTATATGATTTATTTAAGTTCTTCTAAGAGGGTATAAGGTACCTCAGTACGGCCAAAGCCACAGCCTATTCGAATATCTGGTTTGTTATCACCGTGGAAATCACTACCACCAGTCATGATGAGATGATGGCCTTTGCAGTATTGTGTAAGTCTGTGTACTTCAGGATCATAGTGCTTTGGATAAATAACTTCTACACCATCAAGTCCATTGTAAGCTAACTCTTCAATAAGAGGGAAAGGATTGCGATTAGTAAATTTATAAATATAAGGATGAGCTAAGATAGCCTTGCCACCAACTGCATGGATTAAATCAATACATACCTTATAGTCAGGTGCAGCCTTTTTAACATACGCAGGCTTACCAGGTGTAATATACTTTTCAAAGGCTTCATCAAGGGTTTTAACATAGCCTTTGTTCATTAATGCACGAGCAAAGTGAGGTCTAGCAATGATGCTTAATTCTTCAGGTTTACCAAGGTCAGCCTCAGTAATGTCAAAGCCTAGTTCTTGCAATTTTTGAAGCATCTTTTTATTACGGGCTTCCCTAGCTTCTACAAAACTTTTTAGAGTAGCATGAAGTGTAGGATTCGTAAGATCTAAGTTAAGACCAAGAATGTGGACTTCCTTACCATGAAAATCTGCAGAAAGTTCAATGCCTGGTATAACCTCAAGGCCTAAGGCTTGGCCTGCTTCCATGCATTCAGCTACACCTGCAACTGTATCATGGTCTGTAAGGGCAATAGCACTAAGACCAGCTGAATGAGCTAATTTGGCAACCTCACTCGGTGTAAGTGTACCATCTGATTTATTGGAATGAACATGTAAGTCTATAAGTTTCATCATACAACCTCCTTTGGTAAAATACTCTATTATTTTAGCATACTTCCCATGCCTTGGACGTAAAATATAAAAGAACATTTATAAAGGGGGAGGAGTAAGATGAGCAGACATAAAAAGAAAATGAACTTAAACATCGGGGAACTTGCTGTGACACTTGTTAAATCTAATCTTGCTGCGTATGCATTAACTGCTATTTTTATTATTTTTGCAACGCTTATGATTACATATACCAATCTTGGACCAAACTTTGAAAAGTGGATTATCCTTATTGGTACCATTGCTTCAGCTGCCTTAGTAGGCTATGATACTGCTAAGCAGGAAGGTAAGCAAGGTTATAAATGGGGATTAATAGGTGGCATAAGTTATCTTGTTATCTTCGTTATCTTAGCTTTTGTAACAGGTGGTGTACAAGGAATGAATATAGGCTATCTCATTACTTTAATAATCTTAACGATTGTAAGCAGTGTACTTGCAGGTATGTTCTCCGTAGCTAATGCGAAGTAAATTTTTAAATAGAGCTAATCCTTTAATTAGAAATAATTATTAGTTATGTTTTCAAATATCTCAAGATATGGTATAATAAGCAAGGTTTATAGCGAGGAGGGAAATGCAATGAAACACGTAAAAACACTTAACACTAAAAACTTAAAAAACAGTGCAGCTAAAGGTGGTTGTGGTGAATGTCAAACATCATGTCAATCAGCTTGTAAAACATCATGTACTGTAGGTAACCAAGCTTGTGAAAAATAAGTTTGACCATCATTAAGCTTTCAACTTCGGTTGGAAGCTTAATTTATGCACGGCCCTTTAAACCTTAAGTAGTTAAATCTCCTATACATAGAAAGGAAAAAATTATGATCCATAAGTTTCAGTTCGAAGATAATAATATTTTAATGGATGTACATAGTGGTGCAATCCATATCATTGATGACATTGCTTACGAAATTGTAGAGGATGTTATTGCACTTCCAAAAGCAGAAGTACTTGCTAAATATGAAGGCAAATATGCTAAAGAGGAGTTAGAAGAAGCAGTAGAAGAACTTCTTACACTTAAAGCTGAAGGTATGCTTGATACAGAAGATACATACAAAGATTTAGTGCCAGCTTTCTTAAACAGAGAACCAGTTGTTAAAGCACTTTGTCTTCATGTAGCTCATGACTGTAACCTTAAATGTAAATACTGCTTTGCAGGTGAAGGTGAGTACCATGGTGACCGTGGCATGATGACATTAGAAGTAGGTAAAGCAGCTATCGACTTCTTAGCAAAAAATTCAGCGCACCGTAAAAATATTGAAGTAGACTTCTTTGGTGGAGAGCCTCTTATGAACTTTGAAGTTGTAAAAGGTGTAGTAGATTACGCAAGAAGTGTTGAAAAAGAAACAGGCAAAAACTTCAGATTTACAATGACAACAAATGGTGTTCTTTTAAATGATGAAATTATTGATTACTTAAATGAGCATATGTACAACGTTGTACTAAGTTTAGATGGTCGTCCAGAAGTTAATGACCATATGCGTCCAACTGTAAATGGTAAAGGAAGTTATGATGTTATCCTTCCTAAGTTCAAAAAACTTGTAGAAAAACGTGGTAACAAACAATACTACATCCGTGGTACATTTACACACCACAATACAGACTTCGCAAATGACGTACTTCATATGGCAGACCAAGGCTTTGCAGAAGTATCAGCAGAACCAGTAGTTGCACCAAAAGAGATGGATTATGCACTTCAAGCAGATGATATTAAAGTAATTTGTAGTGAATATGAACGTCTTGCAAAAGAAATGCTTAGACGTCATAAAGAAGAAAATGGATGTTTTAACTTCTTCCACTTTATGGTTGATTTAACAGGTGGTCCTTGTGTACATAAACGTCTTGCAGGATGTGGAGCAGGTTCAGAATACCTTGCAGCAACTCCAACAGGTGAACTTTATCCATGTCACCAATTCGTAGGTATGCCAGAATTTAAAATGGGTGACGTATGGAAAGGTGTAGAAAACATCGAACAACGTAAGAAATTCGAGAAGTGTAATGTATACAGCAAAGATGAGTGTACAAGCTGTTGGGCTAAATTCTTCTGTAGTGGTGGATGTGCTGCTAACTCTTACAACTTTAATGGAGATATTAACTCTGTTTATGAAAATGGTTGTGACATGCAAAGAAAACGCCTTGAGTGTGCAATTGGATTAAAAGCTGCATTAAGTGAATAATTCCTGTAAAGGGTTTGACTATAAATAGTAGAAATTATATAATCAACTTAATGAGTTTTAGAGCACTAAGGAGGAAAAAGGAATGAAAAAAGGCAATCAGAAACCCAAAAGTATTGTACTTTTTGTACTAATGTTAGTGGTTGCTGCAGGTCTTTCATATCTTGCTTACTTCGGAGTTGGGGAAAACAACTTATTTGGTATTGAAAATATCAGACTAGGACTTGACCTTCAAGGCGGGGTAAATATTGTTTATGAAGCAGCAATTGAGAATCCAACTGAAGAGGATATGGATGCAGCTATTCAGATGATCCGTACGAGACTAGATAAAGAAGGTTATACGGAGGCTGATGCCGCTAAAGAAGGCACAAATCGTATTCGTGTAGATATTCCAGGTGTAGAGGATGCTCAAGCGGCAATTGACAGTATTGGTGCAGCAGCTATGCTTAAATTCTTCGACCAAGAAGGTAATGAAATTTTAACAGGTAAAAATGTAGAAAAAGCTACCCCAGTTGTAGTACCAAACAACTTAGGTGCACAAGAACCAGCTGTGTCTATTAAAATGGATGCAGAGGGCACTAAAATTTTCTCAGAGTTTACAAAGAATAATATAGGTAAACCTATTTTTATTAAATTAGATGACCAAGTTATTAGCCAAGCGAGCATTTCAGATCATATTTCAAATGGAGAAGGTATGATTTCAGGCAGCTTTACAACAGATGAGGCTAAACAATTAGCAGAACGTATTGAGGCAGGTTCACTTCCATTTGCACTTAATGCCATTTCGTCTAAAGGTGTAGGAGCTAAGCTTGGTATGGATGCATTAGATACAAGTATTAAAGCAGGTGTAATCGGTTTTATCTTTATCTTAATCTTTATGGTTGCTCTTTACAGATTTAGTGGTATGGCATCAGATATTGCACTTGTAATCTATGTAGCACTTCTTCTTATCGTATTAAGCTTAACAAGTGCAACACTTACATTACCAGGTATTGCAGGTATTATCTTGTCAATTGGTATGGCTGTTGATGCTAATGTTATTATTTTTACACGTATTAAGGAAGAACTTGCAGTAGGTAGAAGTGTACGTTCAGCGATTGATGCTGGATTTAATAAAGCGTTCAGTGCTATTTTAGATGGTAACGTAACAACACTCATTGCGGCAGGAGTACTTTATACACTAGGTAGTGGAGTTATCAAAAGCTTTGCAACAACACTTGCTATCGGTATTGTCATATCTATGTTTACAGCACTTGTTGTAACAAGAATTTTACTCAAACTTTTAGTACAAATGGGTATTGATAAGCCAGTGTTATATGGAGCAAAAAAACATACTGAAGAAGGGAGAGCATAAAAATGAAAAACTTACGCGTAATTGAAAATAGAAAAATCTTTTTCATTCTTTCTTCAGTTCTTATTTTAGTAGGATTGCTTGCAATGCCGTTTAACGCTATGCGTGGCAATGGTATGCTTAATTATGATATTGAGTTCAAAGGTGGTTCTGTTATGCAGATTGACCTTGGACAAGATGTGAATCCACAAACTGATATTTTACCAATTATTAATGAAGTAATTCCAGATGCTTCACCAAGGCTTCAAAAAGTAACAGGGACAACAGAGCTTGTTATTACAATGAAGCCAACAACATCAGAACAAAGAACACAATTATATGAGGCACTAGCTGAAAAATATAATTTAACAGGTGAGAAAAAAGATATTCTTTCAACAGATTCTAACTTTGCACCAACAATCAGTGGAGAGTTTAAAATGAAAGCTATTCAAGCTGTATTACTTGGTGCAATCCTTATGTTAATTTATATTTCAATTCGTTTCAAAGACTTTAAATTTGGTGCAAGTGCTGTACTCGCACTTCTTCATAACGTACTTATTATGTTAGGTGTTTATGCATTATTTAGAATTCCACTTAACAATTCATTTATTGCGGCAATGCTTACAATCATTGGATACTCTATTAATGATACCATTATTATTTTCGATCGTATTCGTGAGAATAAAGGTAGAATTAAAGGAAGTGATGAAGAAGTTATTGATATAAGCGTAGGACAAACTGTAACACGTTCAATTAATACATCTATTACAACACTTGTAATGGTAGTGCTTCTTTACTTCTTAGGAGTATCTTCAGTAAAAGAATTTGCTTTTCCACTTGTAGTGGGGATTATCGCAGGTACTTACTCATCAATTTTTATTGCCAGCCCATTATGGTATGAAATGAGAAAGTTCCAAAGAAAACATAACAAAAACAAAGTAGGCAAAAAGGCTACTGCTAAATAAAGAATTGATAAAAGGACTGACACGAAGAGAATTTGGTGGCAGTCCTTTTTGTCATAAAGGGGTTGTTCTTTTTATAATCTCATGTTCGTCCTCTATAAAACTGGCAGCTATAACAGCATCAATACACTGACTATGAGCTTATGAATGCACTTGGTCAACTTAAGGTTGTAATCAGGCAACTAGAGGTGGAAGAGCTATAATTAAGGTAAAAAGCACCTATAAGGAATAGGTAGAGTGTATGATTTATTAAAATTATAGGAAAAAATAATAATAAAGTATTTACAATTTGGAATACATATTATATAATAAGCAAGTACACAAAGTTGTGTCATCTGGATCGTTAGCTTAGTTGGTAGAGCATCAGACTCTTAATCTGAGGGTCCTGGGTTCGAGTCCCAGACGGTTCATGGGTTTGAAGGTTTTAAATAGGTGATTGACACCTATTTGACACCTACAGCGAAAAAAATTAAAACATGTTAGCGAAAAGGTCGTCTTGCACTTGTGCAGCGGCTTTTTTGCTTTCTTCTTGAACATGAACATATATGTTATAGGTCATTTGTATTGAAGAGTGTCCTATCCACCCTTGTACTGTTTTTACATCTACACCATTTTCTATCATTCTAGTAGCAAATGTATGTCTTAATGCATGAAAGCCTACATGTGGTATCTCAGCACGTGTGCATGTCTGATAGTGGGCTCTTTGGGCGTTACGGGCATTTAATGGAGTTCCGGTATCTGAGCAAAATACATAATTATCCTTATTAAATTCATTTCTTCCAAATTTCAAGGACAATTCATTTTGGTGATTTTTATGATCGAGTAATATTTTTAGGAGTATTTTGCTGATAGGAACGGTTCGCTTTCCACTTTTAGTTTTAGGAGGTTGTTTTATAGTTACCCATTCTGTTTTACCGTTTTCGTGAATTCTCGTTTCTTTAAGACTGGAGTTAATTTTTATTTGCATATTTTTAAGGTCTACATTATCCCAAGTTAATGCTAGTATTTCACCCAATCTAATGCCTGTAAATAATGCGGTTAATAATAATCCCCTGTAAGATGTAGAGGTTGTGGATTGTATATAAGATTTTTGCTGATCTAATGTGAGTATTTCAATTTCTTTAGTTTCTTTTGTTGAGCGTGGAATATTAATTGCAATTAGAGGGTTTTTAATAATAAGGTCATTTTTTACTGCGCCATCAAAGAACATGTTTAAGAGGAGATAAATCTTTTTTATAGAGCTTTTAGATAAATAAGATTTACCATTAAGATATGGTTGTAAGTGATAGGGTTTTATATCTTTAAGTTTCATAAGTGCTATATCAGCATTGTAAATATGATTTCTACAGATGGTATCATAAGAATCAAAAGTAGTTATTCTAACAGTATTTTTTATAAAATCATTCATATATCGTTTTCCCCATTGTTCCAGGGTAATGACATCATCACGAACATAACCATCATTAATGATAATGTCATTTTGTAATGCTAATAGTTTTGCCCGTAATTTTTCTCTATCTTTATCATAAATGTATTTTTTCTTTTGTTTTCCATTTTCATCATATCCTATAGTAACAGCAGCACACCAACGCCCATCTTTACGTTGGTATATGCTCCCATCACCATTAGCATTTCTTTTAGCCATTTAATTATCCTCCTTAAAAAAAGTATCATTAGTGATGAATTCGATTATTTCTAATGCAGTTTCTTCTGTAAGAGGTTCTCTGCCAGTATTAATATGGCGTATACCTAACTCATTAAGTTTCTTAATTGTTTCTTCGCTTAAAAGAGATGTATTATTTGACAACATTTTTATTCTCCTTCACAACAATATTTTCTATAGGTTTCTATAAATTTAAAATCAGCTTTAGTTAGTTCTTTTTCATAAATGCATAAATTTTCATTTTCCCAAAATCCTATAGCTTGAAGTAACTTGCAAGCGAATAGATTAGCTTCATTCTCTTTATAATCTTTTTTAGGTATTCCTATAGAAGTAAAAGCTGAACTTTCATGAGGGTGAAGTATAGCATGAGCGATTTCATGCGCTAAAACTATCTGCTGGTGATAATAAGATAATCTATTATTAATAATAATTACTTTGTTCTTATCTATTAGTTTATATAATCCACCCTCTTTATTAAGGTCACTATACAATATTATAATTTTTTTGCTTCTAGCTATTTTTTCTAAATCCGTTAAAGTGTAGTTTTGAGTTAATGATTTTATTAATCTTTTGTAACGACTTTGGTGCAAACCAATTCCCCCTAGAATACTTATCTTTTATTTTTATGAGGGTTGTATTTTTCTTTATTTTTAAGTTTTACAACCTCTAAAGCGTTTTGAATTGCGATTTTATAAAGTTCTTTATCTTCTTCAGATACATCTCCACCGTATGCTAAAACACCTTCAGGGCCAGTAAGGTCATCCATTATAGCTTCTAGTTTTTTTGCAATATCTCTTTTATCTCGGGCATTTAGTTCAACTTGTTTTTGCTCTCTTCCTAATAAGTAGTCAACTGATACATGGAAGTAGTCGGCTACTTTTTGTAGTCCATCGGAATTAGGAGAGCTTTTAGACCACTTACTAATAGAGCCTTTACTTAAGCCTAATTCTCTTTCTAAATTAGCCATATTAGTGCCTTTTATAGCACAAAGTTCTTTGATTCTATCAACTATTGTCATAAAAAAACCTCTTTCTATAAAATTAGTTGAAATAAATCAGTCTAGTTTTGTTGACAAACTGAAATAAATCAGTTATATTGTATTTAAGCAAAACAAACAGACAAAAATACACAACAGTAAATAAAAGATATAGCTTATAAAATACATTCGTTCCCCAACGTGTGTTTATTTTCTATACCTTGTAGACTGAAATAATTCAGTTATTAATTATAATATACTGTTTATATTCTACTGTCAAGATGTTTAGCTAAAAAATAGAACACATTAAGGAGGTTACTTATGCCTAAAAATGCATTAGTTAAAGTCCAAGGAACACAACAATTTATGGGAAAAGAAATCCCAGTAGTATTAGGTGGATTTGGAGAAAACTGTAAGGTGATGTTAGCGAAAACTATTGCTGAAATTCACAAAATGGAAACAAAACATGTTAATGAATTAATTAATAGAAACATTAAACGTTTCAAGAACGAAATTGATATCTTAGATTTAGGTGTCGTTCTGAACGACACCGGGCTAAAAGAGCTTGGATTTACTCAACAAGCAATAAATTCTTATAAAGGATTACGTGCAAAAGGGCAAGGTGGAAATATCTATCTTCTATCAGAGAGAGGATATGCAAAGCTAATCAAAATTATGGATACAGACTTAGCTTGGGATATTCACGACCAATTAATGGATGAGTATTTCCATTTAAAACAAGAAAAACAACAGACGCAATCAATGAGTATGGAAGATATAATCATCTACCAAATGCAACAATCCAAGATGATGAAGGCACAGCTAGAGCAAACTCAAACAGTAGCTATTGAAGCAAAGGCAACAGCAGAACAAGCAACTAAGCAAATGGAGATAGTTAAAGATGCCATGCTACTAGACCATGATAGCTGGCGAAAGGATTGTAATAACATTATCAATAAAGTGGCCAAAGAGCGTGGAGGAACTAAAGAGGCTTATCAGCAAGTACGTGATGAAGTTTACAACCTACTTCAACAACGAGCAGGTGCGAGTCTAAAGACGCGAGTCATTAATAAGCAAGACAGAATGAGGCGAGAGGGTATCTCCAAAAGCAAGGTTGATAAAGTAAGTCAAATTGATGTTATTGCAGAGGACAAGCGTCTTAAAGAAATCTACATAGCAGTCGTAAAAGAAATGGCTATCAAGTATGGAGTAGCTTAGAGAGGAGCATAAATATGGAGAGTAAGACAAAAGAAGTAATTAAAAAAATTAGTGTAAATAATAAAAAAGAAGAGGCCCAGCAAATTTTATTTCAACAATTAATGGAGATTGCTGAAAAGAATAAAACTTGTGAGCCACAATACCTAAAAGATAATATTCAAGCTATGTTAAATATTTATACTATTTTGTTTCCTGATTATCCTTATCAATTTTTTCCAGAGTACGATTTACGCTTTTAATAATATTACAAATAGATTCAAGATCTACAGCTGGAAGAATTTTGGTATTGTTAACACCATATACTGACCTAGAATTTGCTGTAATAGTAGCTATAGCAACTTCAACAGCAAGTTCTTTATTGGATTTACTCATAATTAACACCACCTTTCATTTTATATTCCAACTTGGCAGAGTTGGTAAATAAATTTTACATGAGTATAAAAATTAATTCAAGAATTGACATAAGAAAGGAGAATAATATGAAAGTTCAATGGGTAGAGCTATCTCCTCAAAAGAGAAAAGCATTACATATTATTTTAAAAGATATGGACAAAACTTTCGATGAAATATCAGCAGATATAGGAATCAGTAAACCATCGTTGTTTAACAAGTTAAAAGGTTATAAAAAGTTCAAAAAGCATGAGTATAGAAGGCTTTTAGAAGTGCTAGGCATTACAGATGAAGTTTTAGAGGATTTTACTCAAGGAAGCCTTATAGAGTTTTTATTAAAGAAAGGAGCATAGAAGATGGCTAGAAAAATTAAACTTACACCTTTTGGAAAAGAGGTAGAAAAGGCATTAATCGATAAGGATATGGATAAGGGGGAACTTGCTAAAGCAGTAGGGATTTCACAAGCATATCTTACAGATATTCTTAAGGGTACCAGAAATGGCACAGAAAGAAAGAAGCAAATTGCAGAGTATCTCAAAATAGATTTAGTTGTAGTGGGTAGGTAATAGCTATGAATGAATTCGAGATTGTTAATACAGAAGATGTACTTTGCTTTACTCCTAATGATGTCATGAAGATATTAAATCGCTCTAAGTCACAAGTATACGAACTATTTCGTAGAGAAGATTTCCCAAGCTTCAAAACTGGAGAAAGAAGCTTAGCAGTTAAACGAGTAGATTTTTATAAATGGCAAGAAGAAAAAAAGGAGGAGTTTAAAAAGTGGAAACAGCAACATTAATCATACCAGTTGATGATATAAAGTTCCAAACCGAGCCTATGAAATCAACTGTTAAAAGCAGAAAGCAAAAATGGACAAGCTATAAGCGATTTAGTTTAAAGGAGGTACGTAAATGTTTGAGTATGTATTCGGTTTCCTTGTAGGAGCTGTAACCACGTACATATGTCTTAAAGGGCAATCCAAACAGTTTGATCAAGTCATGCAAGATAATAATCAGCAACTTAGAGAAATTAACCAAAAGCTAAATAGTAGGTACTAAGTATGAGGCTTTATATGGCAGTTACACCCGATAGATTTGAGTTTCCTGTTTTTATTGAAGAAAGCTGTATGGCTCTCGAACAGAAGACAGGGATTCATCATAAAAACATATCCAGTTATATTTCTAAAAAGCAAGGTGGAAATAGACTAGGTTATAAGTTTGTAAAGGTAGAAATACAGGAGGAGTAATGATGACGCTATGGATGGCAGTTACTGCGGATAAATATGAATTGCCGTTAGCTGTGGCAGAATCATGTGGAGAACTAGCAGATATACTTGGAGTAACTCGAAGTGCTATAAGTCATGCATTAGAAGGGAGCGGTTATAGAAAAAGCATTGGAAGAAATGTTAATCGAAAATATGTAAAAGTAAAGGTTGAAGAGGAGGATTTAGTATGAGAACAGCAGAAGAAGTTGTAATCGGTGATTTAGACCGAACAATAGGAAGAATTAAGGCTATGAGAGCTTTAGCAATCGAAGAGGAAGAAATAGAAGCATGTGGTGTATCACAAAGTTTATGTGAAGCCTTAAGAGTAATTTTATTTGAACAGGTAGAAGTTAAGAACAAACTTATTTCTAAACTTATCTCTCGTAAAATCAACGAGGTAAGAGGGCAACTTGAATATTTCGAAGAGTTGCTTATGACAGAAGACGGAAGGAAAGTTTATAGAGACATAGACAATGCTTTGATGTACATACGTGACCACTATTATGAGATGAAAAAAGGAGAAAAGGTATGCAAAAGTATCTTAGTACTACAGAGGATATAGATGCCGAAGAGAGCCTTAAAATCATTAGTCCTGTATTAAAAAGGATAAGTGAAACAAATATGCGATTAACTTTATGCCTAGATAAGGCTATTGAAGTGTGTTTAGAATCACGTAGGGCATCGTGCTTAAAAAGAATGGTACATACAATACAGCTTGCCAAGTTAGAAAGTGAAGAAGAAAAGTTACGAATAGAACTCTACGAAGCTGAAAGAGCCTTATTGTCTATAGAAGGGCTGTATGAACACATTGAGCGTATTGCAAAGGTTTATAGAGAAACTGCTAATGGAATTATTCGTGTAATAAATACTATCAAACATGAACATAGGAACAGGAGGGTTTAAAGTAGCAAAGCAATTTATTCTTTTTGACCCACGTACTGCAGAAAGAAAAGTTGTGACATTAGGGTTGTTAGCAGGCATGGCTGGTAGGACAAAGGAAGGATTAAGATATGCCCTTAAACATAGGAGTAAGATAAGAAGTCTTAATTGTTACATATTGGATATGAATACACCACTTAGTGTATATCGTGAGTTGTTGGCCAAAGAAGTTATACCAGATGAAGTTTGGCGAGATATACCAGATAGTCTATGGCAAGTAAGTAGTTATGGGAGATACAGGTCGCGAACACGACGTACAAACAGAATCATTTATAGAGTTCCATATTATGGGACAAAAGATACAAGTTATATGATAGGTATCCCTATAAATGGGAAAAGGCAACAGCTTAGAGCGCACGAAAAGGTAGTGGAGCTATTTATTGGTGAGGTGCCAAAAGGATATGTTGCATATCATAAAAATGGTAATAAAGCTAAAAATCATGTAGATAACTTAGGATTTATTTCAAGAAAAGAATTGATGCAAAGACAAGCCACTTCAACGCAGTTCAAACCTGTTATGCAAATTGATGAAGTGACTAAAGAAGTTATTGCAGAATATCGGACAATGAAGGCAGCAGCTCAAGCTAACTTTACAGATGGTTCTGTAATTCGCCAGGCAATAAAAGAAAAACGTTCAGCAATAGGTTTCATATGGAAGTGGGAAGAGCAAGTGGCTGATGAACTACTCTATGCAGATTAAGGAGGGAGAGAGTGTATTACAAAGATTGTAAAGGTACACTTATCGAACAAGGCGATAAGGTCAGGTATAGAAAGAAAAAAGGCGTTATTGTAGATGACGAATTCGAAGGCTTATATGCAGAGCTCGAGAATGGACATAAAGTACGTGTTCAAGATGTACATAGAAGAATGTATGTCATTTACAAGGCAAGAAAAAAGCACCACAACGTCGGCAAACGTATGTGATGCAATTACAAAATTA
>OIFJ01000400.1_pt1 | contig 16340 bp, 15 predicted proteins | sample 1582011 | NCBI WGS metagenome assembly OIFJ01 (sample SAMN07501050, study PRJEB24779) | human gut metagenome | isolation source: stool | host: human infant | place: USA: Pittsburgh, PA
TTAGGGAAACACCCGTTCCCATACCGAACACGTAGGTTAAGACTAAAGCGGCCGATGGTACTTGGCTGGAGACGGCCCGGGAGAGTAGGTGGTTGCCAAATTTTTAATATGCCCGAGTGGCGGAACTGGCAGACGCACAGGACTTAAAATCCTGCGAGCTAACCCTCGTACCGGTTCGATTCCGGTCTCGGGCATATATTTTAAAAAACATATTCAAGAATCCTGTATGAATGTAGGATTGTTGAATATGTTTTTTTGTTTTAATATATTTTTTATCTTAGTTTATTTAATCTAATGTACACATCTCAGTAAGATGCTTCCAATAACGTTTAGGCACAAAACTTCTTTGTAATTTAGGATTTTTACGTTCTTTAATAGTTGTACTATCATAATAGCTTTTAAATAAGTCTTGAAAGGGATCAATGATATTAGTACTTGCTAAGGCATGAGACTCTTCTAAAGTTAGTTGCTGTAAGTAAACTTCTTCTTGATTATATACAAGAGCAGTCTTTCGTTTTAAATCATGAATAATAAAATGTTGGTCAGAGAATCTTTTAATAAAGTGTTCAGATAAAAGAGGGAGAATATTATGATCAGGTTCTATTTGAGCATAGAAATACTTAGGGCTAATCTCTTTAAAGCGAACAAAACCATTAAAACGATGAACTTCAAGTGTTACCTTACGACGGAAAGAATCTACTTGAATAATTGTGTCATTATTTTTAGCTAGATTAATACTTTCACCATAGCGGTAGCATAATTTAAGATAATCTAAACAGAGATTCTCAAATCCTTTTAACTCACTTAGATAAAGATAGTAGACAGTCGAGAGAATAGACGTAGAGAGTTTAGTCTGAATACTTGTATAAACCCGCTTAAACTTATCTTGCTCTACGTTAACTTTAATAGGTTCATAAAGGAGATTAGGTATATAATTGAGTTCTCTAGTAATAAGAGGAGACTCTTTATCTTGGTAAGCATAGAAAATGGCAGTAAGAAAGCCTTCAAAACTTCCATCATATAAATAATTTTTCATAATTTATAATTCTCCTGTTAATGCAGTTGGTAAATCATCTAAGAGTAAAATTCTTGACTTAGAATGAGGTTGATCAAATAAGCTAAGTTGGGTAGCATTGTTTTCAACTATATTAAGGTCTAATTCGGGTTTCATAGCAAGGCGAATTTTCTCATCATCATAGGATACATTTCCATTATACTTTCCATTACATAATATAAAATACTGTGCACGTTTTAAAACAATACGTAACTTTTTTAAGTCTTCAAAGGTTAAGTTAGTAAGTCGTCTAGCACTTATAATCTTCTTGGCACCATTAAGTCCAATACCGGGCACACGTATAAGCATTTCGTAAGGAGCTTTATTAACTTCAATGGGAAAGAGATGCATATTACGTAGTGCCCAGGAGGTCTTAGGATCAAAGTTAATATCAAAGTTAGGGTTTTGTTCATTTAGTAGTTCATTTGCTCTGAAACCATAAAGACGTAATAACCAATCACCCTGATAGAGTCTATGTTCACGTATAACAGGAGGAGACTTAAGTATAGGCAAGTTATTGCCTTGATTAATAGGAATATAAGCTGAGTAATAAACACGTTTAAGTGAATATTTATCATAAAGTCCTTGGCTTAGATTCATAATGCTTAAGTCACTTTCTGGAGATGCACCTACTATAAGTTGTGTACTTTGCCCACCAGGTACAAAGAGAGGTGCATGACGGAAAGACTTACGGTTATCTTGACTTTCTAGAATATGAGATTTAATAAGCCTCATAGGCTTTAATATATCTTGTTTAGCTTTACTAGGTGCTAGCAGTTTAAGGGATTTAGAAGATGGGAGCTCAATATTAACACTCATACGGTCTGCATAAAGCCCACATTCATTAATGAGGTCTTCACTTGCACCAGGTATGGCTTTAACATGAATATAGCCTCTAAACTCGTGTTCAATGCGTAGTTTCTTAAGTACTGTAGTCAAAAGTTCCATTGTATGATTTGGATCCTTAATAATAGCAGAGCTTAAGAAGAGACCTTCTATATAATTACGCCTATAGAAGTTCATAGTTAAGCTAACGACTTCATCAGGTGTGAAAGCTGCACGCCGCACATCATTAGACTGTCTGTTAATACAATAGGCACAATCATAAATACAATAGTTAGTGAGTAAAATTTTTAGTAATGAAATACATCTGCCGTCAGGCGTAAAAGAATGGCATATACCACTGGCTTCAGTAGAACCTAAAGCGCCTTTCTTAGATTGCCTCTTAGAGCCTGAAGAGGAACAGGATACATCATATTTAGCTGCATCTGATAAAATCTCTAATTTTGTTTTAATATCCATAACATCACCTTATTTTATTATAACAGAACAAATGTTCGATAGTCTAGGGAAGAAAAGTTTATTTAGAGAATAAATTTAATTTATTTATGAGATTTCTCTTTACATACGTCAAAAATCATGGTAAGATAATAAAGTAATTGGTTAATCATTGTGTATCCATAGCTCAGCTGGATAGAGCAACGCCCTTCTAAGGCGTGGGTCCGGGGTTCGAATCCCTGTGGATACGTATTGAAAAAGAAGGCTGATAAACTTTTAAAGTTTATCAGCCTTCTTTTTTTGCTATAAAATAAGTTTTGAATTTTATATACTATTTTTATGAATATACATTGACAGATGAGGTATATCTACATATATTATAATTAAAGTATAAATATTAAGTAAAGTTTTGATATATATAAAGGAGGTCAGCATGTCTATAGCATCAGATCTTATACGAGGTCATACAGAAACAATTATACTTGCGCATCTTATGCATAATGATAGTTATGGCTATGAGATTAACAAGTCTATACAGGAGAAGACTGATAATCAATATGAACTTAAAGAAGCAACACTGTATTCAGCATTTAGGCGATTAGAGACAGGTGGATTTATTACATCTTACTGGGGAGATCAGACAACAGGAGCACGAAGAAGGTACTATAAAATAACGCATCTAGGAAGAGCATTATATGAGCAGAATAGGGAAGAATGGCAGACTGCTAAGGAATTGATTACCAAATTAATAGAGATTGGGGAGTAAATAGTATGAATAAGAGATTGCAAGATTATATTAACAATTTGTTTTTACAAGTACCTAATAGTACGTATGCCCAAGAATTAAAAGAAGAAATGCTTACAAACCTAAGTGACAGATATGAAGATTTACTTAGAGAAGGAAAGAGTAAGGAGGAGGCCTTTATTATAGTTACTTCTAGTATTGGAGATATTAGAGAGTTATTAAGTGGATTAGATGAGAGTGCAGTTATTATAACCACAAAAGATATAGAGAAACGTAGAAGAAAAAGTGCTTTAATTACTAGTTTTGCAGTTATGTTATATATCTTAGGTGGTACTGTGCTTATCTGCTCTTCTTTCTTTGGAGCCGAAAATCTAGGACTCATATTACTGCTTATTATGGTTACAGTTGCAACAGGAATGCTTGTTTATGATCAGTGTAGCAAACCAGCTGTTTTAAAAGATGAAAGTCATCCAGAGAGAGTGAGAATGACCTCTGAAGAAAAGAGAAAAAATGAGCTTGAGAGTATTGTATCAAGCATACTTTGGACCACTATTGTGGCTATTTATTTACTACTAGGCTTTATGGGAGATTTATGGTCTTATTCTTGGATCATTTTTATTATAGGTGCAGCTTTGCAAAACATAGTTCATCTTGTCTTTAAGTTAAAGGAGAAATAGCTATGAGTAGGAAGAATTTAATTACATTGCAAATTGTATTATGGAGTTGTATTATTGTTTTTTTAACTGGCATCTTTGTTTATGCAAGCTTTACGAATCATGAGGAAATGACTATAGCCTTAACAGGAAAAGGGCATGAACTAAATTATGAAGTGCCTTTAGAAAATATGAATGAGATTGAAGTTGATTTGGTAAACCAGGATATATATATTTATGAAACAGATGAACCTGTTCTAATAGTAAAGCAAGTAGCTAATAGAAGAATTCCAGAAGACGAGAAGTTAAGGTTAGTTCAATATGAACATAAAGTAAGAGTAGAGAAGAAAAATAATATTGGATTTAAGGTGTTTAACTTTGGGAATTGGAGCTTTAATGAGAGAGTAGAAATTTATGTACCAGCAACCTATAAACAATTACTAAATTTAAAGACAGTATCTGGCACAATCAAAATGGATAATGTGATAGTTGATGAAATAGAATGTCAGACAACATCTGGTGATATTGAAATGATCAATGTTACTGCAAAAGAAATGAAAATAAATACGACTAGTGGAGATATAAAGGTAGAAAATATAGAGATAGATTCCCTAGAGGGAGTTAGTACAAGTGGCGATTTAGAAATAGAAGGTATGTGTAATAATGTAGAGGGGAAAACCGTAAGTGGTAATATAGAACTAGAATTAATGCAGCATCCTAAACAAATAAGAGTTGAATCGGTTTCAGGTGATATAGACTTAACCTTTGCTAAGATGAACGGATTTGATTTAGAGTTTAACTCTACAAGTGGAGATTTTGAAAGTGATTTTGATGTTATAGCAAAAAGTAAGAAAAAGTATAGTTATAAGGATGAAAGTGCTAAGTTGAGGGTAAAAACAGTTTCGGGAAATCTAAAGATTAATTAGCTCAATTGTATTTAGTTTAATGGATATAAAGTTTTTTATTCGCTTAAAATAAAAGTCAAGTTGAAGTGGCTCATGACTTTTAAGAGGGTGGGCATAAGTTGCATATGTACATCCATAAAAGGACAGGATAATGTATAGATTATATGGTGTAAATATAAATGTGTGTATATAAAATGATAGAAGATAGGCTCATTTATGAACCTTGTTCTTGTCATAAAAAATACGATATGATATAAGTAGAGTAAATAATAAAATTAAAGAGGGTTACATGAATATTAAATTAGATTATTATAAGGTATTTTGTATGGTAGCGCAGTGTCAGAGTTTTTCTGCTGCGGCAAAGAAACTTTATATGACACAGCCTGCTGTCAGTCAAACTATTATGCAGTTAGAAAGTGAACTTGGCATTAGTTTATTTAGAAGAAGTGCAAGAGGTGTAGTATTGACTGCAGAGGGGAGCTTACTCTATGAGTATATACATACAGCTATGAATCTCATTCAGGTAGGAGAACAAAAGATTAAAGAAACCCTTAATCTAGTTGCTGGAGAACTTAAAATAGGGGTGGGAGATACGATTTCAAGATTTTTCTTATTGCCCTATTTAGAAGAATTTCATACAAGATTTCCGAATATCAAACTAAAGATCATTAATCGTACTACCATTGAGCAATGCGAATTATTAAAGGCAGGCGAAATAGATCTAGCAGTATGTAATTTACCGGTAGAAGACCCAGCGTTAGAGGTAAGAGAATGTCTGCCTATACATGATATCTTTGTAGGGGGAGAGGAATATAGGAAGTTAAGTAAAAATCCTGTATCACTCGAAACTCTTACTGAGTTACCACTTATCTTTCTTGAGAAAAAATCTAATTCTCGTCAGTATGTAGAGCAATATTTACTTTCAGAAGGTATTAAAATTAATCCTGAAATAGAACTTGGTTCACATGACTTATTACTAGAGTTTGCTAAGATTAATTTGGGTATATCTTGTGTTGTTAAAGAATTTGCGAAAGATTATTTAGAAAGTAAGGGAGTATTTGAGATTAGATTGATGCAACCTATTCCTAGGAGAAGTATAGGATGTCTATTCTTAAAGAGCGTCCCTTTATCACCAGCCTCAGCAGAATTTCTTTCTATACTAGAAACAAATATAAAAAATTTAAATTAGCTATTTACATACGTCAATAGATATGTTATTATACTTATGAAATAGCGATGGCCCAGTGGTACAGTTGGTTAGCACGCCGCCCTGTCACGGCGGAGGTCGAGGGTTCGAGTCCCTTCTGGGTCGCTTATATGCCGGAGTGGCGGAACTGGCAGACGCACAGGACTTAAAATCCTGCGGGACTTACCTCCCGTACCGGTTCGATTCCGGTCTCCGGCATAGGGAAATCCTACAACATAAGTTGTAGGATTTTTTTTGCCTAGCTGAGGGCTAGATTTATGGACGTTCTAAAAAACTTTAATTTTTTTAAAAAAAGGCTTTACATATGACAAATACTATGTTATTATAAGAGAGTAATTGACATAACAACTTTGGAGAGGTGTCCGAGTGGTTTAAGGAGCTGGTCTTGAAAACCAGTGACTCCGAAAGGGGACGTGGGTTCGAATCCCACCTTCTCCGCTTCAGAGCGTATAACATAAGTTATACGCTTTTTTGTTATGTAAAAATAAGTATTATAAAAAAGCTCGAAATGCACATAGCATTTCGAGCTTTTTTATATATGAATTTAGAAAACGAGCTTAGAGAGAGGAATACCTATAACTAAAATGATAAGTAACATCACAGCTGAGATGATAGTTGTATATTTATAAATATCAGATGTTTTGAACCATGTTTTATTACCATGAATAAGTGCGGCGTAAGGGGAAGCAGCAGGTGTTACAAGAGCCATAAGAACTAAGAAGATAAATATAGAGACAATTGGGTCTGCTGATATACCCATTGTGCCACAGAATGTAAAGATGATAGGAATAAAAATCATCCCAATTACTGCACTGTTGCAGAGGTTTGTTAGTATAAGTCCGATCACTAAAATCATCGCAATAAAGACAAATTCACTTGTACCTCCGAAGATCGGAGTAAGCGTTTGTTTAAGGAATGGTGTTACACCAGTAGCTTCAGAAGTTAATGCATTACCTATAGTTAATGCAGCTGCAATAAGGAATACAGTGCTCCATTGAACCTGAGTACTCATAACAGTTTGATAGTCGATAACAAACTTACCTTCTAACTTAAGTCCACATAAAATACCTACGAGTAGTACTGCAAAACCAAATTTATTGTCATTGAAGAACTGTTGTAATGGACCTGCTGGTAAGATACCAGGAAGGAGCATTAAGATAACAAAAAGACCGAATGCAGTAGCTAATAGCTTATGTTTGAATGTTAGAGGTGGTAAAGGGTTTTTATTAAACATTTCTGCATTAATGGCTTTTAAGCTTGTAACGTCCGGTCTTAATACATATTTCATAAATAAGATAAGGACAGTCAAGCAAATAAGTGATAAAGGAATAGTAAGTCCCATATAAGATGCATAATTTACTTCAACACCTGAAACATTCTTATAATTGCTAAGTAGAATAAGAGGAACATCTTTAAATGGTGCAGAAGCTACACCAAATATAGCAGTAATTACAACAGCTATTAGCATAAGTGTTGGATATTTATCACCTGGTTTATAATCTAATTCTTTAAAAATTCCGTACAGTATAGGCCAGAATAAAAAGGTTGGTGCAAAAGCGCTTGATAAGAAAGCTAATACATATACACCTAAAAGAAGCATAAAACTAAAAACCCAAGGTTTTCCATTAATAATTTTACGGGTTAAAAACCATCTGCCTATGTAATTAGTTAAACCAGATTGAACAACTGCTCCAACAAGAACCATAATAAATAGCATTTGTACAACGGTAGAATCTCCAAGAAAATTCATTAAGATAGTATTCATAGGTGCATAGGAACTAATTCCTAATAGCGATACACCCACTAAGCTTGGCCAAATTGAATCACAAGTCGTCCATAAATAAATTACACCAAAGAAGATCCCGAGTACTTCCATTCCGACAGGAGTGATAGGAGCTGGTGCTGGAATGAACTTAAAGAATAACATTAATGACACGCCAATTATAGAATTAATAAGATACCAATAATTTAGCCTACGTTCTGCTTGTTGCATAAAATTCATCTCCCTTTTAAAATAAGTTCTAAAAATAACCTAAATCAAGTATGTTAAAATAATAACATTCTTGAAGAAATAAAAAAATAACATAAGTTATTTAGAAATAAATTTTGTATAAAGGAATAAAAAAATAAATCAATTATATGTATATTATCACCATAATGAAAAAGTAAATTGACAATATAATTTGGGTTAATATACAGAAAAGGGCAAAATGATTGTTAATCATTTTGCCCTTGTTATTTAGAATAAAATGTTTGAAAGTGGTATACCTACTAAAATCGTAATAATTAAGATAAGTATAGTCATTAATGTAGCATATTTATATATATCATTAGAGTCTAACCAAGATTTATTACTATGCATAATTGCTGAGAATGGTGAAGCTGCAGGTGTAATAGTACCTAATAGAACAACAAAAATGAATATAGCAATAATTGGAGCAGGCATAATTCCCATAGATTGAGTGAAAGTGAGAATAATAGGGAGGAAAATAATCCCGATTACAACACTATTACAAAAGTTTGTAAGTATAAGTCCTAATATAAGTACTAATATAATAAAGGTAATTTCTCCAGTTCCTTCAAATATAGGTGTAAGAAGTTTACTTAAGAATGGTGTTACACCTGTTACGTCTGAAGTAAGTGCGTTACCAATCGTAAGGGCTGCACCTATGATAAATATAGAGCTCCATTGAGTATGGTTATTAGCAATAGATTGGTAGTCAATAAGGAATTTACCATTAATTTTAATGAAACAAAGGATACATACAACAGCTAAGGCAAAGCCATATTTATTATCATTAAAGAATGGTCTAATAGGAGAATCTACTGGAAGAAGACCAGGTAGAAGCATGACAATAATATAAGCTATGAAAGCTACTGAAAGAATCTTATGTTTTAAATTTAATGGTGGTAAAGGATTTTTATTAAACATTTCTGTATTAACTTCCTTAAGTAACGTAACATCAGGTTTTAATATATATTTCATAAGTAAAATGATGCTAATGATAGATAAGAAAGATAAAGGTAATGTTAATCCCATAAAGGCAGTATAGTTAATTTCATTACCGCTAAGTGTTGTATAGTTATTAAGAAGGATAAGTGGACCGTCTTTAAATGGAGCAGCACAGAAACCGACAATTGCAATAACTACAACTGCAATAAGCATAAGTGTTGGATATTTATCCTTAGGTTTATAACCTAACTCTTTAAAGATACCATATAAGATAGGCCAGAAAAGAAAGATTGGTGTAAAAGCAGATGATGTAGCACCTAGTGCATAAACACCTAGGAGTACCATGAATGAGAACATCCAAGGCTTACCATTGATAACTTTTCTTGTTAAAAACCATCTTCCGATATAGTCAGTTAAACCTGATTGCACAAGTGCACCGATAAGAATCATCATAAAGATGAGCTGTACAACAGTTGCATCACCTAAGAAGTTCATTAGAATTTGGTTCATAGAAGCATAACTACTACATCCTAATAATAAAATTCCTAATAAACTTGGCCAAATAGGATCAATAAAAGACCAGAGTAAAATCATCCCTATGAATATCCCTATGATTTCCATCCCTATAGGAGTAATAGGTTCTGGAGCAGGAATGAATTTAAAAAAGAGCATAATAAAAATGCCGATAGCTGAAGTAATCCAATAGCGAATGTCAGCTTTGGTGAGTCTTGCTTGCATGAAAATCTCTCCCTCAAATAAAGTTTAGCCAATAAAATAAGCCATAGTGTGTTAAAACAATAACACACTATGGCAGAATAAAAAATAGCCTATGTTAGGTTTGGGTAAATAATATATTAGTAGGGAAGAGATTCTGTATCCTGAATATATTGTTCTAGTATGTCTAAGTTTTTAATAACAATAAGGTGACCATCCTTTTCAATTGCACCTACCTGCTTTAAAGAACGCATAATACGAGATACAGTTACAGTGTGAACACCTAAATATTTAGAGAGTTCAACATAATTAAAATGTTTATTTACAATGCGTCTTTTGCCGGACATATAACTAAAGTCTAGCAAAGTTTTGCATAAACGGCTTGGCGTACTTGCTTCCTGCATAAAGTGAAAATGATAAAGTACGTTAGAAAAATGATTTGCAAATAGTGTCATAATATAACGGTTAAGATGAGCATTTTCACTTAATAATTTGTAGAAGTTCTTATAAGAAATTTCATAGAGCTTACAATCAGATTTAGTATACATATAAAAGGCCGCAGAGGCAGCATTTGAGGGGAGTGTCAGGTATGCAGGAGTAAAGTTGATAATGCTTCCTGAAGCAAAATAATGATAGATTTTTTCCTCGCCAGATTTTGTAATGCTTATAAGAGCACATAGTCCATCTTCTAAACAATATACATGATCATTTAGGCGCTCTAAATCATAGAGACATTCACCTTTTTTTACAGTACGAAATTTCCCAATTTTGCAGAACTCATCAAAATAAGATTTATCTATTGATGTCACGATGCATCCCCCTCTAATGGTAAAAATAAAATAAGTATTATATTTGAAAATACAATATATTGGCTAAAAAATCAATGGAAATAAAAAAATAGATGTAGATGCCCTTAAATTTTTGAAACATAACATGCGTTATTTTTAAAAATTTAAGAGAATGATATACTGAATTTATAAGAAACGAAGGACAAAATTATAAATTTACTTGTTAAAAAATTATCTAATTAATATATACAAAGTAAATGGAAGGGGCGTTAAGCGTGGCACTATACGACGTAGTTATTATTGGAGCAGGACCAGCAGGTATGACAGCAGCTATTTATGCAGCAAGAGCAAATATGAGTGTACTTTTATTAGAAAAGCTTGCACCAGGTGGACAAATTATTAATACACATGAAATTCAAAATTATACAGGTGTAGGAACTATTAATGGAGCAGAGCTTGCTTATAAAATGTTTGAGCATACACAAGAATTACAAGTGGCTTTTGATTACGGAACGGTTAAAGATATTAAAGAAGAAGGTAATATCAAAATTATTACATGCGAAGAAGAAGAGAAAATCTTTGAAGCTAAGACAGTTATTTTAGCTACAGGGACTATTCCAAGAAGACTTGGTGTAGAAAATGAAGATCGCTTTGCAGGTGAGAATATTAGCTGGTGTGCAATCTGTGATGGGGCTTACTATAGAGATAAAGATGTTGTTGTTATTGGTGGCGGTAACTCTGCTGTAGAGGAAGCAATCTACCTTGCAAGTCTTGCAAATTCAGTAAAAGTAGTTACACTATTCGATTTAACAGCAGATCCAGTATCTTGTGATGAATTACGTGCCCTTCCTAATGTAACAATTTATGAATTCTATAACATCGAAGGATTCACTGGAGTAGAGAAATTACAAGGTGTGCGTATTAAGTCTACTCAAACTCAAGAAGAGGTAGAACTTACATGCGATGGCGTATTTGAGTATATAGGCCTTAAACCATCTACAGAAGCTTTTGCAGCATTAGGTATCTTAGATGAACAAGGTTATATTAAAGTAAATAGCCGAATGGAAACAAGTGTTGCGGGTATTTATGGAGCTGGAGATGTGGTAACAAAAGAGTTAAGACAAGTTGTTACAGCATGTTCAGATGGCGCTGTTGCAGCACAAGTAGCATCAAAATATATTAAAACAATTTAATTCGTATAAAAGATTAATTAAAGGAGCTAATAATCATGATTAAAGAAATTACAAACTTTGAAGAATTTAATGCAGTAGCAAACCAAGGTAAAGTATTAGTTGACGTTTATTCAAAAACATGTGGTCCATGTAAAATGTTAGGTTTTGTATTAGCAGACTTAGAAAAAGATATGCCAGATGCAGTAATTTTAAAAGTAGATTTCGATCGCAATAAAGAAATCGTTGAAAAATATGATGTAGCATCTTATCCAACTATCCTTTTATTACAAGATGGGGAAGAAGTAAAGCGTTTAAAAGGTTTACAACAAAAACCAGTATTAAAACAATTATTAGAAGCTTAATTAAATTATCATAAAACATCATTTTAGGTAGGAGGAAAGAAAATGTCAGTATCATTTAAATCAGTAGACCATCTTATTACAGCGCAGTACAGACAAGAACAAGCTATGCTTGAAGCTTTTGCAAATGGTAGTTACAGTGTAGAAAGTCCATATGTAAAATTAAATCCTTATATTGTATGTCCACTTTCAGCAGTTATCATGTTTAACACAGAGGAAGAAGTAGAAGTTACACTTACTGTAAAAGGTAAAGAAGAAGCTGGAAACATTACTCATACATTCCCAAAAACAAAAGAGCATAGACTTCCTGTAATGGGCTTATATGGAGATTATGAAAACACAGTTGTTCTTAAACTTTCAAATGGTGTAGAAACAGAAGTTAAAATTCAAACAGCACCTATCCAAGATAACATTGGTAAATGTACATATATCAATACAACAAGTGAATATATGCAAGATAATATCATGTTTACAACACCAGCTGGTGAAGACTATGCAGCGGGTTATGACTATAACGGAGACTGCCGTTGGTACTTAACAGAGCCATTTATCTTTGATATGAAACGTCTTAAAAATGGTAATGTACTAATTGGTTCAAATCGCTTCATTGGTAAACCATACTATATGGCTGGTATCTGCGAAATGAGCCTCTGTGGTAAAATTTATAAAGAATATCGTATTCCAGGTGGCTATCACCATGACCAATTTGAAATGGAAGATGGCAACTTACTTATCCTTACACAACAAGCTGGAGCGGCAACTGCAGAAGATATGTGTGTACTTGTAGATAGAAATACGGGTGAAATCTTAAAATCATGGGATTACAAAAAAGTACTTCCACAAGATAAAGGTAAATCAGGTAGCTGGTCAGAACATGACTGGTTCCATAATAATGCTGTATGGTATGACAAACGTACAAACTCTCTTACATTATCAGGTAGACACCAAGATGCTGTTATTAACTTAGATTATGAAACAGGAGACCTTAACTGGATTATCGGGGACCCAGAAGGTTGGCCACAAGAAATGGTAGATAAGTACTTCTTTACACCAGTTGGAGATGGTGAGTTCGATTGGCAATATGAGCAACATGCATGTGTTGTATTACCAGATGGCGATGTTATGATGTTTGACAATGGTCACTGGGGATCAAAAGACCCAGCTAAATATGTGTTATCAAAAGACAGCTACTCTCGTGGTGTAAGATATAGAATCAATACAGAAGATATGACAATTGAACAAATCTGGCAGTTCGGAAAAGAAAGAGGCGCACAATTCTTCTCACCATATATCTGTAACGTAGAATATTACAGAGATGGACATTACCTTGTACATTCAGGTGGTATTGGATACTATGATGCAAAACCAACACAAGTATTACCAGCGTTCCTTGATACAAAAGATCCAAAAACAAAACTTCAAACTATTACAGTAGAAGTTGAAGATGATGTAGTTAAATATGAAATGCATACAACTGCAAACTACTACAGAGCAGAAAAACTTAAATTCTATCATGAAGGTACTAATCTTGAACTTGGAGAAGGACAACTTTTAGGCCACATGGCTGTAACAGAAGAGTTCTTAACAGAAGTCCCAGCAGAAGATACAGGTTTATTATTACCAGAAATTAATGAAGGTAAATTCATTAATGAAGTTGACCGTATTATCTTTGATGCAAAATTTGAAAGAGGTCAACTTGTAATGCTTCAATTAGAATCTATGACAAATGATGATGTACATAGATACTTTGTTCCAACAACTAAACAAACATTCTTAGCAATGTGCGCAGGTACATTCCAAGAGTCAGATGAAAGAGTTGTTAAGTTCAATGTTAATAAAGAAGGTTTAAGTGGCATCTTCAAAATTACAGTTATCGTAGACGATAAAAAATATCAAACAGGTGTTGTAGTTAACCTATAATTTTAAAAAGGTGTAGAATCTCACAAAAGATTCTGCGCCTTTTTTGATTTCTGTCGGTAAAATACATAAAAAAATATACAACAAGTATATATTTTTGTGGTAATATAATAGTTATCACAAGATAACAGACAAAGAGGGGGCACAATTGGTGATAGGTTACGTATATAATAAGGCAATGGAAGAACAACTAAGGGACTTAGGCGTGAGAGAGGGAGATATCTTATTAGTACATAGTTCTATAAAAGCATTAGGACTTAAGGATTTAAAAATAGAGTCTCTTATAAAAAGTATAGAGAATGTGTTAGGTGAAAAAGGAACATTATTAATGCCTACATTAAGTTATAAAAGTGTAGATGGAAATAATAATGACACCTTTAGTGTAAAAGATACACCATCTGATGTAGGCGTATTAAGTGAGTGTTTCAGAAAGATGGATGGTGTAGTACGTAGCTTGCATCCAACACATTCTGTGTGTGCAAAGGGAAGATTTGCAAAAGAGTTACTAGAAAACCATCATTTAGATCAAACACCATGTGGACCAAATTCTCCATTTAGATTGGTTAATGAAATGGGAGGACATATATTATTTTTAGGATGTGGGTTAAATCCTAATACCTCTATGCACGGGGTAGAAGAATTGGTAGAACCGGATTATTTATATGGTGAGATGCTACAATATAAACTATTTAATGTAAATAGAGAGAAGAGTTATAAATACTATAAGACGCATGGATTTAAAAATACCATTCAATGTTACGATAGAATTGAAGCGTTGTTAGAAGAAGGTACTGAACTTAAAAAAGGAAAAGTATTAGAAGCAGAATGTTATTTAATAAATGCAAAGGCAATGTGGAAAAAAGCTATGAATAGACTTAGAGAAGATGAACATTATTTTGTAGATGTAAAAAAGAGTTAAAGTAGGATAATATCCTACTTTAACTCTTTTTATTGATTTTTATAGTGAATTATAGGGGGTCTAAATTAGAAGTCGCATCTACGGCAACCACATCTACGGCAGCCACAACCGTTGTTATCATCACGAGAAGTTCCTCTGATGCAGCCACGATCTTCAAGTCTATCAAAAGCGTTATCTAATCTTCTAATATCCTCTTTTAAGTCATTGATACGTCTTTCAACTTCATTAGCTAAGCGTCTGCAGTCACGGCGACGTCTGTCATCTCTGTCGCGTCTGTCACCTCTATCGTTTCTGTTATCTCCATCAAAATTGCGGAAGCTACCTCTTAATCCACATTCTTCAAAATCACGAAAATCATCTTCAAATCTTGAACCATTACAATCACATGCCATACTAAAAACCTCCATTTTTAAGTTATTTATTCTTTTTACATTGATTTTTATAGTGAGTTTAAATTAGCAGTCACATCTACGGCAACGGCGGCCACGGCAGTCGTCATCATCACGAGAACGCCCTCTGATGCAGCCACGATCTTCAAGTCTATCAAAAGCATTATCTAATCTTCTAATGTCCTCTTGTAAATCATCGATACGTCTTTCAACTTCATTAGCTAAGCGTCTGCAGTTACGGCGACGTCTGTCATCTCTGTCACGCCTGTCATCTCCGTCACGTCTGCCATTCCTGTCACGTGTGTCATTTCTGTCATCTGAGTCAAAGTCACAGAAGTTACCTCTTACTTCACGTTCTTCAAAATTACGAAAATCATCTTCAAATCTTGAACCATTACAATCACATACCATACTAAAAACCTCCTTTAAAGTTGTTTACAATTATATAATATGTACGACCTCTAAAAGGGTGACAAACCTATGGTGAAAATAAATAATATATATTTAAATATAATTAAGAAGAAGAGGCGATAGGAAAGATAATGACATTTATGGAATGGATTAAAATAAGTTGGGGTGAACAAGATTTTAAATTAAAAGCATTTTATTAAGGTGAGTATTTTTAATGAATATACTTATTTTAAGGAAATACCTTTATAGTAAAATCTTGTTACTTTCATTGTTTTCTCAGTGGGGCTTACCATTATGATGAAAGATATCCTTATTAATATAGTAGATGTAATTGATGCAGGATGGCTACAATTTAAAATGATAGAAGTAAGCAATAGAATTAGACAAGAGCAAAGGATTTTTTTCTATTTATAACTATGAAAAAGGGTTTTGCTATACTTGGCATGAGATTAGTGTTGATAATACACTAGAAGAGCGATTGGGAGAAAGCTAAAGAGATACTAATATGATATTATAGAAAGAATACTGAGGGGATTATAACCTTATCTATTAGAGTAATTTAATACCTATTATCTATATAGAAGTAAAGAATAATTATATTAGGCTTACAGCAAGATATCTATGCAGTCTAAGGTAAACTAGAATGGTAAAACATACGCTGTGGGAAAGCTTTCTTAAGATTATTCAACAAGAAAACAATATTAATTTAAAAAAGGTGTAAAAAGGGGTTGACTTATGCAAAGTTATAGTGCATAATAATAAAAGTCAGCAGGGCACAGCGCCACTGACACACAGGGCTAAGGCCTTGATAAATAAGAAGAAATGAACTTTGAAAATAAAATAGTAACCATTAAACCAGTCGATTCATAAAGTCAC
>OIFJ01000413.1_pt1 | contig 15596 bp, 13 predicted proteins | sample 1582011 | NCBI WGS metagenome assembly OIFJ01 (sample SAMN07501050, study PRJEB24779) | human gut metagenome | isolation source: stool | host: human infant | place: USA: Pittsburgh, PA
ATAAAAATTCCTCCTGGTATGTTTTCTTCTAGTCTACACACCTTAATTTTTCTGTCTAGTTAATTGTAGCCTATCCAGTAGATTATTATAATTCTATTACAGTAGAAGAGAAAAAAGCTATAAAAGGAAATTATGGAGCAGGGGGAAGATTAAATATTGGAGAACTTTACAAAAGGAATTGAATTCTAGATGTAAGGATTTTTCTCCACAAGGAATGATGAAATATTGGGAAGATAATGATATGAGATATAATGAAATATCATATAGAATGATCAGAGATTTAGAACTCTATATAAAAAGGGACTGCAAAAAGAAATTAAAGGCTCAATTTGGGGATGATTGGTTTAAAAAAGGATTACCTAAAAAAGTGTATTCGGAAGCTAATACTTTGGCTATTGAAAAAAATTACGAAAAAATGGCTGGAGAAGAAGTTGAGCCATGGGACTGTCTTAATTTTATCCATTATAGAGAAATAGTTTTAAATAATTGGCAAAATGTGTTTGAGAAAGATTATACTTTGCCTGAAGATAAGAAGAGATCTGGGAAGAAAGCAGACAAGACAAAGTGGATGGAAAAGTTATCTAGAATTAGAAATGAAAACTTTCATGTATACTCAGTTACGGAAGATGAGTTTAAATTTTTAGAAAAAATACAGATGTGGTTACTTCCTAATAATAGCTATAAATGAATAAACCGATATCCTCATAAATGGAAGGGATTAAGACAATCTCTAATTATAAATAACTCTTTGTTTTTCTACATGCCACATTATTTTTATTACTTTTTGTCATTTTTGTAGCTTGATTTTTTATGTAGTTATTCAACTACTTCTAAAATTAAGATCCATATCAAAAATCATAGAGCCCAATGGTCAATCCTCTTTGAGTGCGGATAATGAATAAACAAATCAAAAAAGACAGAAATACCTATATCTAGTTATTTCTGGCTTTTTTGATAGAAAAGTGACAGAAGAATAATACAAATAGCCTAATAATAGAATAGTTAATCATTTTTTTCTTAATTGATCATTCTCTTTGTTTCATTTCATTTATGCAAGAGAATGGTATTTTTTTCTAACTATCATAATGAAAAAACAAACTTTTTCTAATAAAAATAACAAAAAATGTCTGAAAAATCGGACATAAAAGTGTTTGTTTTTGAGATGGTAACAGGGGTAAAGAAAGGACAAGATTGATAGAACTCGTTCTAATGATTAAATAATTTTGAAGATAACCCAAAAATAAACAGAAAAGACTTAAATATATAAGATATCATTCTCTTTGTTTAAATTGAGAGTGTAAAATATTTTGTGTAAATAGAAAAAAGGAAGTCCCTTCTATAGAATAGAGTTACCACAACACATTCACAGAAAAGAGGACTTCCATATGAACGATTTTACTACAGAAATTATGGAAACACTAATCAATAAAGGTGATTTAGATGAATTATTTCGATGTCATTTAGAATTAGCTGTTAATTCATTATTGCAGGCTGAATTAACAGCTTTTCTTGATTATGAAAAATATGATCGTGCTGGGTTCAATTCAGGTAATTCCCGTAATGGGAATTATTCACGTTCATTCAGAACAGAGTATGGAGAATTAAATTTGGTGATTCCTAGAGATAGAAATGGTAAGTTTTCTCAACAAACTTTACCTGCTTATAAAAGAACCAATGACTCTTTAGAAACCACTATTATTCAGCTATTTCAAAAAGGAATTACTATGTCTGAAATCTCTGAATTGATTGAAAAAATGTACGGGCATCACTATACGCCACAAACCATTTCAAATATGACTAAAATAGTTTCTGAAGATATTATTGCCTTTAAAGAAAGGTCCTTAGAATCCAGATACTCTGTCATTTTTATGGATGCTACTCACATTCCTTTAAAAAGACAAACTGTTTCAAAAGAAGCAGTTTATATTGTAATTGGCATTCGATTAGATGGAACCAAAGAGGTTCTTGGGTTTAGTCTTGCTCCAACTGAATCTGCTTATGTTTGGAAAGAGATTCTTCAAGACCTAAAAGACCGTGGTTTAAAAGAGGTTTTATTAGTCGTAACTAATGGTTTAAGTGGCATTAACGATAGTATTCATAGTGTTTATCCAAATGCTCAATTTCAACAATGTTGTGTCCATATATCTAGAAATATCGCTCATAAGGTTCGTGTTAGTGATCGACAAGAAATCTGTAGCGATTTCAAATTAGTTTATCAAGCAAGTTCAAAAGAAGAAGCAAATAATCAAATAAGGTTTATGATAGATAAATGGAAAAAGCAGTATCCACGAGTGGTTAAATTGCTCATGAATCCTGCTATATTAACCTTTTATAATTTCCCTCCGTCAATCAGAAGAACTATTTATTCAACTAATTTGATTGAAGGTTTTAACAAACAATTAAAGAAATATACCAAAAGAAAAGAGCGATTTCCTAATGAAGAATCTCTGGAGAGATTTCTAGTATCTCAATTCAACAACTATAATCAAAAGTTTCTATGCCGAGTTCATAAAGGTTTTAAAGAAATACATGATACATTAGAATCAATGTTTTAACTTGATCAACAGAATGGGCTTTTCCATTTACACATAATTCTTGACGCAACCTTTAAATTACGCAAGAGTATGATATTTTTTCATTGTCTAACTATTATTTTATAAACTTTTTTTATTTTTATAGTAAAAATTTGGAATCCTGTATAAAGGCTTTTATGTTAACATTTAAATGAATACGCTTTTATATAGCTGAAGTTTTGTATAGAGAAGATAAATAATCCATTAAAATTATAAGCTTTGTGATGAATTTATAAATCCCGGATCATTTTGCTAACTAAAAAAGGAGTCTAAATGAAAAAGAAAAACTGGTGGCTGATCCCACTGATCGGATTACTCGTACTTTTAGGAATAGGAGGAAAACTAGTGATAGACCAGCAAAAGGAAACAGAAAAGTTGCAAGAAGAAATGATCGAAATCGTGAAAAGCGAAGAGGCGAAACAGGTAGTTGAAGAAGGTTTGAAGAACCTAGACCCCAAAGCACTGACCCCAGAAGGAGTGATCCAATCTTATGAAATCGATTACGACAGTATAGAACATAATCCGATGGGTGGGATAGATGGGGAATTTATCGTAAATAAGGATAAAAACCTAATCGTTCTTTTCCGTTTAGATAAAGATAGTAATGGTAAGTTTTCTAGTAAGTATGTAATTTCAGGTAATTCTGGAGAGTTAGGCAAAATGTTACGCAAGGAGAAGAAAAAATGAGTCTACGTTATTATAGTGATAAAGAACATGTAGAGATTGCGGCGAAAGAGTATGAAGACTGGAAATTAGGATACGACGTATATCTTGAAGATGGTAAATTTTTAGGGATTATATCCCAAGTCATCAACAACCTCTCTGGCGAACAGTCTTTTGTCATCACCCATACGGACCGCTTCGTTTCCTCGGTTGCGCCATTGCCGGAAAGATTGGCGGTTAAAGAAGTAACGGTGCTTTATCGCGGTTCGACAGGCTTAGATAAAGTCAAGGAACAAACTGGCGATGTGTGGCAAGACTGGGTCGTCAACAATGTGGATATGGCACGTAAGATCCTCGCGGCTGAACAAGGCGCAGCGCCCCCGCAGTTAAGATCGTCTGCGGAGACCTTGAAGGAAGCGATGCGCCATTATCCCAATGCCCAGTTTTTCGTCTATGGTCATTCTTTAGGCTCCATGAATGGACAATATGCTGTCGCTGATTTGTCATTGGAGGAAAGCAGGCGTCTTAGTGGAGGATGTTTTTTCCAAGGACCCAATATTTATACGGTATTGACGCCAAGTCAGCGCGTGACCGCTGATCTTCTGACGAGGTCAGGAAAACTGCATAATTATGTCGATGAGAAAGACTTGGTACCAATCGGCTATAGCAAAGACAAGCCAATGGTCGGCCGAATGCGCCCAGTGTTGTCTAAAAAAGTCGGGTGGGTCGACCAGCACATGTGGGGTGGATATCAGTATGACCAATTCGGGAATGTCTTGCTTGATACGAAAGGAGAACCTGATGTGATCGGGTTGGAAACCCAGCAGCGTCTTGCCGGCATCGAAAACGTGAAGAGACACTTTCTAGCAAAAGGCAGTCTATCTTCTGCTCAAAAAATATTTTTGGATGCATCACAAGCCAAAGCGATTACTAGTGGGTACAAAAAAACAGTGGAGACAGAAATTAGTGAATTAAAGAAATGGTTCCAAACAGAAATCAAAAATGCCAATGAATTATGGCAAACGACAAAATTAGACGCCCGCTATTGGGGAGCAAGTTTGACACATTATGAAGAACTGGAAGCACTTGATTCTTGGGGAGTAACGGAACGGAGTATACGGATAGACCCAGTAAATGAATATGAACGAACAGTAGCAACGCTTAGAAAATCAGAAGAAGAGCTTGAAAGGCTGTTAAGAAACATTGAACAAACGATCAATAGGCATGTAGATTCTGATCATGAGCTCAGCCATTACTTATTTTAGAGGTGAATAAATGGAACAAGAAATCAGAAGGAAAATAGAAGAAACTGAAGAAATTTATCGTAAAAATCGCGTAGCATTAGAAAACCATCTAGATTATCTGTCGAATGAGCAAAGAAAATTTCAACGCTATTTAGAAAATATCTCTGTGCAAATCAATGCCACCGCTAAACATTATGAGACCAACCCTCCCGAAAATAAAAGGGCAGTCTATCGTCTCTTAGAACAAGCAAGTGAAGAATCACGGCAACGAACACGAGCAACCCAACGGAATCTGGAAGAACGACTACATGAAAATCAATCTATATATAACAAAAAGATCCGTAAGTATGAAGAAGAATACAGAAAATCAAAAAGAGAGGGAGAATCCTATGTTTGAATTCGATTGGATCATGAGTGGTGTAGATGCTTTACTTGAAGGAGCAAATAATGAATTAATCCAGCAACGAAAGAATCTGGAAAAACAACTCATCCGTTTACTTGTAGCAAGTCCCAGCAAAGCTACATCCCAAACTAGAAAATCCCTCACACGAGAAAGAAAAAGCCAAGGAGCAACTAAACTGAAGAATGCCAGTGATACCTATAAAAACAATGTTTCTGCTGCCGCCAAAGGCCAATGGGTAGATGCGGCATTAGACAATGTTCAAAGCGTCTCGGATCGGTTAAGGAGGTTGTGAGAGCAGTGCTTCTCCAGAATAAACATCTCTGCCTAATCAAATTTTTCGATTAGGCAGAGATGTTTATTTATTTAACGACTTTCATCTCAAGGTTTCTCCAATTAACTCGTGACCCTATTTTTTGATAAAATCATGTGCATCGATTTTTTCTATCTTTACGTTCCTCTCCTACTTAATGCCTATCTGGCTCCTGAGGGGTTCTTTTTAAGGCGTCGTCATAGTCTTGGCTGAGGATCTCTTGGTAATCTGAGGGAATGGCTTCCCAAGAGAGCAGGCGAACGTTCATGACGTGTTTTCCTTTGTGTTTGATTACAGCATGATTTTTCTCTTTTTCTACCTCTCCAGCGTGAAAAGACAGCCATGTACCATGACCAAAGATATCATTACATACCCAATGTTCGATGGAATTGTCTACGTATCCTACAGGGAGTGTGGTATAGCCGATTTGTGGTTTCAAAAAAGGGTTGAATCGATCAATCGTTTCATTTTTGTATTGATAATTGATAAGAAAAAGATAGACCAAACATAAGACGAGCAGAAAGAAAGATAGTGCCTTTTTGAGTGATAATGGTGGTTTTGATAAATAAGATTTCTTGATAACAAGAGGTTCATCCGGCAATGTTGGTTCTATTGATTCGGCAGTTGGCTCAATAGAAGGAAAATCAATCGGCAGACCTAAAGTCTGATGTAAAAGTGACAGCATTTCAAGATCTGGCATTGTACGAGAATTTTCCCAACTAGAAATCGTTTTATCGGAAACACCGATTTTTTCGCCTAGTTCTTTTTGCGTAAGGTTACAATTTCTGCGGTAAGTTCGTATTTTTTCTCCGATGTTCATCTTCTTCTCCTTTCGATTCTACAGTATATAGATTTATTCTACATGACCTATACACTTGATAGATACGTTTTTTTGATGAAAAACGGTATGATTTTATCGAAGAATCATTTAAGTAAGGGAGAGTGGTGATAATCAAAAAAAAGTTCACAGTTTTACTCACAATCATAGTGATCGGTATCATGATTGGCTTTGCTTTGGTTAGTATAAATAAACAGGTACTCTATCGGACAAATGAATTTTTCCACCAAACGGATGCCTATACTCCGATTCGATTGCCACAACATTTTATTGAGCGAGAAGAATATGAGCAGCTAATCATGGTATTTGAAAATGTATCTTCAGAAACTGAGCTTTCTTATATGAAAAAAACCGTAAACGAATCCAATGAAGTAGATACATCTTGGAACTTCAAGATACAGCCAAAGCTTGAAATGACATTGTATTATCAAGGGAATGTCAAATCTTCTCACGAGAAGGTACCCTATTCTAATACCTCCTTTCACGTAATGTCCATTGAAGAATCGATCAAAATAAAAGATTTTGAAGGTGAATTTTTCTTGATGACGAGAGAAAAAGAAGACTATGAACGGTTCATTTCACTATTTGTGGAACGATTCAATCAAGCATTTCACACTGGTTATGCGACTGATGTTTTTGAAGACTTTGAAAATAGCTATCTGTATTCGGTTATTTCAAGTACAGACGTATATAATTATCGAGTGTATTTAACTATTGGGTTGATTCTTTTATTCCTTTTGTTACCATCCTTTTTCTTATTGATGAATAAAGAAATCAGTTTATTGTTGAATAATGGCTTTTCATTACATCAAGTATTGTGGTGTTTATTGGGGAAAAAGAAAATCATTACTACATTCATAATTGCAGGAATTATTGGTGGTTTTATTTTTATGTATTATAAGGAGCAATTTCTTTATTTGTTCCAGATGTACGTTTTCTTGTTCAGCGGAATATATGGTATCTCTTTGTTTTCTCTTTTATTAGTTGAAAAAATCGCTTCGTTAAGAGAAGCGTTCAACTATATCCAATACATTCTTTTTACATTTGGATTGTTGTTTTCTCTTCTTTTGACCGTTGCCAATGTCGAATTAGCAACTATCGTTTTTTCTTCTTCACAGTTAGCTGTTTCCCATGAACCGCCAAAAGAAATCGCTGATGAAGACTATCATGTGTTTTATCCAGTAACGATCGGGAAAAACCATGTGGATTTTATTTATTCCAATCGTTTTGCATCAGCAGCAGATCAGGAATTATATGAAACTTTGAATAAAAACGGAAGTATATTAGTCAATGTATCAGATTACTTGAATGAAGAAAACGAACAGTTTGGCAGAGGGATAAAAATAAATCTAAATTATCTTAAGAAATTTCCTTTGGTTGATGTCTCTGGAAGGTTGATCCAAATAACCGAAGAAGAAACACACCCTGTTATATTGATCCCTGAACGATATAGATATACAGATTTAAAAAATGACCTAGCGCAAATAACAGAATATTATCAAGAAATCAGTGAAAAAGAACCGAAATTTCTATTTATAAAAAACAATCAACCCATTTATACATTTATTCCTTTTATCCCATGGATCGAACATTATCCGGTTGTTGAAATACTGACATTGAAAAACAGTACGTATAGGGAAAGAAATATTCTCAGCGGAGAAATCTATCCACCGTTAAAGATCAAGATAGGCTCTTTGTCGAAAGAAAGGTTATTTGAGCTGATTGAAGAAAGTCAGTTACGTGATAACTTGCAGTTATCATTTCCGAATCCTCAGACTGAAGAGATAGCTGTCAAAGTGTTAAGCAGATCATTTCATTACTTGATACAGATATTTTTACTCACTTTCTTTTCTTTCTTCTTGTTGAGCTATGTCATGTTATGCATATATTTTGTCTACAATTGTCGGAAAATCGCTATCTTTCGTTCAAGTGGTTATTCGCTCTTTGAAACGTATAAAAATTTCTTCATGATGAACCTCATCAAATGGGGAACGACAAGTGTAATCTTCCTTTTTCTTATAGAAAGAGAGCCTAAATATCTTTTTAATATTATTTTCTTTAGTTTCATTGATTCTATTCTTTCAGTTGTTTTTATTTTGTCTACAGAAAAGAAAAGTCAGTTATTGTTGATGAATGGAGGTTAACAATTGGAGCCGTTGATAGTGGTAAAAGGTGCGAAAAAAATCATTCGAAACAAAACGATTTTTCATTTGGATCATTTTACTGCGGATGCTGGGGATCTTGTGACTGTAGTCGGAGAGAGCGGAGCAGGTAAAAGTACGTTATTGAATATATTAGGATTGAATGATCAGTTCAGTTCAGGACAATTTTATTTATTTGATCAAGAGACGAAACAATTAACTGGAAGAGAGAAGCGCTTGATAAAAAGAAATGCCATATCTTTTCTTTTTCAAGATTTTGGGTTGATTGAATATGAAACAATCGATTTTAATTTAGATATTGGATTGAAGTTTTCGAATTTAAATGTTTCAGATAAGCGAACAGCAAAGTATGAGGCATTGAAAAAAGTAAATATAAACAAGAAGCTAAGTACGCCTATCTACACATTATCTGGTGGTGAGAAGCAAAGAATCGCCTGTGCGAGAGTCTTATTGAAGAATAGCAAAATCATTTTAGCCGATGAACCAACTGGATCATTAGATAAACGAAATAAGGAGCAAGTCGTTGAAATCTTATCGCAACAGGCTTCCCAAGGTACGTTAGTTATCGTGGTCACGCATGATCCATATCTGACCAAAATAGGAAACAAGAAGATCATGCTTTAGGAAACAAATGAAAAATCAACCTTTTTTCCAATTAAAAACAACAAAAAAATGTCTAAAAAATCGGACATAAAAGAGTCTATTTTTAAGATGACAACAGCGGTAAAGAAAGAACAAAAATGATAGCACTTGTTCTAAGGATTCACAGTTTTGCCAAAAGCATAACGCAAGATAGACTTGAAAAACGATAACAAAAGAAGTAGTATATTAAGGTGTGATATGCTACTTGACATTTATTCTGCTGAGCGAACTTTCTGGATGGTATAGACTTCTATCTATTCAGGCCGTATCAAGCAGATTAGTAGAGGTGTTCTAGATGTTTCTCATCTTGAGCACCTTTGTTTTTAGCAATTCGCAAAAAACGAAAGTAGGAGAACAAATAAATGAAGAAAAGATTTTTAGCACTTGCCATCGTACTAGGCGCTGGTTTATTGTCAGGCTGTACGAATGCTGGTGAAAAAACAGCCGTTAGTTATAAAGGCGGCACAATCAGCGAACAAGAAGTAATGGATAGCTTGAAAAAAATGCAAGGAGCAGATTCCACTGTGCAACAGTTGATCGTTTATCAAGTATTTGAAGACAAATACGGAGATGACGTATCAACTAAAGAAGTCGATTCCCAATATGATCAAACAAAGAAACAATTGGGTGATTCATTTGATTCACAATTGAAAACTGCAGGTTACACTGAAGAAACATTCAAAGACAGTATCAAACAAAGCTTAGCCTTCCAAGAAGGTCTAAAGAAGCATATCAAATTGACTGATGAAGATCTAAAAACGGCTTGGAAAACTTTCCATCCAGAAGTAGAAGCTCAAATCATCCAAGTAGCAAGTGAAAACGATGCAAAAGATGTGAAGAAAGCTGCTGATAAGGGAGACGATTTCTCTAAATTAGCTAAAGACAAGTCAACTGATACTACGACAAAAGAAGATGGCGGAAAAGTAAAATTTGATTCCACTACTACAACGGTTCCAACAGAAGTCAAAGAAGCAGCTTTCAAGTTGAAAGACGGTCAAGTTTCTGATGTGATCACTTCTACTAATACCTCAACTTACGCGACAGAATACTACGTGGTCAAAATGGTGAAAAACCAAAATAAAGGCAACGACATGGATAAATACAAAAAAGAATTGAAAGAAATCGCGACAGACACAAAATTAAGTGACAGTACCTTCCAGAATAAAGTAATTGGCGAAGTATTGAAAGATGCTAATGTAAAAATCAAAGACAAAGACTTTGAAAATGTTTTGAGTACATTCACTTCAGATTCCAGTACAGTAAGTAGTAAATAAGCGGAATAAATAAAAAAGTATGAACTATTTAAACCAATAAAACCGTTCATCTAAATCTTTTTATTAGAGCTAAATCAACAGTAGTTTCATTACTACTTGATTTAGTTCTTTTTATTTAAACAATTCTTTGTTTTAGTTGGAATCCAAGATAGCCATCCTAGATATTTCTCTGTATAATCTTAAATAAAGAAAACGATGTCGAAAAATGTACGTAGAAGTAGTTAAATGAAGTGATTTTGCAAATTTCTTTTATTTCTAGAAGTTATTCACGTATAAGGATTTGTTTTTCTCACAAATAAAAAGGCAGGAAGTACAATGGATCATTTGTATATAAAATAGATTCATCGATTTTCCGTTTTGATGTTAGGCACCCTGATTATAGCAGGGATTGTAGCATTTATTATTCAAGGCCATGAAACGTTAACGATACATAAAGAGTTTTTCAGTTATGCATGTGGTATTCCTCTTATCGCTATGAGGTCTGACAACAAAAATTGGAAGAGACGCTATTACATTCTCCTGCTATTTTTGTGCTTTTATCTACCACCTAAAATTTTCAGTTTGTTAGGTGTCTATCAAATAATATTACCTTTTCGTTCTTATTTTGCTGTATTGAGTGTTCTCATTTTGGTTGTTTTTATGTTTTATCGTTTTAAGAATTCTGACCCACCTAGCAAAGTTTAGATGAGTGGGTCAGGATTTTTTGAGTGAATCGATAGTATGAATTGAATTTTTGTAAGCAAAACAACTTTTATGATGGGATAAGTGTATCTAGTTTTTTCTGTATAGCCAGTAAATCTGATAAAGTAACTTGTGCGTTGATCAATAAAGTTTCGGTAGATCCTTCTAATTCTGTGATTGGCGTGGTACTCAAACAAAAATCATAATTCTCTTCTTTCAGGGAATGGCTGACCTCAATTGGATAATAGCTTTGGAAAGTAGTCTGGATTCGTTCAATGATCCCTTGCTCAATCGTAAAAGGTAAGTCGGTTTCAACTTTTATTTTTATTTTGTTTGAGAAACTGATAGGTCTGGCGACCATAGACCAAGCAACCGCTACATGTAAGGATAATCCTTCTTGTTTATCTGGTTCTTTCGAATAAATCTTGTTTCTCTTCACTAATTCTTCCGATTGTTGTAACAAACCGGTGAATTTGAGAGATAAATATTCTTTTAGATTATAACCAGTTAAGGAATAGTCCATTTTTCCAAACATTTCTACAGAGAGGATACCTGTATATAATGTCACAAAAATCATTCTTTTCTTTTCTTCATCAACCAATCCAGTATCGGCTTTTTTTATTAATTGCGGATAAAGTAACATGATTTTTTCTATTAGAGTGCTATCACTTCTATGAGTATCAATATCAGCCAAACAGTCAGTATTTATGTTTTTTTGATGGAAATCAGCACGTGAATACAGCCATAAAAAAATAAATTCGATATTTGATCTATCTAAATGGTAATGGGTACTTAATTTTTCCGCTAATATATTTTTTATAGATTGCATATTCTTCATATCTGATGGTGATACTGGCTGTTTGACAAAAGGGAATCGATCAACGACAGAATGTATTTCCTCATCGATCTTCAAACCTTTACGTGTTCTTAGAATCGTCACAGCCAATACATAACAGGAAAGTTTTAATTCGATTGTGTTAACAGGAATCTGACATTCATGGTAGATTTCCGTGACGATCTTTTCACATTTTCTTTGAGATATACCCGTAAAAGGCCAATGCAAGCCAGAAAAGACCCGCCAAAAAAAAGCCACCATAAAGAAGCGTATACGCATCTCTTTACCGATTAAGTGAACGGTACCTTTTGATTTCTTCAAGGAAAAGTCCATGGGTTCAAGCAGAGATGCTAACTCATGCATTCTTTTCCGAACACTTGATTCAGAAACAAAATTATCATAGGCGAATTTTGCGATGATGATCTCATTATCAAGTAAGAGAGTCTCAAGCAATTCAAAAAAAGGATTCGATTGAAGGACTTGTCTTGATAGGATCTTATAGTCTTTTTTCGAGCCATTGAATTTATAGCCTTGTCCATGCTTAACTGATAAAACTGCCATATGTTCTTTCTTTGTCATATAGGGTTTGTTCAACAACAAATCATAATATTTATAGACTGAGCGTCGATCCATTTTTAGACATTCACTGATTTCTTCTGTTCCCATGAATCGTTTGTTCTTGTATAAAAGCTTTAACAGTTCTAGTTCTTTCTTTGTTTCATTGCCAAAAAAAGAATGAAATACCTCCATTATTTAGACTCCTCGCTACATATATTCTATTATTGTAAATCATAGCATATGTTTTGTACCATTTTGTACTTTAATTGTACGATTTATTGTCTGTTAAAGTACTAGAAATCCTCTATACTGACTTCTAATAGTGAATAAAAGGGAGGAGATTGAATAAAGATGTGTAATAGAATAACTAAAACGAACCTGGCTAGCATGTTGATGATAGTGTTTAGTTTAGTTGCAGTGTTTTTTGGGGGAGACACATTTGCCGAAACAAATGCTTTTCATTATCAAAACAACGCAGAAGGGGAATTTTTGACAAATGGGGTAAAAGAAGGCGATACGTATAACTATGACTATGGGAATGCACCTGAAGCAAATTTTGATGAAGAAGATTATATAAATTATGAAAACAGCGCATTTGTAAAAAAATCTGTAAAAAAGGCAGAAGGAATACAAGGATTATTCGATGTAACATTAGCTATCAAGGGAAATCAATTAAAAAAACCAATTGACCTAGTAATGGTCATTGACTATTCTTCTTCGATGACGGGCGAAAAATTATCAAACGCACTAAAAGGCTTACAAGAATTTGGTGAAGAACTTGATGATTCCTTAGAAAGTGGAAATATCCGTATTGGAATCGTGGCATATAATCGCTTTGTTTATTCAACAGATGATTTTTTGACAGATATCAATCAACTGGAGTATTTTTTGAGAAATACAGCTGAAAGTCATACGGGAACATTCATGCAAAAAGGATTGCTGGAAGGCCAATCACTTTTAGAAGAAAAGAGCAGACCAGAAGCAGAAAAAATGTTGGTGCATATCGGAGATGACAGTGCTAATCGAAGTTATCTCCCTAAAGAAACTGCACAAGTATTTCATAATTCAGGAGAAATTGTGGATTATAACGGGTACCATACGGATCAATATGTCACAGAATTCCAAACGGACTCAGAAAAATATCAAACAAGCGGTAGTTCGACAGATCCAAATGCGGTTTCTGTAAGCAGTTCTCTTATCAATGATGCGACATTAGGAACAATCATTTCGATAAAAAATGCAGGAATCAAATGTTATTCTGTAGCAACAGCTCCTTCATCGCGAGGCGAATATATAGGCAGAAATCTAGCTTCTTCCCCAAATAATTATTTATCGATTGATGAGAATCTGACTGGCCTTGGAAATGCATTGAAGGAAATTGCGAATGGAATGGATAAAACAATTGTTAATGGTACAGTTACTGATCCAATGGGGAAAGATATCTTGCTGCAGGGAACTGGGGCATTTGGTCCTTCATATTATCAGCTGCAAGGTTGGAGTAAAGAAGAAAACGGAGAATGGCAAGCGGATGAAACTGTTCTAGGGAAGACTGAAGTGACTGAGAACGGGCAGATCATCAAACTAAATCATCTTACATTGGGAAAAAATGAAAAAATCACTTTTACGTATCAAATACGATTAGCTACGGAAGCAGAAGCCTTCAAAGGTGAAACATGGTATTTGTGTAATGGACGGACGACTCTTGATCCTTTGAACAATGGAGAACTTCTCGATTTTCCTATACCATCAATCAAGGCACCTACTGTAAAATTGAATATCAAGAAACAGTGGAAGAATATAGAAACTAATCATATACCAACTTCTATCCAATATGTCATCAAACGACAAACTGTTACCAATAATGAAAGCTGGATCACCTCAGACCCACTGATGTTATCTAAAGAAGAGGATTATGCAACTTCAGTCTATCAGGTACCCATTGCAGGTATTTCCTCTAGTTTGCCTCTTTACAATAATAACGGTGAGAATTTTATTTATAGTGTAGATGAGATAGACGTGCCGGATGGATTCACGTATGAGGTGATAAGTGATAGAAACAGTTTCACGATTATCAATACATTAGAAGAAACAGAGCCAAGTACGACAGAGCCAAGTATGACAGAACCAAGCACAACAGATAAGCAAATAATTATTGCATCTCAAGACTCGTCTAACGGTCCTGATAAGCAATTGCCTAAAACTAATGAAAATAAGAAGAGCTCTGTTATACTCACAATTATTGGTCTGTTGGCAGTAGTCACTAGTGGATATGTACTTATCAAGCGTAGAAACTAATCATAAGAAACATTAAAGCGATACTTCATCACAGCCTAATTTTTTTCTTTATGCTATCGTTATATTAAAGAAATCAATGAGAAGGGAAAGAAAGTGATGAAAAAAGTTTTATTAGTGGTAAACCCCAGCTCAGGCGGTGAACAAGCAAAGGAATTTGAGCAATTAGCGATAGCAAAATTGGAGTCGGTGTTTGATGAAGTGGTCGTCTTGCATACAAAAAAAGCAGGGGATGCAAAAAACTTTACTCGCGAGGCGGCTGTGGAAGGGTATCATAGTGTATTTGTCATGGGCGGAGACGGAACAGTCAACGAAGGAATCAGTGGAATCGCTGAACAAGAACATCGGCCAAATTTCGGCTTTTTCCCATTAGGTACGGTGAATGATTTGGCTCGAGCATTAGGGATACCGCTAGAACCTGAGGAAGCGATCAATCATTTTTCGATTGAATCAGTCAAACCATTGGATATTGGAAAAATAAATGATGACTATTTTATGAATGTCGTTGCAATTGGCTCTATTCCTGAAGCAATCAATGATGTAGATGCGGAGAAGAAGACGAAATTCGGAAAACTAGCTTATTTCATGTCAGGAATCAAACAGTTAGCTTCCACACAATCCTACTCGTTTCACGTAGAAGTTGATGGAAAGAAGGAAGAGATTGAGAGTAGTACCCTACTGATAGGACTAACTAACTCAGTTGGCGGATTTGAGACATTGCTTCCAAATGCAAAAGTGGATGATGGTAAGCTCCATTTAGTTTATTTAAAAGATTCTTCTTTGATCGATACGCTTAAAACATTGCCAGACCTATTAAAAGGAGTAGATGAATCAACGAAAAATCTAGCCTACCTTACTTGTGAGCAATTAGTTGTGTCATTAGCTGATGAGGAAGAATTGACGACGAATGTTGATGGTGATGAAGGGGACAAATTACCTGTAAATATCAAAGTATTGCCCTCACATTTACAAGTTTATTGTTAAAATGGAGGTTGTGTGACCGAGGAGTTGGCGGGAGAACACCGCTTGTTCGGGATAAGGGACTGTGACAAGACTTTTGTCACAGCCTTTTTCCTACGATTAGTCAAGTAAAAGGTGTAAGAAAAATAGCTCATAAACGA
>OIFJ01000423.1_pt1 | contig 14779 bp, 12 predicted proteins | sample 1582011 | NCBI WGS metagenome assembly OIFJ01 (sample SAMN07501050, study PRJEB24779) | human gut metagenome | isolation source: stool | host: human infant | place: USA: Pittsburgh, PA
ACTATTAAAAGTTACCATTTCTGGTAGCTTATTTCAGTGTGCCATTTTCTGGCTACCCTCTACTTTCTTTCACACTACGTCCTCTTATTTCATGTATATACGCATTGGAAACCGAAGAAGGCGATACTGTTTATCCATTTCCGGTGGCACGCTGCCCGAAATAACAGATATTGGGCCTCTACTCCATAGCATCTACTCCATATCGAGCCGACACCTCCCAATTTTTCATATATGCTGTAAAAATATCCTTCGACAATCTTCAAACCATCCGTTGACACCGGACTGATACTCTATATTTTTCTCTAACCGGTATGTCTTCTACACAAAACTGCTATCATTTTGATCTAATACTTTTTATCTGTTACCGTTATTTACTGATCATACTGACCATTTTTTCCATTTTATGGCCGTACTCATCAATATACATCCAATCATACAGCCGAGACTATTATGGACCATATCATCCCATTCAAACAATCCTCTACAGAATATCAATTGAAAGGTTTCAATCATAACTGAAACAAGGAGACCGGCAAGTAGCCCTTTCCACCAACTCAATCCGTGATCAAATATCAAGGGAAGCAATAAACCCATAGGAAATAATAGGATGCAGTTTAACAGGTTTTCTTTTAACAGCTCTCGACTGTGGTTCAAAAAAACTTCTTTCCAGGACCAGAATAATTCCAGATTGTATTGCCGTTTCATTGGCATGCGGGTAAAAACAGTGGAACCAAACACAATGCCAAGGAACATCATAAGGATTAATCCTGATACTGCCTGTGACAGTATGATTTTCTTACTGCGCAGTAAATAAATCGCTGCTAATAATGCAATAGTAAATAATATAGAAAAACCAATGGTTTCGCGGACTGTCCATGCTCTGTTGTGAGTGATAAAAATCTGATATAAGTCCAATGTATTTATGCTCTCTTTCTTTGATTGATTCTTCGTTATTAACAGGTTACCATTTAAATCATATGTAGGCAAGGAAATATTGGACGGCTAAATCTTTTTACTTTTTATTATTGCCCTGCAGTATTCAAAATTGATCATAACTCTACATGTTACCCAAATTAAAAGTTTTTCTCATAATCACCTTTACTGTATGTTGTTTTAAATAACATTTTGTGTTTTTATTTCTATTGTAAAATAAATCAAAAAAATATTTCAGCTTTATCTATTGCTTTATCTTTTCGTATTTGTTATTATTTATATGTTTTAAATAATATTAAACGCGGCAACATGTGTCGTTTTAAATAACATTCATAAATTTAAAAAAGAAAGGTTTAATTACATGAAAAAATTATCTTTGTCTCTTCTGGCTAAGCAGGTTACAGACTCCAGAAAAGAAAAAAAAATCACGCAGCAGCAATTATCTGATCTTACCGGCATAAACCGTGCCATGCTCAGCAGACTGGAATCCCAGGATTATACTCCATCCATTCCCCAGTTAGAAAAATTAGGGGAAGTTCTTGATTTTGAACCAATTTCCCTATTTGTAAATGAAAGTTCAGGGGATGCGGCAGAAACATGCTCTCCGTTAAACATAGCAGTTGCAGGAACCGGATATGTAGGATTATCCATTGCAGTTTTACTGGCACAGCATAATCATGTAACAGCTGTTGACATTATTCCAGAAAAGATTGATTTGATAAACAATAGAAAATCTCCTATTCAGGACGATTATATAGAAAAATATTTATCGGAAATGGATTTAGACCTGACAGCCACTTTGGATGGTGAGTCAGCATATAAAGACGCTGATTTCATAGTGATTGCAGCGCCTACCAATTATGACAGCAAAAAAAATTATTTTGATACCTCTGCCGTTGAAGCTGTCATTGAATTAGTATTAAAAGTTAATCCTAATGCGGTCATGGTGATCAAATCTACCATTCCGGTCGGATTTACTTCCAGTGTCCGGAAAAAATATAATACCAGCAACATTATCTTCAGTCCGGAATTTTTAAGGGAATCAAAGGCATTATATGACAATCTGTATCCGAGCCGTATTGTTGTATCCACTGATAAGTCTGATGAGAAACTGGTGAAAGCTTCCCATACATTCGCAGCACTTCTTCAGGAGGGTGCCATAAAGAAAAATATTGATACCTTGTTTATGGGATTTACTGAAGCTGAAGCTGTGAAGTTATTTGCCAATACTTACCTGGCCCTGAGGGTATCTTACTTCAATGAATTAGATACCTATGCAGAAATGAAAGGATTGGATACAAAAGCTATTATTGACGGTGTTTGTCTGGATCCGCGTATTGGAACACATTATAATAACCCTAGTTTTGGATATGGCGGGTATTGCCTGCCGAAAGATACGAAGCAGTTACTGGCAAATTACGATGAAGTGCCGCAGAATATGATGAGTGCTATTGTGGAGAGTAATCGTACGAGGAAGGATTTTATTGCGGATCGTGTGCTGAAGATGGCTGGATATTATGATTATTATAACAGTGGTGATTATCAGCCAGAGCAAGAAAAAGAATGTGTGATTGGTGTATATCGATTAACGATGAAAAGTAACTCTGATAACTTTCGGCAAAGTAGCATTCAGGGTGTCATGAAACGATTGAAGGCTAAAGGTGCTACTGTTATTGTTTACGAACCTACTCTTAAAAATGGGTCCACATTCTTTGGAAGTAAGGTTGTTAATAACTTAGATGAATTTAAGATGATTAGTCAATGCATTATTGCCAACCGTTATGAAAGCTGCTTAGAGGATGTAAAATATAAGATTTACACAAGGGATCTTTTTCAGAGGGATTGATATTAAATACTTAATTTATGGCAGGATAACCGTTAAGTGTTTTTGCAAGCACTTTTGAGAAAAGTTGCAGATGGTTTTTGGAGAATATTGCAGATGGTATCCGGTGGCCATATGACCGCCGGTTCCATTGCACACATAGGGTTATTTATTCAAACTCTTCAGGGTGAAGTGTATTGCTTTCTGTATAAGCTCCTTTATGTTCTCCGTATATACTACGATGAAAATATACCCCTGTTACGGAGGAATCCTGTTATTCGTAACCGTCAAATAGCTTCTTTCCAGAGTTAGTTGATATTAATGTACAGAAGTAATATCAACTAACTCTGGAAAGAACCTATGGAGCGTTTACAAGAAAAGTGAGATAGCATTCCCCTCTCTCTACTATATGTGCAATTTCCTACAAATTATTTTTTTTATAAGTATCAAGATGGTAGCTAGCGCGAAATAGATAATAATCCCTACCATTATCATTATGAAAAGTTTTAAATATTGGTTAATATAAAGTGTTGATTCAATCTGTCTCAGTGCCATTAACATAAATGCCCCTGGAAGAAGCCACAGAAGATTACGCATTAATTTTGATACAATGGGTACTTCTTTGTTAATCATCATACATTGAATCAATGCAACACCTGCTTCAGTTACAACTGTCGCAATCGCTGCACCTTTTGCACCATATCGTGGAATCAAAAAATAATTCAGGACTAAATTAATTCCTGCTCCAGATGAAACCGAAATTACATATATAATATCTTTCCCTTTCGGGATCAGTAACTGAGTTCTTATCACACTTGCCCATGTTGAAAAGAAAAGAGTTGCTGAAAGAGTAACCATTACAGATGCACTAGGCATAAATTCCAACCCATAGTATATACCTGTAAATACACTTGCTACACCCATTAGACCGAATGCCATTCCCGACGAGAAAAAACATACCAAATCAATAGATTTATATAATTCTCTATAAGATGCCTTTTCATTTTCACTGAACATTTTTGATGCACGTGGTAACATCACCTGCCCCAATGCTACTGTAAACACAGATGGAACACCAACTATTTTGGCAGCACTTTCATAAAATCCAAGTTGATCCATATCACTCATCCCACCTAGCATAATTCTATCCATTAGATTATATAATGAAACTGCTATGACTGGGATAAATAAAACCAATAATGGTCGAATATTGTGAATCATATTTTCCCAATCTGGTTTTATAAATTCCAATTTTCCAAAAACTGAAATCCACATAATTATTTGACTAAACAAATAACTGCAAGCCATTAATAAACAATACAACCACATTTGTGAAGAATTTTTCACAAAAAGAAAGATAAAAACTGTTAATGTTATCTTAACAATTATGTTCCTAATTGCAGGTGTTCTAAAATCTTCGTTTCCAAAGTAAAACCAATTTATATCCAACATACCAGAAATAACATATATAATCAGTATTAATGAAACTGTTGAGAAACTCTTAAAAATACCACAATATACAAAATAGATAGTTATCCAGATAATTCCGCTAACCAACTGAATTATATATAAATTCCAAAATACAGCTGATTTTTCCTGATTATCTTTCCCCTTTGCAACCATTCGAACACCATGATTGTTAATACCAAGCATAATGAAATAAACAAAGTAAGTTGCTATGGTAAATGCATAAGAATACGTACCAATGCCATCTGGACCTAAAACTCGTGAGATATATGGTGCAGTAATTAATGGCATTGTAATATTGACAAACTGATATACTAAATTAAATGCTACGCCTTTTTTTATTTTATTCATCCCTGGAACCCTGACCTTCCTTTATAAAACCATAACCTAGTAGAATCACCCACGGATTGGATTCGCATGAAATAAACACCTTTTCTGTAAAACAATAAATACATATCACAAAAAGTATAATCGTATATGTATAATTCTTCCTGTATATAAAATACTTCTGTGCATGAACAAATAAATAGACTAATACAAACACAAAAATCACACCATACGCTATTACAGCATATGCATAAAAAACATCCAAACTTCTTGCTATAACACCTAATCTAGATGCCTCTAACCCTGTATATAGAGTCATTTTTTGACCTAATAAGCTTATGCCATATTCAGTTATATATCTATTGGCAAATTCTATTCTTCCTGTAACAAGAATGCTTATAGCCTGTACAATAGTGTTCCCTCTATTATATAACATTACTAAAAGTAGACAAGCTGTAGCACATATAGGAAAAGCATATACTAGTACACCATTTATAACTTTATGTTTATATGTGTATTTGTTATTTAGAAAAACAAGCATAAAAACTGTTAAAAGCAATATAGCTAATCCCGTACGACAGGCTGTAAGATATCCAAAAACAGAGCCCAAAATTACTATGAACAATAAAACTTTCGCCTTGATTTTTCCATCATTAATCACTAAATAATCAACAATCCAAAAATATATCCCAATAAACAATGTATTTGGATTAAAATATCCCAATGAATATCTTACTCGTGCGATACCATTAACAATCCCCAACGTATCATCATAATTTGGAATAGCATGAAACAAATATAAACATATAATTACAGGAATACATATCAATTTAATATTCCAATCAATCTTAGCTAATTTCTTCAAGGGATATCCCCGCATCCCAACTAAAAATGCGGGAAAATATAATAATAAATCATCCTGACAATTATAATAAACCACAACACAAAGAGCAGTGAATAATATGTATTTGGACAAATCTCTTATCGTCCATGAATCAAAAAACGCTGTGATTGAAAATAGTAACACGGTAAATATCTTAAAATAAATGAAGAAATGATTATCAACAACAACAAGAAACCAGGTTCCCAATTCCATGCACACAAATGCTAATGTGCCTAATAAATAATGAATTTTTCTTTTATCCATGGCATCACATTTTTCCTTTCCAGCTTCATAATAAATACTCTAGAACTTAAATTGGGCTGGTAAATTTTCAATAAATCGTTTTATAATACTATCCCATGTATAATCTTCATTGACAGTACGTTTTGCCTCTTGTTTTACTTTCAACAGCCTACTATTATCTTTCTCGATCTCATCAATTTTTTTTGCCCAGACTTCAGCATTAAATCCATCAAATACAAAACCATTTATTCCATTTTTAATTAAAGTTGCAGAACCACCATTAACTGATGTAAAAACACAATTTTCAAAATACATGGCTTCAAGAAGCACCATTCCAAATATTTCCAGTTTTGAAGGTAAAATGAACATGTCACTACTTTCATAAATGAATTTCAATTGAGCATTTTCTATATTTTTTACATATAAAATATCGTCTCGTATTTTTGATTCAAGCATATCTAAATACTTATTAATATACCTATTAGATCCACTACCAATCAATACCAATTTATATGTTGACGCATACTTCTGTTTTAAACATTTAAACACATCCAAAATAAACGGAAAATTTTTTCTATCACACATTGTTCCTACAAAAAGCAAACAACGATTAGCCTGCATATAATCAACAACTTGCTTTGTATTTAAATTTATTTCTTCAGCACTATCGAACTTCTCTGTGTCCAAACCTACTCCAAGGATACATACTCCTGTATATCCTTTTCTAATAAGATAATCCTTTGCCAAAGATGATTTCACATAAATTCTATTAATTTGGCGATTAATTTTCTTTGTAAAAAGCAAATCATATATTGGTTCAATAAACGGAAATTTGAACAAATTATAATACGGTCCGCTATACAAAACACACTTGTCATTTTGCTTACTAACGAGATACGTCATAATTTGACTAAACTCTGTTAATACAATCAAATCATATTTTGACAAAAAATCTTCTGAAAGAAGCTGTGGATAATACCCTGTTCTTAGGAATTTATATCCCTTAGCCCAAATAATCCGTATTACTGAATCGTTTTCCGTTTTTAATATATCAATCTTATTATCATCTGAAAAATATACAATATCTGTACTTACCCCACGTCGCAAAGCTGCCTTCGCAAATCCAATCTCTTGCATATTATATTCAGAAATGACTGGTTTGTATGGACCACTACGCATATACAAAATATTCTTAACACCCATTTTATTTTCTACCCCCAACTATTTTCACAGGATTTCCTACTGCAATTGCATAATCCGGTACATCTTTATTAACTAGTGTATTTGCTCCAATAACTGCTCCGGTTCCAACATGCACTCCATCAAGCAATACTGCTCCTGCTCCAATCCAGACATCGTCTCCAACAGTTATTCCCTCATTAGTTACACCTTGTTCGCATATCATCTTAGTACCATCACGAAATTCATGATTCTCAGAATGGAAACGCACATTTTGGCCAATGGCAACATATTCACCAATCGTGACACCACCGGCGGCTCCGATGAAACAATCATTACCCATCGCTGAATTTTTACCCATAGAAAAACCTTTTCCGATTTTGGTTAATGATCCGGAAACTTTGATCATACTTCTCATTCCAACAGATACATTGTCGCCAAAAAACATCCCTTCTTTTGAAAGTGCATCAATCAAAACATAATCTTGGAATGAGACACAATTGCCAGCAGTAATTTTACCCTTACACTTTATCTTCACCTTTTTCCCGATAAAGATTGGTGATCCTGCTTTCTCAAAAAACAGTGCACTCCATGTTCCTCGAATTAACATAAAGACTCTTTGAAATATTACACACAGCAAATATGTAAAAGGCATATCTTCAGAAATTGTTAATTCTCTCTTTAAAACCTTATTAGTCAATCTATTTATAAATTTCATCATATTATCACCCATTCAATAATTCAGAATACAGACATTCTATCTCTTTTTGATGTTTTCCCATATCTATCGGAAAATCTGCCTGCTCGATCTTAATTTTCAAATCATTATATATATTAATATTCATTAATTTCTGCAACTTTACTGCCACATCCATTGCATTGGTATGGTCTAAAATAAAAGACTCATCAATACTACTTACTAAGTCCTTGGCTCCAACTAAATCGGAACATAAAACCGGAATGCCTCTGCATAATGCTTCCAGAACAATAAAACCAAATGTTTCCCACCATTGACTCCCTACAACTAAGACATCTATGGTTTCCCATACTTTTTCTTCTACCTCCGGCATAAAAAATCCACCATAATTGTATCTCTTGTCTTCAATTTTGTTTGAGAACTCTCCGCCATAAAGATGAACAACCCACTCTCTACAATCCAGTGAATCAAGTATTTTCAATGCATCATAAAGCAATTTGTATCCTTTGTGTTCACTCATTCCACCCATATACCCAATATTTAAAGTATTTGACTTTCTCGTATGTATCTCGCGTTTAAGACCAGAATGCGTAATTGAAACAACTCGCTGCTTGATATTTGGATAATTCAAAAAATAATTTTCAGCCGAAATACTGCTATTACAATGTAGCAAAGAAATACAATCCATTATACCCTGATAATAATTCAGCAGTTTTTCATATGCTTCAATTAATTCATCCCCCACATTTGCAATTTGTCTTGCTGTGTTATTTGAAGAATTAGCTACACCCTCTTTTCTCTTTAGTGCTTTAACTACATTATTGTTTTTGATAATTTGATAAATATTAGATTGTATAATCCGTTGCTTATTTGCTGATAATCCTACTCCATAATTGCAGTTTGCACATTTTTCTGGTGTATGATTGTTGCATAATTGCGCATTATTATCAACTAAAATGCTTCTCAGACAAAAACTATAGTAATCGTGAGTTGTGTATATTATTGGAATTTCTAATTCTTTTGCTGATTCAAAAAACTCCTTATGTATGCCTTGAATACTATGGACATGAATAATATCAAACGAATTCTTCTTAAACCACTTCTCAAATATATTTTTCTTGGCCGAAACCATATATCGATCAGGTGTTCCTACTCCATAGGTAATAGAAACAGGAAGTGCATCGAAGATATAATATTCATTCTCTTTTTTCTTCATTATTTTAGGAGACTTACCTGTTATATACTCTCTTGGGTAAAGTACACTAACTGAATCTCCAACTTTTTTCTGTGATTCCATCAATTCCAGACAATATCTACACAATCCTCCTTGATGTGTGTACGGGTTCCCCAAAACCACATGAAGTATCTTCATTAAATCAATTCCTTTCAATACAATCTACAATTATTTTATATGTTTTTGATCTATCAAACAAATCATTAAACATCTTTCTATTATTTTTTCCCATTTCAGAACAAAGCTTCTTGTCAAGATATAACTTTTCAATACATTCCGCAATACTCTCCGAATTTTCCGGAACAGAATTGAAACCTGCATTATATTTTTCTACTAACTCTCTATATTCCATATTATCTTGTGTATTTACAACTGCAATTCCCATGGCCGCATAATCACCAACTTTATTAATTACTGAGCTGGCTGTTCCTGCAATAATAGGATTTAAAACCATATCGCATTGTCGACATAATTTAATCATTTCTATATAAGGCAGATATCCGTAAATATATACATTTGAAAAATACTTTTTTATATATTCTTCGACCTGGTTTCGATAATTTCCATCTCCAAATATGTGAAATTTAATATTGTTATAGCCTTTTTTCTTTAGTAAACTTAGTGCTTCAAACACATGTAAAAAATCATAACTTGCACCGATATTCCCAATATACCCAATCGCAAACTCATCTTCGGATTTTATTGTTTCAGACTCCTCCATTAACGCACGTTCAACACTATTTCCATCCGTACCAAGATAAATACTATAATATGGCTTTGAGTTCATATTTAACAAGGCTCTTTTAACATATGTATCTGATACTGCTATTACTACATCGCTCTTTTTATATGCATCATTCACAATACGTTTGAGTGGTAACATAATTATTCTTGAAACAACACTATTTCCTAAAGCAATTGTGAATGACTCTGGCCATAAATCCTGCACATCCACAATGAAACGAATTCCATTCTTTTTTGCATATTTAGCAACGATATCTGCACTGAAAGTAGGGGGCATTGCACAATAAATTACGTCTGGTTTTTTTCTTTTTGACAAATATTTTTTTAATTTTTCCCCAAATGAAATGTGTCCAAGAATTCTCGCTAGTGAAACATTCTTCTTATACTTCTTTTCATGTAGGAATGTAATATCGAAGGAATATTTCCCTTTGATTTCCGAACAATTTCTATAACGTTTTTTATGATGCTCAAAGTCTGATGTTACCATTTCAACTTTGGCACCTCTGGAAATAAGCATATTTGCAATATATGAGAATCTATCATTATCCGATGGATCCATTGTTCCCATGGTATGCACTACCATTAATATATCAAGCATTTTTGCCCTCCACTAAGTCATGAAATACTCTACTATATCCCAATGCAATCTTTTCCCAAGAATATTTATCTACCATTCTTTTCTTTGCTGCATCACCATAGGCCTTCACTTCTTCTTTACTCATTTTGTCCACTCGTTCAATCAGTCTTTTAAGTGAATCTTCATCTTCAAAATATAATGCAGTCTCTGCACCAACATATCGGTTAAACGTCACATCGTAGAGCAGATTCATGTCAGTTTCAGCCATTGCTTCAAGAAGTCCTGGGTTTGTACCTCCTACTGAATGCCCATGAATATATCCGTGTGCATATTGACGAATATAATGAAGTGTCTCTTGATCATATAGTGTTCCAGCCATAATCACTCGTGGATCGTCCGGATAATGTGTACTATCAAGAATATGCTTATGAAACTTTTGAATTTCTGTTTTGTAATTAGTAATTATCAGAAGTTTTCTCGTAGTATTGGACTTCATAAAACCTTTTATCATCAATTCATAGTTATTCTCTGGAATATATCTACCTAAAACTAGGTAATAATTATCTTTTTCTATTCCCCATTTTTTAAAAAATTCCTTAACATTAGCAGGTATTGGCTCAGTTACAGGCAAGGCTGGATTAACACCATACGCGATACAATCCAACACGGGCTTTCTTCCCTTTATCATTCCTTTATATAACTCTTGTATTCCTTCATTGTCACAAACCATGCAATCCGTAGACTTTGCCATCATCATAGCCGAAATATAAAGATAAACTTGAAGAGCTTTTCCCCATTTTCTCCTTCTCCATTCAGCTCCTGCTGGGTTTTCAATCATCCATATTCCTTCTTTTTTTATAGATTTTCGTTTCAACCATATGTAAGGCCCAATTCTAACACCTAAATGAAACAATATTGGATTACTAACGTTATTCTTTTTTATGTATTTTATTGCATAATCTGTACAGTTTTTGTCATACTTCATCATTGCTGAACTACCTTGTTCTTTTTCACATACACGAATACAAGTAACTCCATTGACATCCACAACTCCTTCTTCCTTTTCAGATGTCACCTTTTCAAATGCATAAAAGTGTACACTTCTATCAGACCAATTGTCCAACAATCCATGCGCAAATGCTTCCCAGCCACCATAATTCTGCGTGTAGCCTCTAAGCCCTATTATAAAAACATTAATCATTGTACTTTTTACCTTTTCTTCTTCCTTAAAATCCTTTTTTTCTGTCAATGAAATCGACTCTATTAATGTTCTAACTCTGTAAATTTCTTTGTATTCGCTCATATTCATATCATATGTAGAATTGCCAAAAGCCTTTGTTGTTAATCTCCCAATTTTACCTGGTATTTTTTTCATTATCTTAACTGGAAGACTCATTCCTGGAATCATTACAATATTATGCCCTTTAACGGCAGCAATCATTTGAACCATTTCTGAGGTATTAGTATATTCCCCATTCTGTGGGAAGAAAATCCCTTGTTCCTCGTTGTCAATCATTAGTTTAACAAATTCACATAAGTTATCTATATATAACATTGATCTTTTATTCTTTACTTCTGGAAACACTGGCAATTTTGTTGCAAGCTTAGCTAACTCCGGATAATTTCCCTTGCTTCCTTTACCGTAGATCATTGGCGGCCTAATTACAACTACTTTGAACTGCTCATCAGACAATGTTCTAACCTTTTGATCTGCCTGCCATTTACTATCGCCATAGAAATTCAAAGGTTTTGGCTCTGTATCCTTTGAGATCATTGTTGTATCACATCCTGAATATACAATCATAGAAGACATAAAAATAAATTGCTTAACGCCATCCTCTTTTGCCTTCTGTGCAACCTCAAATGCAAGGTCTGTATTGACTTTGTAATATAGCTTCTTTTGTTCCTCGGTTACATTTCCAACATCTGCATGAGCAATACCTGCCACATGATAAACTACATCATAATTTGAAAAATCCACATTTTTCCATTCTTTACCTATCATATCTATTGTATCAATTACATACTTTTCAGATGCTTTCCTTAACCATTCTTCAACCGACATTCCAATATAGGAATTGGCACCTGTAATTAATATTTTTTTAGATTTAACATCTTTCAAATCAGGTTGCATTAATTTACTACTTTCTGTTACTGCTTTACATGATGATTTATATGTTTTACTACGATACTTACTTCTCTGATACAGCACACCTATACCGCATAAGAAACCACCTATAATTGCAAAGATACCTTTTTTACATTGTTTCTTCTTTTGCTGCTCTATATCCGATTTTTTAAATACAAACTTAATAGTAACAGTTAATAATCCTACCGCAATTGTTCCTACTGCTGCGATCACGCTAGCGCCAACATAAATATTTCGTTTTACTTTTGAAATACCTAAAGTGCCATCATTCTCTTCTCCATTCTTGTTCATTTCTCCGGTTCCGCCCTCTACTACCCCATCATGAGATAATACAGAACCAACCGTTCCCAAAAAGCACTTAATGTCCATGCCTAAACCAAGTTGCTTCACATATTCTCCATCAAACTTAGCTTTTACTGGAATTTCTAATTCGTCACGCCCATTTATCTGTGCCCATCCGGTCAAACCAGGGATTACACTATTAGCACCATATTTATCTCTTTCCGCAATCAGATCATCTTGATTCCATAAAGCTGGTCTTGGACCAATAACACTCATTTTTCCGCTGAAAATATTAAATATTTGTGGCAACTCATCTAAGCTAGTTTTTCTTAAAAACTTTCCACTCTTTGTGATAAATGCATCTGGATTGTTCAACATATGAGTAGGTATATCGCTTGGAGTATCCGTGCGCATTGATCTAAATTTCCAAATTTCAAATAATTCTTTATTTTTACCTACTCTGTTTTGTTTAAATAACACAGGACCAGGTGAATCAAGTTTTATCGCTAGTGATATTCCAGCTAAAAGAGGAGACAGCACTATAATAGCTCCACCAGACAAGATAATATCCATCACTCTCTTGATTGGAAGATACTTCTTCTGTTTGTTTGATAAATTAAAAACCTTAGCTATCTTTTCTTCTTCATTATTTACTTCATTAAAATTCTGCTTTTCTTCGCTCATTCTATGCTCTCCCTAAAAACTACACCATAATCTATTTTTGTTTCAGCAGGTACTATACTCATTGATGACACAATCGCACCTGCGTTTATATAGTCGCAATCGCTAATCACTGCATCATAATCTATAACCACTTCTGCATAGATAGTACAACCCATTCTTGACATTCTGTTGAATGGTCACACCTCTCATAATTACAGTTCCATTCTCTATCAAACAAGGCGAACTTATATTAGCTAATTTATAAATAAGAATCGGGTTTATATATCCTTCCTTCTCAAGTGACCTCATTACTCTTTCCTTCTAGTATTGTTACCTATCGCCATAAAAGTTGAATCAAATTCACTATAATATTCTTTATAATCCATAGGTTTTCCAATGGCATTTTTGAATTGTCATCTAAAATTTTTATTCGTTTATATAAGCCTATTGATATTGCCACTTCTTTAACTTCATGACCCGAACCACCAGCCCCCCCCCAATTAACAAATTCATATTTCATTCCCTTTATGTATATGATGAGGTACAACTTGTACCAAACAAAAGCGAGAAAGACATTGGTGTGTTTTTCATATTAAATAAAGAAAACTTGTACCCGAATACTTCTCTGGTACAAGCTCACTTTGTTCCTATAGGCTTATTAGGAGGGTTATTAACTTTCATCAAGAGGTGTTCTTCTCATATAACAAACCTGCCCATATTACATAATTCCCATAGGAACATTTGCAAGCCATCTCACTGAGATTTATTCTCTTGATTGTTCCAATTTTATGATATCTTTGTCAATCGGTTCCATATAATTAACGACTCTAAGCCTGCTCAGATGATTGCTTACCTAAGACAGGCTTACTCGATTTTCTCCTTATTATATTTTTTCTAAACTGGGTTAAGAGAGCGCCAATAAAGCCATATACTATCGACTGGATACGACATTCATCTCCCATTTGAAAAAATTTATAAAGGCGGAACACCACTAAGCCGTTAAACCCTTGTAAATAGCGGGTTTCTACTGGTTATCCCTGATATATAATTATCGATATACTTTACTTTTATATGGCTTTATATTCATTGCTCTACTAACTCCTGTGTTATATAATAATTTTTATTGTTATTTTATTTACTAACACAATTTTTTATAATAATAAGTACATATTTTTTCAACAACAAAAGTCTACATATTTGAAATACACCAAACCTAGTCAAACCTCCTGTTATAATTTTCATACTCTTTACTATGGGTCAATACAGAGCATACAAAAAACAATCCTTACTTCCTATTCCTCCCACTATAATTTTACCCTGTTTTACATAATTCTACCCATCTAATAAAGATAATCTAACCCAAAACTCATTACAGATTAACGTTATCTTGCTTATAAGTTGGCACCACACTTTGCACTAACTCACAAATATTTTCCCGGTTAGAATAACTAGCCACGGCCAATTTCTCTAAATCTCCTAAAAACTTCTCCATATCAAACGGAATCGGACTTCCAATATGTATCAGCTTATTCGGCGTAGTCTTCATCCCTTCCTCCGCCATCAGCTTCTCCTCATAAAG
>OIFJ01000436.1_pt1 | contig 14211 bp, 11 predicted proteins | sample 1582011 | NCBI WGS metagenome assembly OIFJ01 (sample SAMN07501050, study PRJEB24779) | human gut metagenome | isolation source: stool | host: human infant | place: USA: Pittsburgh, PA
GATGTAAAAGTAAATAGGATGTAAAAGTAAATAGGATGTAAAAGTAAATAGGATGTAAAAGTAAATAGGATGTAAAAGTAAATAGGATGTAAAAATAAATAGGATGTAAAAGTAAGTAGGATGTAAAAGTAAGTAGGATGTAAAAATAAATAGGATATAAAAATATCGTAAATGTATGAGGAGTGAAATTTAATGCGTTTCAAAAGAATATTGATATTGATGTTAACTGTAGCAATGATAGCTGGAATGTTGGTTGGGTGTGCTAATAACCCAAGCAATAATCCTAGCTCTAGCAAAGATAATAAAAGTGATATAAGCGATAAAAGTAATTCAAAAAAATCTGTATCAATGATACTAGATATTGAAGGAACAAATAATGAAGCTATGAATAATTCAGCTTTATTAGCATTAAACAATGCTCAAAAGAAACTTAATATAGATACAAACAAAGTGGAATCAGATGATTCCTCAACTTTTTCTAATAGTATAGATATTTTATGTAATGACAATTACGATTTAATTATAGCTGTAGGAGCTAGATTTGCAAAACCATTGGAGATGGTAGCCAAGAAATATCCAAAGCAACAATTTGCAATTATAGACTATGAGTATGACAAGCAACCTTCTAATATAACTTCAATTTCTTATGAAGATAATAAATCTGGATATCTAGCTGGATTAATTGCTGGAAAAATGACTGAAAGCGATAAGGTTGGTTTTATAGGAGGAACAAAGAGTTCTAGTAGAGATAAATTTGAATCAGGTTTTAGAGAGGGTGTTAAATTTTCTAATAGTAGTATAAAGGATATTTCAGTTGAGTATGCAGATGTTTTTAAAGATAGCAAATCAGTAGAATCTATAGCTAAAAAAATGATGGATAATGGAGTGGATATTATTTTTTCTACTACTGAAGATGATTCAAAAGCTGTAATAGATGCAGTAAGGGCAAAAAATAAAAAAGTTATAGCAACGAATAAAGACCAACATGAGTTAGCTCCAGAAAATGTTATAAGTTCTATTGTAAAAGATTTTGAGAATCCTACTTATAATCTGATACAAAGTTTTGTAAAAGGAAATTATAAAGGCGGAAAAGTTATAGAAAACACAGTTAAGTCTGGAAGTACTGGGCTTGCCCAAAATAGTTCTCAAAATATTCCTCCAGATGTGTTAGAATATGTTAATAAGAACAATAAATAATCTACTATAATATCCAAGAATACTTATGACTTTAGTTATGAGGTGAATTGGATGTTATAATAGACATATATAGAAAGACATATGCAGAGGTAGGTCAGACCTATCTAAATCAGGGAGTGAATTTTGTGAAAATAAAAAGGATATTGATGGCTTGCTTTGTAGTAGTTTTTACAATTTTTATATTAGCTATATGTAATTTTGATTTTGGATTTGATAAAGTAAATAAGAATAATTCTAATATAGATAGTGCTGAATCGAAACAGAATGAGTCTAAAAGTTTGCCAACTTCAGCAGAAAAGGATAAATCAAATAGTAAAAGTAAGAATAAAGAAGATGACACAGAAGATGATTCATATGTAAGAAAAACTATTGGAGTATTGTTAGATACCGAAAACTTAAATAACGAATCATATAATAACAATGTACTATCAGCCTTAAAAAGGGCTGACGAAGATTTTGATGTTAGGATAAAACTTGAAAAACCAAAGACTTCTAAAAGTTTTAAAGAGAGTATAGAAAAACTGCATAAGTATGAACCAGATTTGATAATAGCAGTTGGAGCCAGATTTGCAGAGCCAATTAAAGAAGCTGCTACTAAATATCCCAAACAGCAATTTGCAATAGTTGACTATACTTATAAAGTTCAGCCAGCTAATGTAATTTCTGTATCATTTCAAGATAATGTTACTGGATATTTAGCAGGACTTATTGCAGGTAAAATGACTGATACTGGGAAAGTCGGTTTTATAGGAGGAGTTGAGGGTTCTAGTAGAGATAAGTATGAATCTGGATTTAGAAAGGGGCTTAAAACTTCAAATAAAGATGCTGAGTTACTAGTTAAGTATTCAAATATATTTGAAAACCCTGAATCAGCTAGAACTATTGCAAAGGAAATGAGAGATTCTGATAGAGATGTTGTATTTTCAGCTACAGAAGATGATAGTAAAAGAGCTATTCAGGTAGCAAGAGAAAATGGTGGTAAAGTTATAGCTATTAATAAAGACCAATACGATATGGCTCCAGATAATGTAATAAGTTCAATTATAAAAGATGTAGAACAACCTGTATATGAACTGATAAAGAACGTTGCAAAAGATGGTTTTAAGGGAAGTAAAGTAATGGAATTTAAAATAAAAGATGGGGAACTTGGCTTGACTTCAAAGAGCAGTAGAAATATACCACCAGATGTTTTGGAATACATAAAAAAAGAGTATAACAAAGTGAAAGATACATATTAATTATTGATGTAGAAGATTATAAAAATATATTGCTTAAGTTTAGATTAGCAATAAAAAGATATATTTATTAAATTTGTGCTAACTGTACAAAATATATTGATTAAGTTTAGATTGGTGATAAAAGGATATATTTATTAAATTTAGTCTAACTGTACAAAATATATTGATTGAGTTTAGATTAGCAATAAAAAGATATATTTATTAAATTTGTGCTAACTGTACGGAATATACTGCTTAAGTTTAGATTAGTGATAAAAAGATATATTTATTAAATTTGAACCAACTGTACAAAGCTATACTAATTAAGCTTAGAATAACTATATAAAATTATAACAATAAGTGTGTGGGCAGAAAAATTCTGCTACACACTTTATTTATATTCACATAAAAAATTTATCAAAAAAAAGAAAAAGGAGTAAAAAATGGAATTTACAAGAGAACCATTTATACTAGATGACGATTTGTGTCTAGCTTTGGTGGACAAAAGAATTAGTTATCTAATGGAAAATGAATTAAAATTAAGAAATATAGAGATAATAAAAACAATAGAATGTAAAGAATTATATGAAAGCATAAAATATCACCCGGATATATGTATTTGTAATTTAGGAAAAGGAGATATAATTGTTGCGCCGAATGTATATAATCAATACAAAGAGTTATTAAGTAGATATAAATTTAATATAATTAAGGGAGAAGCTAATTTATTAAATAGATACCCTTATGATATACCTTACAATATTGCGATAGTTGGTGACTATGCTATACACAATTTTAAGTATACTGACAAAGCAATATTAGATTATATTGAAAATAATAAACTTAAAAAGATAAATATAGAGCAGGGCTATTCTAAATGCTCAATCTGTATAGTAGATAGAACGTCTATAATAACATCAGATAAAGGTATTTGGAAAAGTATGAAGAATACAGAAATAGAGTGTTTATTGATAGAAAAAGGTCACATAAATTTATTTGAGATGAATTATGGATTTATAGGTGGATGTACAGGGTTGATTTCTAAGGATAAACTAGCTTTTTGTGGAGATGTTAAAAAACATCCTGACTATGAACGTATAAAAAGTTTTGTAGAAAGTAAAAACAAGGAGATAGTTACACTTAGCTGTGAAAATTTACTAGATATAGGTTCTATAGTTCCTCTCATGACAAGAAAGGAGCGATAACTTTGGTTGAGAAGGATAATATTTCTTCCATGAAATTTTTGAGGAATAATAATGTAAACGATAGATTAATATATACGAATGACATTGTAGAAGTAGTGATAGATTCTGCAAAGCAAGAAGTGTTAAATAAAAAAATACTTAATGGTACTAAAGCTGAACAAAGAGCTTTAAATATTGATGAGATATCAACGGAAATAACTAGTATGATAATAAGTATAATGAAAGAGAAACTTTTGAAAGAATACATTCTAAAATGCTATGGGCGTACATATCCTGAAGATAAAAATAATATATACATATATTCACTGAACATATTTGCTAAAAAAGAGATTTTTATGAGAGAAACAGTATTTACTAGGGTGAGAAATTATATAGAAGAAAATGATTTTATAAATGTAGAAGGTTTTATTAGATTTAGAATGAGAGAATTTATGAAATATATTTCTGCTATAGGTGATATTGCAGTTGAGGAGTATTTAATAAAGAAAGACCAAGATGAATTTATAAGAGTTTTAAAATACTTTATAGATACTCAAGAAGAAAAGATTGATTTGCTTAAAGTTCATATAATGGAAGATAATACATTTGTTTTATACGATAAAAATGGAAATAAGATAGACAGTATAGATGATGAAGAAATTATAAATATGGTAATAAGAGAAAATTTAAATTATGAGGACTTTTTAATAAGTACCTTATTAACTCTATGTCCCAAAAAAATAGAAATATTGGATTTGTTAAATAATAATTGCTCAAAGGAAATTATAGATACTGTAGAAGCAATTTTTGAAAATAAAGTTAGTATAATTATGGAAAACTAGAATCTAAGCATATAAAAGCTATCCATATAAAATTAAAAAAATTCTTTTTAAATCGACACAAAAGACTTATAATTGTATATAAAGCTATAGTATAACTAGAGTTATTAAGTATAAAGAATATCTACTTGATTAATGCAATATAGCTGGCAAATATACAATTGATAAGGAGTAATTTTATAATGGATAATTTAATTAGGATACTGATATTAGCTGTTATTGGTGGATTTATAGGTTATGTTACGAATGTAGTTGCTATAAGACTGATATTTAGACCAATAGAGCCTATTAAAATACCTATTTTAAATATAGAAATAGTAGGTCTTATACCAAAGAGAAGAGCAGAAATAGCAGCAAATGTAGGAGAAATAATTCAAGAAGAATTTCTTTCTATGGACGAAATACTTGCAAATATCATTACTGACGAAGATAAGGAAGAAGTTGTAAGATACATAAAAGCAAGGGTAAAAATTATAATACATGAGAAAGTTTCATTTATCCCGAGTGGTATAAAAAACATGATACAAGATTATCTAGGAGAGATAATTGAGTCTGAAGTTAAGCAAAGTATAGATGAATTGAGTAAAAATATAATAAATAAAGCAAATGAACGTATAGATATACAAAAAATGGTCGAAGATAAGATTAATGAACTAGATTTATATGAATTGGAAGAGATAATAATAAGAATAGCTAAGAAAGAATTAAAACATATAGAGTTTTTGGGGCTTGTCTTAGGGTTTTTAATAGGTATAGCTCAAGGGTTAATTACTATGTTTATTTAAATATATGAGAAGTAGCATTTATTTAAGTACTAATTATATTTACCTATTTGAGTGAATTACTTATTAATAACATTTAGATATTAATTGTATTTACCTATTTGAGTAAATTACTTATTAATAGCATTTAGATATTAATTGTATTTACCTATTTGAGTGAATTACTTATTAATAGTATTTAGATATTAATTGTATTTACCTATTTGAGTGAATTACTTATTAATAGCATTTAGATATTAATTGTATTTATTTATTTGATTGTGTTACTTATTAATAGTATTTAAGTATTTACTGTACTACTTATTAACCATATTAAGTATTGATTGTATTTAAGTATACAAAACCTAAAAAGAGTACAAAAATTAGAAGTTAGTTTTAATAAAAATTAGTTTTAGTATTTATCTAGTCATATCTATCATGCATGTGGATACGTTTTAAAAATTTTAAATTTATGAAAATATTATAATATCACTATAAATCAAGAGATTAATTTAATATAAAAATATAAGAATATTGGTTTACAGCTGATTGAGATGAAAAATAATGGGTAATTAATATATTACATTAATGTTGATTGATGTATAACTATCTGTTATAATGAAAATATATTAAAAATCATAGTGTTGAAGAGGAAGAGTAGAGTAGAAACCATTCTCAGAGAATTTGGGTCTATGGCTGAGAGCCCATGTAATAGGTCTATTTGAAAACTACCTTGGAGCTGAGCTTATTAGCAGTATTTGTATTTATACTATACGTGAAAGTGCTCGGGTGACGACCTTATAGTCATCAAGAGGGTTGTATATACTTGTATACGCCAACTTGGGTGGAACCGCGAATTAATATCGTCCCAAACATATTTGGGGCGATTTTTTATTACAAAAAATCTAAAAATTATTTCAATAAGGAGGAAAAAACAATGATTAAAGTTGCTTTAAAAGATGGCTCAATAAAAGAATTTGAAAATGCTATTTCTGTTATGGATGTAGCTAAATCCATTAGTGAAGGATTAGCTAGAAATGTGGTAGCAGCGTCTGTGAACGGAGAGGTTGTAGGTCTGGACCACATTATAGATACTGATTGTGACTTGAATTTATTTAAGTTTGAAGATAAAGAAGGTAAGGAAGTTTTTAGACATACATCAGCGCATATATTAGCTCAAGCTATAAAAAGACTTTACCCAGAAGCAAAGCTTGCTATAGGACCAAGTATAGAAAATGGATTCTACTATGATATAGATTTAGACCATAGATTAGTTCCAGAGGACCTAGAGAAAATAGAAGCTGAAATGAAAAAAATAGCTAAAGAAGATTTAAAAATAGAAAGATTTGAACTTCCTAGAAATGAAGCTTTAGAGCTTATGAAAGAACAAGGAGAAGACTATAAGGTAGAACTTATTTCTGATTTACCTGAAAGTGAAATAATATCTTTCTACAAGCAAGGTGATTTTACTGATTTATGTAGAGGACCACATTTACCATCTACTAAAAAGGTAAAAGCTGTTAAATTACAAAGTGTAGCAGGTGCATATTGGCGTGGTGACGAAAATAATAAGATGCTTCAAAGAATATATGGAACTTCTTTTGAGAAAAACAAAGACTTAGAAGAGTACTTACATTTACTAGAAGAAGCTAAAAAGAGAGACCACAGAAAATTAGGTAAAGAATTAGGATTATTTATGATACCTGAAGAAGGTCCAGGATTCCCTATGTTTTTACCAAAAGGTATGGAACTTAAAAATGAATTATTAAAATTCTGGAGAGAAATACACAGAAAAGCTGGATATATTGAGATAGAATCTCCAATCATATTAAATAGAAAATTATGGGAGACTTCAGGACACTGGTATCATTACAAAGAAAATATGTATACAGTTAAAATAGATGATGAGGATTATGCTATAAAACCTATGAACTGTCCTGGTGGATTAATTTACTATAACTCTCAACTACATTCATATAGAGATTTCCCAATGAGAGTTGCAGAGCTTGGTAGAGTTCATAGACATGAGTTATCTGGTGCATTACAAGGATTAATGAGAGTTAGAGCATTTACTCAAGACGATTCACATATATTCATGTTACCAGAGCAAATTAAGGACGAAATAAAAGGAGTAGCTAACTTAATAGATGGTATATACAAAACTTTTGGATTTGAATATAATTTAGAATTATCTACAAGACCAGAGAACTCTATGGGAAGCGACGAAGAGTGGGAAGCAGCAGAAAATGGATTAAGAGAAGCTTTAGAAGAGTTAGGTCTACCATATACTATTAATGAGGGTGATGGAGCATTCTATGGTCCTAAGATAGACTTCCATCTAAAAGATTGTTTAGGAAGAACTTGGCAATGTGGTACTATCCAATTAGATATGCAGCTTCCAAGACAATTTGATAATACTTATATTGGTCAAGATGGTGAAAAGCATAGACCAGTTATGATTCATAGGGTTGCTTTTGGTAGTATAGAAAGATTTATAGGTATATTAATAGAGCATTATGCTGGTAAATTCCCAGTTTGGTTATCTCCAACTCAAGTTAAGATACTTCCTATATCTGATAAATTTATGGATTATGCAAATGAAGTTAAGAAAGAGTTATTTGATAAGGGTATAAGAGTTGAATTAGATGATAGAGCTGAAAAAATTGGATTTAAGATAAGAGAAGCTCAGCTTGAAAAAGTGCCATACATGTTAATAGTAGGTGAAAAAGAAGTAGCTGATAATAATGTTTCTGTTAGATCAAGAGATAAAGGTGAAATAGGTAGTATTAAATTAGATGAATTTATAGCTAGTATTTCAAAAGAAATTGAATCAAGAGAAAGTATTATTCAAGACTAATATATAATATATTAGTAGCTAAGATATTGTTATATAAGATAAGTTTAATCAATATGTTGATATGTTGATGCATAGTGATTAAATTTATGAAAAGATGAGTATAATTAGAGGTACAGTTAATCATATTTTTATGATTAATGTACCTCTAGTTTTTTGTATGGTAGATTTATTAATAAATATATCATAGAAGTGTTTTGAACATGGAAATATTTATGTGCATTCTTTAAATAAAAGTTTATTTTTTGAGTGATAATTAAGTGCTTGTTGGTAAGGTTATGGCTGTAAAAATCATAACTTTATTTTCATATTTGTTCCATTTTCATAAAAATTATTATCCCTTTAAGAAAATTTCTTAATCCTCTTGAAATATTTCCTTTTTAGTCTAAAGTTAAATTTCTTTCTTCAAAATGAATATTTAAATGAACTAAAATTTAAGTACATTTTCTAATCTTATGAGTCTATTTTTCATAGATAATTGCCCTATAATAGAAGAATCTATGTTGGAGCTATGTGGTGACAATAACAGCATTGTCAGTGATTAATTAATGCTTTATAAATGATTAATTAGTGTTTTATGTTATTTTTGGACTTACCCTCTATACATAGATTAATTTATTTAACTTTAGATATAGAGAGAATGTCAAGTACATACACAGACATTAGAGTTTAAGAAAGTGTTTATGGAGCAAGAACTTTTAAAAGAGGTAGTGACTTAGTTTAATTTCAAGAAATGATAAATACAAAAGAGGAAAAAGAGAGGTGTTGAAATGATAGAAAAAGTAGAAGAAAAATCTAAGATTATTAAAACATCAAAAGAATATAAGCGAACTATAATTGAAGAAAAAGATAAAGAATGGACCAAAAAATTAAATGATATACTTAGTAGAAGTAGTTTTTCTAATGATGAATTAGATAAAATCAAGGCATTAATTCCAAAAGAGATTTTGACTAATGAAAATGTTGGAGAAGTTGTGACTGAAGATGGATATGCTAAGCCTGAGTATGATGAGGTATTTAAATCATTGTTCACTTTAAATAATGAATATGATTTACTTGTAAATTTTATAAATGATATCCTAAAAGATGCTCCATATGCTAACAGGAATATCAAACCGTTCACTCAAATAAAGAGAATAATTAGAGTTGAAACTGACCCAACAATTAATTACATTGGAGAGAAAAGACCTAGACTTGATATTTTGGCTGAAGATGAAGAAAATAATCATATAAATATTGAGATGCAAAGAGCTTTTGAGAACGATTATTTGGAAAGAGCTGAATATTATCTTAGTCGTGTACATGGTAGAAAGTTAGAAGAAGGTAAAGAGTATAAAGAAATTGGAAAAACTATTGGAATACATATACTAAATCATGTAAAATATAATCACATAGAAGATTATGTAAATTGCCTGAGATTAACAATGGACGGGCATCCAGATATTTATTCTAGTAAAACTGCATTATATTTTATAGAGCTTCCAAAAATTCATAAATCTGACTATATAGTAAATAGAATTATGCTATGGGGAAAACTTATTAGTAATCCTTCTAACTTAGATGTAAGAGTTATAGCTAAGAATGATTCTATTATTAAAAAAGCACTTGATAGATTAAAAGAATTAGGTAGCAATGAAGAATATTTATTAAATCTGAAAAGAGGTGCTTATATCATGAATAAAAGTAGAAATTTTAAAGAAGAGATTGAAAGAGAGACAGCAATTAGAGTTGCAAAAGAAAAAGATTATAAAATAATTATAATGTTGAAAAAAAATGGTTTTAAATTAGATGACATATTAAATAAATTTAATGATTTTGACTTAAGTGAAGATGAGATAAAAGAAGTATATGAAAATAATTGATGATAAATAAAAAGTGAACTTATATAAGTTTGCTGAATCGGAGTCTGGAAATATTTATATGTATTTTTTAATGAATGAAAATTTATTTTAAAAACAATAATTTAGAAGTACAGTTAATTATATTTTTATGATACTGTACTTCTAGTTTTTTCTATTGTAGATTTATTATTTACTAATAAATCTACAATAGAAATGCTTTTGTTGTAAGAATCATTTTATCTAATGATTGTTTTTTATAATAGTTAAATTTCCATTTGTAGTGCTTAAATATAAATCTGTAATACCATTTTTATAAGTGTATAAATCACTATGACGATTCAACTCAAAGTCACTGTCCAAAACACCAGAAACCTTATCAAAATTTAAAGTGAAACCTGGATTATCAGGAATAGACAAATCGACATTGGCAGAAGTAGTTTCACAGTACAGAGAAGACAACATTTTGCTAGAATTGATTTTTATATTACTGCTAGTTGACTCAGCTTTAATGTCAGAAAAAACTCCAGATAAGTTCATTTTTCCAGAAACTGAACTACAAGTAAGATTTTTATTGTATATATCTTTTAAATTTATATTGCCATTAGTTGTTTCTAAGTTTAAAACATCAATTTTCCCAGAAAGCTGTATTTCACCAGATGTTGATTTGAGTGTAGCATTTTTACTATTTAGTTTTGTTATATCAATGTGACCACTAGTTGTGTCTAAATTTATTTTATTAATATTACCAGAGAGACCTATTGCACCTGAAATTGTGTTAGCTTCCACTATATTACTTCTTATGTAAGTGCTATATATATCTGCTGAAGTAGTATATAAGGTTATTTTATCATAAAGCTTATTGGGCAAATATAGTTCAAGTATTGTTGGTTTTGGAAGATTAATTCCAATGAAGAATTTTTTAGTTGAATTATCATATATAGAAAGAGAATTTCCGTCAACCATTATTTTTGCTAGTTTTTTCTTTGAGAAATTACTAGGGATTTTTTGAATTAATTTGATTTTATTAGAATCACTTCTCTTAATTCTAACTTCACCTGAAATCCAATCAACATTAATGTCATTTATTTTATCTGAAAAACTTTCATTTTTAGCCACTATATAGTTATCATAATTGTATTTAGGATTAAGAGTATTAAAAGAGAAATTAAAAGAATGTGAAATTATAGTTCCTATAAGGAGTGAGATAAATACAATAGAAAGTGATATTGCCAGTATACTCCAGATGAAAATCTTTGCCTTTATAAGCTTTTTATTCATATTTATCCTCCTCCTTGTAGCCTTTTAGTTGTATAATTCCTTTGACAATGTTGACACCAGCAGCACCTATTATAAATAGTATCCACGAAAAGGACCAAATATTAAATAGTATGCTTGTGATTAGATATATAGAAACTATTATAATCCAATATGCATTCATAAATGATTTATAAACTGGATTTATATGATTATAATTTTCCTCAAAATCCTCAAATTCTTTGAATTTATTTGATAAATTATCATTGTATAGAGCATAGTTTGTCCTTGTCATTTGATTATAGACTAATAAACCTACTCCAAGTGCTATTAATATGAGCATTAAAAGAATAGCTATAGTTGGTTCTATGCCAAAACTTACAACTGAGACTACAAATAGGAAGGGGCTTATTATAAAAAGAGCAACTGCTATTGATGCTCTTAAGGCTCTTTTCTTTTTTTCTTCAATTAATTCAGAAGGTAGAGAATATGGTTCCTTAACACTTTCAATTAACTCAGATAAATCACCAATTCCTGAGATTACTGAGTTATATGCTTCTTGTTCTGTTTTACCATCTTGTATTTGGTCGTTATACTTTTCTTTTAGATTTTCAAATAATTCATCTTTAAGTTCTTTGACTTTTTTTGTCTCATTAACTCCTGTAAAGCTACTGTCAATATAAGTACGTATTTTGTCTAACATATTTTCACCTCCTAAATTAATATATCTATCAATGCTTTTGTATTATTCCATTCTTCACGGCTTTTTATATATTTCTCTTTACCTATGTTTGTTATTGAATAATACTTTCTTCTAGCTCCAGTAACTTCATCACCCCAATAAGAGGTTATTGCACCAGATTGTTCAAGTCTACGAAATGCTGTATACAAAGTAGCTTCTTTCAACTCATACAATCCTTTGGTTTTTTCAAGTATAGATTTATTAATCTCATAACCATAACTGTCTTTTTCAAGTAAATGTTTTAAGATAATTGTTTCTGTATGACCTCTTATCATGTCAGATGCGATTATCATGAACATCACCTCCAATTAAATATATAATACTTTGATATACTTCGCCTGTCAAGGTATATCATGAGAAAAGACATTTTATTGTAATATTTATAAGATTTTATATAGAAATAATGTAAAAACTTTATAAATAATATATTTTATACCTAGTTATAGATAAATTTATATAGTTATTATTAAAAAAAGCAATAAAAAGTTTAATTCAATTTAGCAAATTTAGTGATATAATTAAAAAAGAAAAGAAATATGGACTTATTTGGAATAATTTTGACAATCTATTTACTACACGTGTAGAGTCGTATATAATTAAATTATACATAAAATATAAAAAAATAATTTAGTAATACGTTAGGAGAAAGTATTATGATAAAGTCAAGCTTATTTTGGAATATTTTCATTGCGATATCCTTTATGATAGAATGGTTTCTTTGTAAGAAAATGCTAGATTATACAAGTGAGAAAAGGATTTCTAACAAAAAAATAAACTTTTGTGTGGTAGGTATTATTGTTTTTGCTGACATAATATATTTTTTTGATGTACCTCCAAATATAAGAGTAATTATATCTATGATAATTACTATTGCATTTTATAAAATCTCATATGATGTGGGGTTTATAAAGTCTGTATTAATATCCTTAATTTATTGGATGTTACTAATCGCCACAGATGCTTTGAGTATATCTTTAACAGTTTGGCTTAATTCTATAAATGACATGAGTAGTATGGGGACGGGAGATATATACAGAATTGAGTCTATAATATTGGGAAAGATACTTTTGATTGTGTCTTTGCTTTTATATAGAGCCTTAAAGATAAAACTTAATATAGAAATAAATAAAAGGACATTATTTTATATAGTTATTCCTATAGTCGCTAATATAGCATCTTTTTTTGTAATTTTTGAATACATATTTAATCCAGGGTCTGGTAGCTTAATACATAATTTCCAATTCGTTATGATTTCTGTTGTATTGCTTATATCAAGTATCACTTTAGTTTTAATTGCTAAAAAATTACAGCAATATAATACTTTAGTTGTAGAAAACAATATGATTAAAAATACTTTGAAGTATGAAAATGAGTATTATGAAGATATAGAAAAGAAATATTTAAAAACTAGATTACTAAGTCATGATATGAAAAATCACATATTGTGTATAAATGCTATGATTAAAAAAGGTATTGATGTTACTTCTTATTTAAATAATTTGCAGGTAGAAATTCAGAGTAATGACTTGTTATTTAATACTGGTAATTTTATATTAGATGCTATATTAAGTGAAAAGAAAGAGGTTTGTGATAAGAATGATATAGAACTAAAAATAGGAATAAATTTTAGTTGTTGTGAAGCTGTTGAATTAGTGGATATATGTCATATATTTTCAAATATTTTAGACAATGCAATTGAGGCATGTAATAAAATTGATAGTGGAAATAGAGTTATTTGTGTTAAAGGTGATGTTATGCAAAATTTTTATTTAATAAGAGTTGAAAATACTAAGATAAATAAGATTATTACTAAAAATGGAGATATTTTGACAGACAAAAAAGGTTCTCTTCATGGACTTGGAATAAAAAGTGTAAAAAACTCTGTAAATAAGTATGGTGGTAATGTTGTAATTGAATATGATGATAAAAAATTTGTAGTTAAAATTGCTATTCCACTTAGAAATGTGAAGAAAGCAGTTAATCATGTGATTTAAATGTATATAAATTTGATGTGTAGAAATTTAATATATAAGAATTAATGTATAAAAGTGATGCATAGAAGTTTAATATATAAGAATTAATGTATAAAAGTGATGCATAGAAGTTTAATATATAAGAACTAATGTATAAAAGTGATGCATAAAAGTTTAATATATAAGAATTTAATATGTATAAAAGTGATGCATAAAAGTTTAATATATAGGAATTTAATATGTATAAAAGTGATGCATAAAAGTTTAATATATAGGAATTTAATATGTATAAAAGTGATGCATAAAAGTTTAATATATAGGAATTTAATATGTATAAAAGTGATGCATA
>OIFJ01000446.1_pt1 | contig 13957 bp, 16 predicted proteins | sample 1582011 | NCBI WGS metagenome assembly OIFJ01 (sample SAMN07501050, study PRJEB24779) | human gut metagenome | isolation source: stool | host: human infant | place: USA: Pittsburgh, PA
TAGGTTGGGTAAGCGCAGCGCCACCCGAAAAACAAATGGCGCCGCGGGTACCCCGGATAAGGCGCAAGCCGCTATCCGGGGAAGATTAACTGAACAGGGCGGTGATGGAGGCGCTGGCGAGGGAATGGAAATGGACGTTAAAGCCGACCATCGCGCCGCTGGCCTCAGCATCCACCTCAATTTTCTCGACGTCCAGGGCGTGGACGGTGAAGATATAGCGGTGGGTTTCGCCCTTCGGCGGCGCCGCGCCGCCGTAGCCTGCCTTACCAAAATCGGTGCGGGTCTGAACGGCCTCTTCCGGCAGCTCCGCCTGACCGGAACCGGCCCCTTGCGGCAGGACGCGGGTATCGGCCGGCAGGTTAGCGACCACCCAGTGCCACCAGCCGGAGCCGGTCGGCGCATCCGGATCGTAGCAGGTCACGACAAAACTTTTGGTTCCCGCTGGCACATCGTCCCACGCCAGATGGGGAGAGATATTATCCCCCTGATAACCCATCCCGTTAAACACGTGACGTTCCGGCAGCTTTTCGCCGTCGCGCAAATCTTTACTGATGATTTTCATCCGATTTCCCTCGTTACTCACTCATTCAGAAAGTGTAACGCATGGGGTTAAATCGCGAAATGCGCTGAAGTGTTAACGGCTTCAACCACTGCCCCGGTCAGCTTGCGGAGCTGATCCGCAGAAATGCTGTACGGCGGCATGAGGTAAATCAGCTTACCGAAAGGTCGCACCCACACGCCCTGGTCAACGAAGAAGCGCTGCAACGCGGCCATGTTCACCGGATGCGTTGTCTCGATTACCCCGATGGCACCCAGTACGCGGACGTCCGCGACGTATTCCGCCTCCGCCGCCGCGCTTAACTGCTGCTTCAGCTGCGCCTCAATCGCCGCCACCTGCGTCTGCCATGCGCCGCTTTCCAGAATGGCGAGGCTTTCGCTTGCCACGGCGCAGGCCAGCGGGTTGCCCATAAACGTCGGGCCGTGCATAAAGCAGCCCGCGTCGCCGTCGCTGATGGTATCGGCAACCTGGCGGGTGGTAAGCGTGGCGGAGAGCGTCATGGTGCCGCCGGTGAGCGCTTTCCCCAGGCACAGAATATCCGGCGCGATCCCCGCATGCTCGCAGGCGAACAATTTCCCGGTGCGGCCAAAGCCGGTGGCGATCTCATCGGCAATCAGCAGGATCCCTTCGCGGTCGCACATCTTCCGAATGCGCCTCAGCCACTCGGGATGGTACATCCGCATTCCGCCCGCGCCCTGCACAATCGGTTCGAGAATAACGGCGGCAATCTCGTGGCGATGGGCCGCCATCAGCCGCGCGAAGCCCACCATGTCCATCTCGTTCCATTCGCCGTCGAAGCGGCTCTGCGGTGCTGGCGCAAACAGGTTTTCCGGCAGATAGCCTTTCCACAGGCTGTGCATGGAGTTGTCCGGATCACATACCGACATCGCGCCGAAAGTGTCGCCGTGATAGCCGTTGCGGAAGGTAAGGAACCGCTGGCGCGTTTCGCCCTTCGCATGCCAGTACTGCAACGCCATTTTCATCGCCACTTCCACGGCCACCGAGCCGGAGTCGGCCAGGAAAACGCACTCCAGCGATTCAGGCGTCATCGCTACCAGGCGACGGCATAAATCCACCGCGGGCTGATGCGTGATCCCGCCAAACATCACGTGTGACATCTGGTCAATCTGCGCTTTCATCGCCGCGTTCAGTCGCGGGTGGTTGTAGCCATGGATCGCCGCCCACCAGGAGGACATCCCGTCAACAAGCCGCTCGCCGCTGGCAAGATGCAGCTCGCAGCCGTGGGCCGAGGCTACCGGATAGACGGGAAGGGGGCGGGTCGTGGAGGTGTAAGGGTGCCAGATATGCTGCTTGTCGAAGGCGAGATCGTCCTGGGTCATAATCGACTTGTAAACCATTTTGAAAAGTTTTAGGTTTACAAGTATAAACCGAACCGACAATTAACAAAACCCTTTGGAGAAGCCCGATGGCTCACCACGCACGCTGGACGATGTCGCAAGTCACTGAATTATTCAACAAACCTTTCCTGGAGCTGATGTTTGAGGCGCAACAGGTGCACCGCCAGCACTTCGATCCGCGTCATGTTCAGGTCAGCACGCTGCTGTCGATCAAAACCGGGGCTTGCCCGGAAGACTGCAAATATTGCCCGCAAAGCGCGCGCTATAAAACCGGTCTCGAATCCGAGCGCCTGATGGAAGTCGAGCAGGTGCTCGACTCCGCGCGCAAGGCCAAAAACGCTGGCTCGACCCGCTTCTGCATGGGCGCGGCGTGGAAAAATCCGCATGACCGCGACATGCCCTATCTGGAGCAGATGGTGAAGGGGGTGAAGGAGATGGGGCTTGAAGCCTGCATGACCCTTGGTACGCTGAACGAAGAGCAGGCGCAGCGTCTCTCGGCGGCGGGGCTGGATTACTATAACCACAACCTCGATACCTCGCCGGAATTCTACGGCAACATCATCACCACGCGCACCTATCAGGAGCGTCTGGACACGCTGGATAAAGTGCGTGATGCGGGGATCAAGGTCTGTTCCGGCGGGATCGTGGGACTGGGAGAGACGGTAAAAGATCGTGCCGGCCTGCTGTTACAGCTGGCAAACCTGCCGACCCCGCCGGAAAGCGTGCCCATCAACATGCTGGTGAAGGTAAAAGGGACGCCGCTGGCGGATAACGAGGACGTGGATGCCTTCGATTTCATCCGCACCATCGCGGTGGCGCGCATTATGATGCCGACCTCTTACGTTCGCCTCTCTGCCGGTCGCGAGCAGATGAGCGAGCAGACCCAGGCGATGTGCTTCATGGCCGGGGCCAACTCCATCTTCTACGGCTGCAAACTGCTGACCACGCCAAACCCGGAAGAGGACAAAGATGTCCAGCTGTTCCGCAAGCTGGGGCTGAACCCACACCAGACCGAGGTACAGGCGGGGGATAACGAGCAACAGCAGCAGCTGGAGCAGCAGATTTTTAACGCCGACACCGACCAGTTCTACAACGCGGCAGCCGTATGACCTGGCAGGCACGTATCAGGACCGCGCTCGACGAGCGGCGGGCGGCGGATGCGTTTCGGGTGCGCAGGGTAGTGGAAAACGGTGCAGGCCGTTTTCTCTCCCGGGAAGGAGAGCGGTTCTGTAATTTCTCCAGCAACGATTATCTGGGCCTGAGCCAGCACCCGCAGATCGTTCGCGCCTGGCAGCAGGGCGCGGATCGTTACGGCGTAGGCAGCGGTGGCTCCGGGCACGTCAGCGGCTACACCACGGCGCATCAGGCGCTGGAGGAAGAGCTGGCCGACTGGCTGGGCTACCCGCGGGCGCTGCTGTTTATCTCCGGTTTTGCCGCGAATCAGGCGGTGATTACCGCCCTGATGGGCAAAGACGACCGCATCATCGCGGACCGCCTGAGCCACGCGTCCCTGCTTGAAGCGGCCAGTCTCAGCCCGGCGCAGCTGCGGCGTTTTGCCCATAACGATGCCTCTCAGCTGAACGTCCTGCTGGGTAAACCCTGTTCAGGGCTTCAGCTGGCGGTGACGGAAGGGGTATTCAGCATGGACGGCGACAGCGCGCCGCTTGCCACTTTGCATGACGTCGCAAAACAGCAGAACGCCTGGCTGCTGGTCGACGATGCCCACGGCATTGGCGTCACCGGCGAGGAGGGGCGCGGAAGCGCGCACCAGCAACGCGTCAGGCCGGAACTGCTGGTGGTCACTTTCGGCAAAGGCTTTGGCGTCAGCGGCGCCGCGGTGTTGTGCAGCGAGCCGGTGGCCGATTACCTGGTGCAGTTCGCCCGGCACCTGATCTACAGCACCAGCATGCCCCCGGCGCAGGCCGTGGCGCTCTCTGCGTCGCTTGCGGTGATCCGCGGCGAAGACGGCGCTGAACGCCGGGCGCGCCTGGCCGACCATATTCAGCGTTTTCGCCGGGGGGTAAGCGCACTGCCTTACCGGCTTACCGACTCGCACAGCGCCATTCAGCCCGTGATTGTGGGTGAAAACCCTCGGGCGCTGATGCTGGCACAGGCGCTACGAGAGCGCGGGCAGTGGGTCACGGCGATCCGCCCACCCACCGTGCCGCCAGGCACCGCGCGCTTGCGTCTGACGCTCACGGCAGCGCACGAGCCGCAGGATATCGATACGCTTCTGGAGGCACTGTATGTCTCCTGTCAATAAACAGGCCGTTGCCGCTGCGTTTGGCCGGGCAGCGCAAAGCTATTCACAGCACGATGAGCTGCAACGCCTGAGCGCCCGCGGGCTGCTGGCCGCGCTCGGTGAGGGGCGTTTTGCGCAGGTGCTCGACGCTGGCTGCGGGCCTGGCGGCAATAGCCGCTACTGGCGCGCAACGGGTAGCCACGTCACGGCGCTGGATTTATCCGCGCAGATGCTGGATGAGGCCCGCCAGCAGCAGTCAGCAGACCGTTATCTGGTGGCCGATATCGAGGCCATCCCGCTGGAGGATGCGCTGTTTGACCTCGTCTGGAGCCATCTGGCGGTGCAGTGGTGCGCCAGCCTGCCGCAGGCCCTACGCGAGCTATACCGCGTGGCGCGGCCCGGCGGAGCGGTGGCCTTTACCACCCTGCTGGAAAGTTCGTTGCCAGAGCTGAATCAGGCGTGGAGGGCAGTGGATGCGCAGCCGCACGCCAACCGGTTTCTCTCGCACCAACAGGTCACTCAGGCGCTGGCAGGCTGGCGCTATCGCAGCATGGTCCAGCCCGTCACCCTCGAATTTAGCGATGCGTTAAGCGCCATGCGATCGCTTAAGGGCATAGGCGCGACGCACCTGCACGCCGGACGGGAGAAGAAACCCCTTACCCGCGGCCAACTCCAGCGTCTCGAGCTGGCCTGGCCGCAGGAGCGGGGCCGGTTCCCGCTCTCTTATCATCTTTTTCATGGGATTATTGAACGTGACTGAACGTTATTTTGTTACCGGCACGGACACTGAAGTCGGTAAAACGGTTGCCAGCGCCGCGCTGTTACAGGCGGCGCGTCTGCTGGGGAAAACTACGGCCGGGTATAAGCCCGTAGCCTCCGGCAGCGAGATGACGCCGGAAGGCTTACGTAATACCGATGCGCTGGCGCTACAGCGTAACAGCAGCCTTACGCTGGCCTATTCTGCGGTGAACCCCTATACCTTTGCTGAACCCACCTCGCCGCACATCGTCAGCGTCGATGAAGATCGTCCGATTGATTTTTCGGTGCTCTCTTCCGGGTTACGCGTCCTGGAAACGCAGGCCAACTGGGTGCTGGTGGAGGGGGCTGGCGGCTGGTTTACCCCGCTGTCCGACGAGCAGACATTTGCTGACTGGGTGCAGGCCGAGCAGCTTCCGGTCATTCTGGTGGTTGGCGTGAAGCTTGGCTGTATCAATCACGCCATGCTGACCGCCCAGGCCGTGCAGCAGGCCGGGTTGCGTCTGGCAGGGTGGATTGCCAATGACGTGGTAGCGCCGGGTAAACGTCATGCTGAGTATCTGGCGACGCTGAAGCGGGTGCTGCCTGCGCCGTTTCTCGGCGAGATCCCGTGGCTTGCCGACGGCGCAGAGCAGGCAGAAACCGGACGCTATCTCGACCTCAGCGCCTTATGTCCCGCGCCATCCAGTGCGCAATAAGGTCGTCATCCAGCTCGTTAACGTGGCCCTGTGCCACGTTACGTCCGCGATAGAGCATGCAGAAACGATCCGCTACCCGGCGGATAAACGACAGCTGTTGCTCCGCTAACAGCACCGTCATTCCCAGCTCCCGATTCAACCGCACCAGCAACTGCCCCAGCCTGCGCGCGAAACCGTGCCCTGCGCCATGCATGGGCTCATCCAGAATCAACACGCGCGGACGATTAACCAGCGCACTGGCGAGGGCCAGCTGATACTGGTCGTCAGGGGACAGCGCAGAGGCACGGCTCTGTCGCAGCGGATAGAGCTCCGGAAACAGGGCATACACGTCACTTTTTGATGCCGGGTCGGGTTTCCCCGTCGCCCGCATAGCGATATGCAGATTTTCATCGACGGTGAGCTGAGAAAATATTCGCCGATCCTGCGGGACGTAGCCTATCGTCGGCGGCGCCGGGAATGCTGACGCAGGGTTGAGCAAGTTATGCGGCGGCGCGCCAGCCTCATGCCAGATGATGGTGCCGCTCTCGACGGGCACCTTTCCGGTAATGCAGTTCATAAGCGTGGATTTGCCCATGCCAGGCAGGCCAACAATGCCCGTACAGATGCCTTGCGGGAAATCGATATTCACGTTCCATAGCGTATGTTGGCTTCCGTAAAACTGATTTACAGCACGCAGACTCAACATCTTTCTCTCCTTAAAAATGTGTGGGGTGATGCACAGAGTGATGTCTGCAAAACGCCTGCCAGGAACTTCATAATGATTAAAAAAAGGCCATTTTTAGGAATAACTCACTATCAAAAGCTGAACGTTTATACGAATTGCACACTCCTGGTGCTGCGTATGTCGAATTGTGGTGCAGGAGAAATGACAGAATTGTGATTAAGATCTCGCCAGTCGCTTATGAAAAAATGAACGTTTTCCAGGCAAAAAAGAGTGATAAAAATTTTTTACTGCCGCTTCGTGGGAAAAACCGGGAATTTGCTGGAGTGCATGCTGTACGGGCTGGAAGCAGTTATCCACTATTCCTGTGGATAACCTTGTGCATTAGAGTTAGAAAACCCGCGATAAGCGAGAGAATACGCGGGTTACAACCAAATTGATGCGAAACGCGGCTTAATAAATTAGTCTTTATTTTTTAACGAATTAGATAAAAGCAATTCCCTCAACGCCAGCGAGACCTGTTGCCATAAAACTTTCATAACCGCCCTTGACAAATGTTAAAAAAGTAATAGTTCTGGGGATAACCCCCTGAGGCTGGTGTTTTATTTTGTCACAGTCGAAATTTGGCTCGCGAACGCACTAATCCTCTCTGCGCTACGCTAAATATCCTGACACGCTACTGGTTTTTCATCCAGTGTTTTTTACTGGCAATCCTGGCCACAACGAGTAAAATTACTCACCTGCCGCTTATTCTGTCATCAGGTCGTCGCCCATGAGTAAACCGTTTAAACTGAATTCTGCTTTCCGTCCTTCCGGGGATCAGCCCGAGGCTATTCGTCGCCTGGAAGAGGGACTGGAGGACGGGCTGGCGCACCAGACCCTGCTGGGGGTTACCGGTTCGGGCAAAACCTTCACCATTGCCAACGTCATTGCCGATCTCCAGCGTCCGACGATGGTTCTCGCGCCGAACAAAACGCTGGCGGCGCAGCTGTATGGTGAGATGAAAGAGTTCTTCCCGGAAAACGCGGTGGAGTATTTCGTCTCCTACTACGACTACTACCAGCCGGAAGCCTACGTTCCCAGCTCCGACACGTTTATCGAGAAAGATGCCTCGGTGAACGAACATATCGAGCAGATGCGTTTGTCGGCGACCAAGGCGCTGCTGGAGCGTCGTGATGTGGTGGTGGTGGCCTCGGTGTCGGCGATCTACGGCCTGGGCGATCCGGATCTCTATCTCAAGATGATGCTGCACCTGACGCAGGGGATGATCATCGATCAGCGTGCGATTTTGCGCCGTCTGGCGGAGTTGCAGTACACCCGTAACGATCAGGCGTTCCAGCGCGGGACCTTCCGCGTGCGCGGCGAGGTGATTGATATCTTCCCGGCGGAGTCGGACGATATGGCGCTGCGCGTGGAGCTGTTCGACGAAGAGGTTGAACGCCTGTCGCTGTTCGATCCGTTGACCGGTCACGTCGAGTCGGTGATCCAGCGCTTCACCATCTACCCGAAAACGCACTATGTAACACCGCGCGAGCGTATTGTGCAGGCGATGGAAGAGATCAAAACCGAGCTGGCGGACCGCCGCAAGGTGCTGCTGGCGAACAATAAGCTGCTGGAAGAGCAGCGCCTGAGCCAGCGTACCCAGTTCGATCTGGAGATGATGAACGAGCTGGGCTACTGCTCCGGCATCGAAAACTACTCGCGCTACCTCTCCGGGCGCGGGCCGGGCGAAGCGCCGCCGACGCTGTTTGACTACCTTCCGGCGGACGGCTTGCTGGTGATCGACGAATCCCACGTTACGATCCCCCAGATCGGCGGGATGTACCGCGGTGACCGCGCGCGTAAAGAGACGCTGGTGGAGTACGGGTTCCGACTGCCGTCAGCGCTGGACAACCGTCCGATGAAGTTTGAAGAATTTGAGGCGCTTGCTCCGCAGACCATCTACGTATCGGCCACGCCGGGCAACTACGAGCTGGAAAAATCCGGTGATGACGTGGTGGACCAGGTGGTGCGTCCGACCGGGCTGCTGGATCCGATTATCGAGGTGCGTCCGGTGGCGACGCAGGTGGACGATCTGCTCTCGGAAATACGTGCCCGTTCCGCCATCAACGAGCGCGTGCTGGTTACCACGCTCACCAAACGTATGGCGGAAGATTTGACGGAGTATCTGGAAGAACACGGTGAGAAGGTGCGGTATCTGCACTCGGATATCGATACCGTGGAGCGTATGGAGATCATCCGCGATCTGCGTCTGGGCGAGTTCGACGTGCTGGTCGGTATTAACCTTCTGCGAGAAGGGCTGGATATGCCTGAGGTGTCGCTGGTGGCGATTCTGGACGCGGACAAAGAGGGCTTCCTGCGTTCCGAGCGCTCGCTGATCCAGACCATTGGCCGCGCCGCGCGTAACGTCAACGGGAAGGCGATCCTGTACGGGGATAAAATCACCCCGTCGATGGCCAAAGCGATTGGCGAAACGGAACGTCGTCGCGAGAAGCAGCAGCGCTACAACGAAGAGCACGGCATCACGCCGCAGGGGCTGAACAAGAAGGTGGTGGATATCCTGGCGCTGGGTCAGAACATTGCGAAGACCAAAGCGAAAGGCCGCAGCAAGGCCCGTTCAGTGGTGGAAGAGGATACCGTCGCGCTGACGCCGAAAGCGTTGCAGCAAAAGATCCACGAGCTGGAAGGGCAGATGATGCAGCATGCGCAGAACCTGGAGTTCGAAGAGGCCGCGCAAATCCGCGATCAGCTGCATCAGCTGCGGGATCTGTTTATTGCGGCATCGTAGTTTTTTGCCCGGTGGCGTTTTCGCCCTCTCCCTGTGGGAGAGGGCCGGGGTGAGGGCATCAGGCCGCACAAAACGAACCTAACCTAATGCCTGAATCGCCTTCTCCAGCGCCTCGCGCAGCAAATGGCGGTCGTGGCGATATTTAATATCGCTGGCTTCCAGCGGCTCCTGCACCACCACGCGATCGCCAATCCCCGATACATCCACTTTCGGCCCGACCACGACACCATCGATAATTTTCTTACCAACGTACTGTTCCATCAGGTCCAGCTTATCCGCCAGCGACAGGCTTGCCGCCGCCGGGCTGAGTTCGCGGCCTAAATTACCGATATAGACCATGGGCGCAGGCGTTCTGCGCAGCGCCTGCGCCAGCTCTTTCACCAGCAGGATCGGCATCAGGCTGGTATAAAAACTTCCCGGCCCAATCAGGATCAGATCGGCCTCGCCAATCGCTTCTACCGCTTCACGCGTTGCGGGTACGCTGGGGTAGGTCATCAGCTCTTTTGGCGGAAGAAGAAGCTGGTCGATATTCACTTCACCATACACTTCGTGATCGTCGGCATCGATCGCCATTAAATCCACCGGCTGTTCGGACATCGGGATCAGGAATGCATCCACCTTTAACAGGTTACGAATTAAATTGATCGCTTCCAGAGGGCGCACGCTCAGGTGATCCAGCGCCTTTAACATCAGATTTCCAAGGTTATGGCCTGAAAGTTCACCATTCCCGCCAAAACGGTACTCAAACATCGCCGAGGCCACGCTAGGCTCCGTGATAAGCTGGTTGAGGCAATTGCGCATGTCACCCCAGGCAATCCCGCCTTCAGCGCGTCGGATCCGCCCGGTTGAGCCGCCGTTGTCCGTTGTTGTCACGATGCCCGTCAGGCGCGAGCCCAGTGACGATAACGACGACATCACTCGTCCCAGACCGTGACCTCCGCCAAGAGCGACCACGCGGTCCAGATCCGCAAAAGTGCGATTGCGCATACCTATTCCTTATCCTGTTAAGCTTGCGTCACAGTAACGCAACTACTCCTAAAAGACGATGCCTCTCACAAACCATAATGACGTATATCAATGCGAAAGCGCTGTTTTTGCGTATTCTGTAGTGAAAATGCACGATAACATCGTTATATATAAATTTATATAGCGAAAAGCGACAATGGCGAAGTGGCGATTTCCACGCTACTATCGCCATAACCACGTTTTCAAAACTGAAAACATACACTCTAGCCTTGGCGCCTGTGTCGAGAGATATGGCGCCCTGGCCGTGGCGGATTTGCCACCAGGGTACAGAAAGAAATGACTGTGCCTCCCGATCTGGAAAGGTGTACATGGCTTCACAACTTACTGATGCTTTCGCGCGTAAGTTTTTCTACTTACGTTTGTCGATTACCGACGTGTGTAACTTCCGTTGCACCTACTGCCTGCCCGATGGCTACAAGCCGGGCAGCGTCACCAATAATGGCTTTCTCTCCGTGGATGAAGTACGCCGCGTCACGCGCGCGTTCTCTGAACTTGGCACGGAAAAAGTGCGTCTTACCGGGGGAGAGCCCTCCCTGCGCCGTGATTTCCCTGACATCATTGCCGCCGTGCGTGAAAACGAACGTATCCGCCAGATCGCGGTGACCACCAACGGTTACCGCATGGCGCGTGACGTGGCGAACTGGCGCGATGCGGGGCTGACGGCGATCAACGTCAGCGTCGATAGCCTGGACGCCCGTCAGTTCCACGCCATTACCGGCCAGGATAAGTTCCAGCAGGTGATGGACGGCATCGATGCCGCGTTCACCGCCGGTTTCGACAAGGTCAAAGTCAATACCGTGTTGATGCGTGATGTGAACCACCATCAGCTGGACACTTTCCTGGCGTGGATCAAACCGCGCCGCATTCAACTGCGTTTTATTGAGCTGATGGAGACCGGGGAGGGCAGTGAGCTGTTCCGTCGCCATCATATCTCCGGCATGGTTCTGCGCGACGAACTGCTGAAACGCGGCTGGATCCACCAGATCCGCCAGCGCAGCGATGGCCCGGCGCAGGTCTTTTGTCATCCGGATTATGAAGGCGAAATCGGCCTGATCATGCCCTATGAAAAAGACTTCTGTGCCAGCTGCAACCGCCTGCGCGTCTCCTCCGTCGGCAAGCTCCATCTTTGCCTGTTCGGGGATGGCGGCGTCGATCTACGCGATTTGCTGGAAGATGACGCCCAGCAGGACGCGCTTGAAGCACGTATTTCCGAGGCGCTGACGCACAAAAAGCAGACCCATTTCCTGCATCAGGGCAACACCGGCATTACTCAGAACCTGTCCTATATCGGCGGGTAATCAGGCTTTAGAAGGAACCAGAAGATGAGTCAGGTAAGCGCGGAATTTATCCCGACACGCATTGCTATTCTTACCGTTTCCGAACGTCGTGGTGAAGAGGATGATACCTCCGGCCACTGGCTGCGCGAGGCGGCACACGAAGCCGGACACCAGATTGTTGATAAAGCGATCGTCAAAGAAAACCGTTACGCCATTCGCGCTCAGGTCTCACAGTGGATTGCGGGTGATGACGTCCAGGTTGTGCTGATCACTGGCGGCACCGGCTTTACCGCAGGCGACCAGGCGCCGGAAGCGCTGCTCCCGCTGTTCGATCGCGAAGTGGAAGGCTTCGGCGAAGTGTTCCGCATGCTCTCCTTTGAAGAGATTGGCACCTCTACGCTTCAGTCCCGTGCCGTCGCGGGGGTGGCGAATAAGACGCTGATCTTCGCCATGCCGGGGTCGACCAAAGCCTGCCGCACCGCGTGGGAAAACATTATTGCCCCGCAGCTGGATGCCCGTACCCGTCCGTGTAATTTCCATCCCCATTTAAAGAAATAAGCTATGTCACAACTGACCCACATTAACGCCGCTGGCGAAGCGCATATGGTGGATGTCTCCGCCAAAGCCGAAACGGTGCGCGAGGCGCGTGCTGAAGCGTTCGTCACCATGCTGCCGGAGACGCTGGCGATGATTATCGACGGTAGCCATCACAAGGGTGATGTGTTTGCCACCGCCCGCATCGCCGGTATTCAGGCCGCTAAACGTACCTGGGACCTCATCCCGCTCTGCCATCCGCTGATGCTCAGCAAAGTGGAGGTAAATTTGCAGGCGCAGCCGGAGCATAACCGCGTGCGTATCGAGTCCCTGTGCCGCTTAACCGGGAAAACCGGTGTGGAGATGGAGGCGTTGACGGCGGCCTCCGTGGCGGCGCTGACCATCTACGACATGTGTAAAGCGGTGCAGAAAGATATGGTGATTGGCCCGGTGCGTCTGCTGGCAAAAAGCGGCGGCAAATCCGGTGATTTTAAGGTGGAAAGCCATGATTAAGGTGCTCTTTTTTGCCCAGGTCCGTGAGCTGGTCAATACCGACAGCCTGACGCTGGACGGCTCTTTCGAAAATGTCGCCGCCCTGCGTGCGCATCTGGCGGCGCAAGGCGACCGCTGGGCGCTGGCGCTGGACGAAGGCAAACTGCTGGCCGCCGTGAACCAGACGCTGGTGGAGTTGACCCACCCGCTGGCCGATGGGGACGAAGTGGCCTTCTTCCCGCCGGTCACAGGGGGTTAAGATGACGGAAACCCGAATTCTGGTCGGCCATGAGCGTTTTAACGTGGGCACGGAATATGACTGGCTGGCCGGGCGCGACGAAGACGGCGCGGTCGTGACGTTTACCGGGAAAGTGCGTAATCATAATCTCGGGGACAGCGTAAAAGCGCTGACGCTGGAGCACTATCCGGGAATGACCGAAAAATCGCTGGCGGCCATTGTGGAAGAGGCGCGAGGCCGCTGGCCGCTAGGGCGCGTTACGGTTATCCATCGCATCGGCGAAATGTGGCCCGGCGAAGAGATTGTGTTTGTCGGCGTCACCAGCGCCCATCGCGGGAGTGCTTTTGCGGCGGGGGAGTTCATCATGGATTACCTTAAAACCAAAGCGCCGTTCTGGAAGCGTGAAGCGACGCCGGAAGGTGAGCGCTGGGTGGAATCACGCGACAGCGATAAACATGCCGCCAGCCGTTGGTAGTTGGTTTACGCGGATGTGTTACTCTTAACGTGTGTGTTTACTTAATCAGGAGTGAATCATGGACCGATTTCCGCGTTCCGATTCGATAGTTCAGCAGACCCGTAGCGGGCTGCAAACCTACATGGCTCAGGTGTATGGCTGGATGACGGTTGGCCTGCTGCTTACCGCGTTTATCGCGTGGTATGCGGCAAACACGCCTGAACTGATGATGTTTATCTTCTCAAGCAAAATCACCTTCTTTGGGCTGATTATTGCGCAACTGGCGCTGGTGTTCGTGCTCTCCGGGCTGGTGCACAAGCTCAGCGCGGGTATGGCGACCACGCTGTTTATGCTCTATTCGGCGCTGACCGGGCTGACGCTTTCCAGTATTTTCATCGTTTACACCTACTCTTCCATCGCCAGCACGTTTGTGGTGACCGGCGGGATGTTCGGTGTGATGAGCCTGTACGGTTACACCACCAAACGTGACCTGAGCGGCTTCGGCAACATGCTGTTTATGGGGCTGATTGGGATTGTGCTGGCGTCGCTGGTGAACCTGTGGCTGAAGAGTGACGCGCTGATGTGGGCGGTGACCTATATCGGGGTGGTGATCTTCGTGGGCTTAACCGCTTACGACACCCAGAAGCTGAAAAACATCGGTGAACAAATTGATGTTCGCGACAGTTCAAACCTGCGCAAATACTCGATTCTGGGCGCGTTGACGCTTTATCTGGACTTCATCAACCTGTTCCTGATGCTGCTGCGTATTTTTGGCAACCGTCGCTAGGATTGTTATGCCGGGTGGCGGCTTCGCCTTACCCGGCCTACGAAAGGCGAACCGTAGGTCGGGTAAGGCGAAGCCGCCACCCGACTT
>OIFJ01000448.1_pt1 | contig 13919 bp, 7 predicted proteins | sample 1582011 | NCBI WGS metagenome assembly OIFJ01 (sample SAMN07501050, study PRJEB24779) | human gut metagenome | isolation source: stool | host: human infant | place: USA: Pittsburgh, PA
AAAACCTTGTTACAAGAATATGTGCAACGGGATGGTGATAAACATATCGTCTATCGTTTGCTCAGTGAAAGTGGTCCCGACCATGCTAAGACCTTCCATATGGTGGTCGAAATCAATGGTGTTATTTACGAGGCAGGCTCTGGTAAAAGTAAAAAAATTGCAGAACAACATGCGGCTCAATTAACGTTAGAAAAGTTAATGGCCAAATAGAAAAGCGCCTAATGGCGCTTTTTTCTGTATAATAGTATATAGAATAGTAAATATATTTATCTTATAATCGTTGTATCGAAAGCCTTATATCTTAATATATTAATTACATATCATAAGGAATAAATACATTGATATTAATATATTAATATAAAAGGTTTTGGCTGAGTTTATTTTATATAAGAAAGGAGAGTGACTATGAAACCATTTGGTATGATACCTTTTTTTATACCTCATGTAGGGTGTCCTTATGTATGTACATTTTGTAACCAGTCCCGTATTACAGGCCAATCTGGTATTAGTCACCTAACACCGGATTATATAAAACAAACGATTACAGATTATGTGGGTAAAAAACGAAATGATAAGTTTTGGGAGGTCGCCTTTTATGGAGGCTCTTTTACAGCTATTCATCGCGATTTACAACATACATTATTAGCACCAGCCCATGAGATGTTACGGCAAGGTATAATCGATGGCATACGGTGTTCAACACGGCCAGATGCTGTTGGTGATGAGGCTATCTCATTGTTACAGTCCTATGGTGTAAAGACTGTAGAGCTTGGCGTACAGTCTATGAATGATGGTATTTTAGTCGATGCTAAACGCGGTCACACAGCTCAAGCGGTAGTAGATGCTGTTGAACGATTAAAACAGCATGGAATGACAGTGGGCGTGCAACTTTTACCAGGACTAAAGGGTGAAACTTGGGAAACAATTCTAGAAACCGCTATTGCTGTAGTTAAATTAAAACCAGATTTTGTACGGATCTATCCTGTTCTTGTTATAGAAAATACGGAACTAGCAGATCAATATAGATCTGGTGCATATAAGCCATTAAGTACTGAGCAAGCTATTACATATTGTGCATTCTTAAAAGAATGGTTTGAAGAACATAACATTGAAGTTATACGCACTGGATTACAAAGTAGTGAAGAACTCGACTCAGGTAATAGCTTGGTATCCGGTCCCTATGAGCCAGCCATGGGTGAACTTGTCGTAAATGAACAGTATAAGCAGCGCATTGAGATGTGTATTGATGAACACTTTTCTTCAAAACGCTGTTTAGAGAACCAGTATACATATCATATTTCACCATCAGTTAATCACTATAACCATAAGGTTGAATGTAGAACTCATGCGAATAATACGAATAAGTTGGCGAAACATAAGATACTGATTTCTTATCCTAGAAACCTGACATCAAAGGTACGAGGCCTTAAAAATCGCAATATTTTATATTTCCAAGAAACATATCCTCAATTTAGCATAGATTGGTGTGAAGATAATACGAGAAATACTGTTTGTTGCTGTATTGATGGCCTACAATATATGTTATAATAAAAGATATGATTATTTGGGATTGTTAGTAGAAAGGAGGCAGTCATGCAATTACTTCGGTTAGAATTAAAGGGCTTTAAATCGTTTGCAGATAAAACGGTTGTAAAATTCTCGCCAGGAATGACTGCCGTTATTGGACCTAACGGAAGTGGTAAAAGTAATATTACGGATGCTATGAAATGGGTTTTAGGGGAATCCAATGTCCGTAACTTACGTGGTCAAAAAGCAGAGGATATCATCTTCTCTGGTACGGAAAAACGTAAACCAATGAGTGCTGCGGAGGTTACTCTTGTATTCGACAATAGTGACCAACAATTAGATGTAGATATGGCTGAGGTAGCTATTACACGTCGTATTTATCGTACTGGTGAAAGTGAGTTCCTTATCAATAAACGCTCTTGTCGTTTAAAGGATATTCACCTTTTATTAGCTGATACAGGCCTTGGGAAAGATTCAATGGCTATTATCGGTCAGAACCGCATTGATGCTATTTTGAATTCAAAGCCTGAAGAGCGTCGTTTGATCTTTGAAGATGTAGCAGGTATTTCTCGTTTTAAAATCAATAAAGAAGATGCATTGCGTCGTATTGCTAGTACAGACCGCAACATGGAACGCGTACGCGACGTTATGGCTACTATTGAAGAACAACTTGGACCTTTGTCTGAAAAGGCGGAAAAGACTAAAAAATATATGACCCTAAGTCGTACAAAGCGTGACTATGATGGAGCATTAGGCTTTCATAATTACAAGACATCAGACCGGCTCTTAACGCGTTTTGAAAACGATAATATCGCCTTTAAGGATGAAGAGATTGAGCTTCAAACGGAGTTGTCCAAATTAGAAGCTCGCCGTCATACATTGCAATCATCCTCTACTAAAGAGCAGGAGCAGCTCAAGTTGTGGGAAGCTCAGTATACGGAAAAGCAACGTGATGAAGAACGTTTAGCAGGTCATTTACGTCTGTTAGAAGAACAATTAAAAACGGCTCACCGCGAATTAGATGAAACGTCTATGCGTATTAGTGAGCTAGAGGCGACTCAAAAAGGTGAAGAACAACAATTACGCATTTTAAATCAATTGATTCAAGATGAAAGTGCTCAACTAGTAGAGAAAGAATCCAAACTAGAAGCGTTAGAGGCGAATTATAAAAAAGCTGTTGAAGATGTTACCGCCGAGCAAGCTAAGTTCCAGTCCTTGCAGTCTAATCGAGAAGCCTTTGAGCAACGTCAATTAGAGCTTGTGAGTGCCATTGAAACGGCAAAAGCTAGTATTCGTAGCTTAGAAGCTCGTAAGGAAGAGTCTACAAAACAATGTGAGGTTTTAAAGGCTGAAATAGGTCAAGTAGATAGTGAATTACAAGTAGCTCGCGGTGAATTTGACACATTAGGCCAACAGTTTAATGCTATTTCTGCCCAACGACAAGCCCTCGTTGATGGCGGCAAAGAAGCAGCCTTACAAGCTCGTGAAGAACGCAAAGAATTACAAAAATTGCGTACCCAAGAGCAACGTGTTAAAGGTCGTATCGAACTATTAGCCCAATGGGAAGAACAACATGAAGGCTATTTAGAAGGTACTAAAAATATCCTAAATGGTAAAGGATCTTGGCGCGAACAAATTACAGGTGCTGTTGGTGATCTCTTTACGGTAGAAGATAAATATACTACGGCTATCGAAACGGCATTAGGTGGTAGTGTTAACCACGTTGTGACTACTACTGCTCGCGCTGCTGCGGAGGGTGTCAATTATTTGAAATCTATCCAAGGTGGTCGCGTAACCTTCCTACCGATGGATTCTGTAAAAGGAAAACCCTATGATACGCCGGCTTTACATGAAAGCTGTGTAATCGGTACTGCTGTTGATTGTATTTCCTTTGATAATACATACGCTCATATTTTCCAATACTTATTGGGTCGCACCTTGGTAGTATCCTCCATGGATGATGCTATTGGTCTGCAAAAAAAATATAATCAACAATTGCGTATCGTTACGCTTACAGGGGAACAATTCCAACCTGGCGGCTCTTTAACTGGTGGTGCTACAAAGCGTAAGCGTGCCTCTGTATTGAGCCGTAAGGAAGAGGCGGCGAGCCTTGAACAAGAACTCCTGCAAATTGAAGAACAAATTCGTTCCTTAACAGCTAGCTTGGAAAACCTTGAAAAACGGGTTGACGAAGCTGAAAAAGAACGATCTACCCTTGATGAAAGCTACCAACATACGAACTTACTGTATGTGGCTAGTGAAACAAAGGTACAAAATATTCAAAATCAAATGGATCGTAAGAAACGTGTTCTCCGTGAAGAAGAGCAACGTTTATTACAAATCGATATTGATTTAGCTAGTACAACGGCTAACTTGAAAGAGCAAGAAACAGCATTGGCTTCTTTGCAAGAAGACCACGGTGTAGATGGCAATCAAGGGGCCTTAATGGAGCGGTTAACTGTATTACAAAAGGTACAGCAAGAGGCTTATGAAGCTTTCACAGAGGCTCGCCTCACCTGTGATACGTTGCGACAAACCATTAAGGAACGTGAAGCTCAGCGAGAACAACGTAATCAATCCATTACTAACATTGTAGAGCGCTTAACACCGTTACGTAATTTGCTGATTAGCACTACAGAGCGCTGTGAAGTAGAACTACCAAAGGCTAAAGAATTGGCTGACCGGGAACTATCTGTGGCTACAGCAGAGGTAGAACGATTGCGCGCACTTCGCGATGAGGCTTATGATAAAACATCTACAGGACGTGAAGAGATGGAATCTATCCTCGGTGAGCAAGATCGATTGAACCAACGATATAAAGTCGTTCAAGGTCGACTCGTCGATATGGAAGGTAAGATTACACGTCATCGCATGGATTGTGACCGCTTTGTAGAAGAACTACAAGAGTTAGGCTTTACCTTAGAAGATGCGCAGGCTCTTCGCATTGAAGGTTCTGTAAACGATTGGAAGGATGAGCAGGCCCGCTTGATGGCAGAAATTGCCGAACTAGGCCCAGTCAATCCGAACGCTGTTGAAGAATATGAAGAAACTAAAGAGCGTTATGATTTCTTAACTACACAGTTAGCAGATTTAGATACAGCGAAAGAGCAATTGCAAGCGGTTATTGCTGAAATGGACAAGGCTATGAGTACACAGCTATACGATGTATTAGATGTAGTAGGTCGTAGATTCCAAGAGGTATTTAGCCAACTATTTGGCGGTGGTACGGCGCAAATTGTATTGACTGATTCAGATAATATCTTAACTGGTGGTATCGATTTCTATATTCAGCCGCCAGGGAAGAAACGTCAACAATTGACCTTGTTATCCGGTGGTGAGCGTGCCCTTACGGTTATTGCTTTATTGTTCTCGTTCCTAGATTATCGTCCTGCGCCGTTCTGCGTGCTTGACGAAGTTGACGCAGCTCTTGATGAAGCTAATGTAGAACGATTTAGTTCTTACTTAAATCGGGTAAATAAAGAAACACAATTTATCGTAGTATCGCACCGTAAAAAGACGATGGAAGCTGCCGAAGTATTACAAGGGGTGACCATGGTTGAACGAGGCGTATCGCGATTATTAACAGTAGCATTTGAAGATGTGAAGGAGGATCTAGCATAATGGCATTTGGATTCTTTGATAGAATTAAAGACGGCTTGGAGAAAACTCGTAAGTCTTTTGTAAAAAACGTAGAAAGTATCGTTATCGGTTATGCACAAATTGATGATGATTTCTTAGATGATTTAGAAGCAGTTATGCTCACTAGTGACCTTGGTCCTAAAACGACAGAATATTTGATGAAAGAAATTCGTCGTGGTGTAACAGAAGGTGTTATTAATAATACTGGTGATGTAATGCCATTCATGGAAGACCGCATTACAGAAATGTTGGTTGACCAAGAAGATGAAATTACACTTCACCACCCAGAGGTTATCCTTGTAGTTGGGGTAAATGGTGTCGGTAAAACTACGACTATTGCTAAGTTAGCTAACTATTACACTAAAGAGGGCAAAAAGGTAATTATCGCTGCAGGCGATACATTCCGTGCCGCTGCAGCTGACCAATTATCTATTTGGGCTGATCGCGTAGGTGTGCCTATCGTTAAACATAAAGAAGGGGCTGACCCTGCAGCCGTAGTATACGATGCAATGGAAGCGGCTAAAGCTCGTAATGCAGACCTCGTTATCGTCGATACAGCAGGTCGTCTACACACTAAAGTTAACCTTATGGAAGAACTTAAAAAGATGGGCCGCGTAGCGAATAACCATGTAGAAGGGGCACCACATCAAACATTGCTCGTGTTAGACGGTACTACAGGTCAAAATGCAGTAAGCCAAGCTAAATTATTTGGTCAAGCAGTACCTGTAAATGGTATTGTTGTGACTAAGCTTGATGGCACAGCAAAAGGTGGCGTAGTTATCTCTATTAAAGAGGAATTAGGCGTACCTGTTCGCTGGATCGGCGTTGGCGAAGGCATGGATGACTTGCGTCCATTTAATGCGAAAGAATTTGCTAATGCACTATTTAATAAAGGAATGATTCAAGGTGACAAATAAATATAACCGGGAATTCTTACTTGAATATGTAGAATCTGAAAATAAAAAAAATGAATGTAATGTTAGCCTAGAAAATATGGAAAAGATTGTTGGCTTAATCGAGTATTTCGGCATTGAATTATATCGCCCTATTACAAGATTGCTACTTTCAAACTGGGAAGAGATTACAGAACGTATTAATAACTATACTGAATCAGATTGGATGATGGCTGATGAAATCCAAAAGACTACGCCTACATTAGATCGTTTCTCCATTGCTATGCTCATTGAAGTATTAGAAGGTGAGGATACGTTGAACCAAGCAGAAAATGCAGGTCGCCGTCTTTCAGAGGAAGAGCTCAAAGCTATCCGTAAACATCAGGATGAACAGTAATGAAACATAATACATATAATTACGAAGGGGGCCAACCATTTAAAGTGGAGGCGCCCTTTACGCCTACAGGAGACCAACCAACTGCGATTCAGTCTTTAACGGAAGGTATTGAACGCGGTGAATGGGCCCAAGTTTTGCTCGGTGCCACTGGTACAGGTAAAACCTTCACAATGGCTAAGGTTATAGAGGCCGTTCAAAAGCCGACTCTAATTATTGCCCATAATAAAACTTTAGCTGCGCAGCTATGTAGTGAGTTTAAAAGTTTCTTCCCTAATAATGCGGTAGAATACTTTGTGTCTTACTACGATTTCTATCAACCAGAAGCGTACATTCCTTCTAGCGATACATACATCGAGAAGGATGCGTCAATTAATGATGAAATCGATAAACTGCGACATAGCGCTACGATGAGCCTCTTTGAGCGCCGCGATGTGATTATTGTTGCCTCTGTTAGCTGTATTTACGGCTTAGGTGACCCTGAGGACTACTCTGAACTTGTGTTGTCCTTGCGCTTAGGTCAGACGAAATCTCGCGATGAAATTCTATCTAAACTAGTAGATATTCAATATACGAGAAATGATATGAACTTTATTCGCGGTACCTTCCGTGTACAAGGGGATACTATTGAGATTTTCCCTGCTGCCTATAGTGAAAGAGCCATTCGAGTGGAACTCTTCGGCGATGAAATCGATCGCCTCGTTGAGGTAGATGCTTTGACCGGTGAAGTGATTGCTGAACGCAAGCACGTTGCAGTCTATCCAGCATCTCACTATGTAACAACGAAAGATAAGATGCGTATTGCTGTAGCGCGTATTGAAGCTGAATTAGACGAACAATTAGCTAAGTTGAAAGCTGCTGACCGTCTATTGGAGGCTCAACGTCTTGAACAGCGTACACGTTACGATATAGAAATGATGCAAGAAATGGGCTATTGCTCAGGCATCGAAAACTATTCCCGCCATATGTCTGAACGTAAGGCTGGAGAAGCTCCATACACATTGATAGACTATTTCCCAGATGATTTCCTCATCATGGTGGACGAGTCTCATGTAACCATTCCTCAAATACGTGCCATGTACAATGGTGACCGTGCACGTAAAGAATCACTCATCGAATATGGCTTCCGTCTGCCGTCTGCGCTTGATAATAGACCGCTTCAATTCGATGAATTCGTGGAGCGTATCAATCAAATCGTTTATGTATCGGCAACGCCTGGTCCATACGAAATGGAAGTACAAACGAATGTAGCAGAGCAAATTATTCGTCCTACCGGTCTACTTGATCCATCCATTGAGATTCGTCCTATTAAGGGGCAAATGGATGATTTGCTCGGTGAAATTCATAAGCGTACTGCCAAGAATGAGCGTGTTCTCGTTACGACCTTAACAAAGAAAATGGCAGAGGATTTAACAGAGTTCTTGAAGGAAATGGGAGTCCGCGTTCGATACCTCCATTCGGATATCGTTACCATCGAGCGTGCCGAAATTATTCGGGACTTACGAGCTGGTGTATTTGATGTACTAGTTGGTATCAACTTGCTTCGTGAAGGTCTCGATATGCCAGAGGTTTCTTTAGTGGCTATCTTAGATGCGGATAAAGAAGGTTTCTTACGCTCCGATACAGCCATGATTCAAACTATTGGTCGTGCTGCTCGTAATGTAAATGGTCACGTTATCATGTACGCTGATCGTATAACAGGTTCTATGCAGCGCGCCATCGATGAAACAGATCGTCGTCGTGCCGTACAAGAGGCTTATAATATTGAACATAATATTACGCCTAAGTCTGTCTCTAAAGATGTAAAAGAGCTTATTGAGTTGACGAAAATTGAAGAAGATATGGTCACCGATGGAAAGGACTTTTTACCGAAGAAGGGGAAAAAGAAATCCTCTACAACGGGTATGGACCATGGACACGAACCATATGCACAAGATATATCTAGTCCTAAGGTGGCAGATATAACGCCGGAAGAGTTATTCAATAAAATTGAAGAGCTTGATCGTCAAATGAAGGCCGCTGCAAAGCAGCTTGAATTTGAAAAGGCTGCAAAACTTCGTGATCAATTAGGGGAACTACGTCAACAATGGTCCGATATGCATAGTGCAGGTGAAAGCAAGTTAAAAAAACCTGCATCAACTAAAGGTAGCAAGCGGACTAGCTCAAAGAGTAAATAGATTGTAACAAAACACATAGATTATATAGACTATATGTGCGATAATATACATATATTATTTCATGTTAGTAAACAGAGAGATGATGCCTTTTGGTATCATCTCTTTAAATAGGGAATATAATGAAAGATCAATTGATAGTAAAAGGTGCGCGTCAGCATAACCTTAAAAATATAGATATATCCTTACCACGAGATCAATTCATCGTTTTGACTGGCCTCAGTGGTTCTGGTAAATCATCCTTAGCGTTTGATACGATTTACGCAGAAGGGCAACGACGCTATGTAGAGTCCTTGTCTGCGTATGCTCGTCAATTCTTGGGACAAATGGATAAACCTGATGTAGATTATATTGAAGGATTATCTCCCGCGATTTCTATCGATCAAAAGACAACAAGCCGCAATCCTCGTTCTACAGTCGGTACTGTTACGGAGATTTACGATTACTTGCGTCTATTATTTGCTCGTGTAGGTCACGCCCATTGTCCAGAATGTGGTAAGCCTATTACACAACAAACAATACAACAAATGACAGATGATGTAATGAGCTTCCCAGAAGGTACTAAGATTTTAGTATTGGCGCCTATGATTCAAGGAAAAAAAGGGGAGCATAAATCCGTCTTTGAACAACTTCGAAAAGAAGGCTTTGTTCGTGCCCGCGTAGATGGCGTTGTACGTACATTAGATGAAGAGATTGTATTAGAAAAAAATAAAAAACACTCCATCGATATCGTGGTAGACCGACTCGTTGTAAAAGAAGGCATAGAATCCCGCTTGGCAGACTCTATGGAGACCGCATCAAAATGGGCAGAAGGCATCGTAGTGATTCAGGAGGTAGATGGCCCTGAACACATGTATAGTCAACATTTTGCATGTCCAGATTGCCATATTTCCTTACCGAAAATTGAGCCACGTATGTTCTCCTTTAACAGTCCATTTGGTGCCTGCCCAGCTTGTTTGGGAATTGGCTCTACCATGGAAGTAGACGAAGAACGCGTTATTCCAGATGGATCTATTACCTTTGCCGATGGTTGTGTACAAGCGTTGAGCTCTAACCCTAATGCATGGTTTATGCGCCAAGTAGAAGGTCTATTAAAAGCTAATGGATACTCTTTAGATTCTACCTATGATGAATTGCCAAAAGCATTACAGAAAAAAGTAATGTATGGCACTACAGATAAGGTTGCTTTCACGTACGAAAATATGCGCGGTGAAGTGAAGGAATTCTTTACTGAGTACGAAGGTATTTTACCGATGGTAAAACGCCGTCATAGTGAAGCCTCTACAGATTCTATGCGTGAAGAGTTTGAAAAATTTATGTCCATTAAGCCTTGTACTACATGCCATGGAGCTCGTCTTAAACCTGAAGTATTAGCTATAACCGTAGGGGATAAGAACATCAATGAAGTGACCCAATTGACCATTAAAGAAGCACTCGATTTCTTTGGTAAGTTACAGTTAACAGAGCGGGAACAAGTGATTGGGGCTCAAATTTTGAAGGAAATCAATGCTCGTCTTGGATTCCTCAATAATGTAGGCCTTGATTACCTTACTATGAACCGTAGTGCAGGTACTTTGTCTGGTGGTGAAGCGCAACGTATTCGTCTAGCTACGCAAATCGGCTCTGGTTTGGTAGGTGTATTGTACATCCTAGACGAACCATCCATAGGGCTACATCAACGAGATAATGATCGACTCATCGATACCTTAAAAGGCTTGCGTGATTTAGGTAATACCTTGCTCGTTGTAGAACATGACGAAGACACGATGCGTGCGGCTGACTATCTCGTGGACATTGGGCCCGGTGCAGGTGAGCATGGTGGTCAAATTATTGCCGCTGGTTCTGTTGACGAAGTTATGAAGGTAAAAGACTCTATTACTGGTCAATATTTGAGTGGTCGTAAATTTATCGCTCTTCCTGAAGAACGTCGTAAGCCAGGTAAAAATTGCATTGAAATTCGTGGTGCCAAGGAAAATAACTTACAAAATGTAAATGTAAAATTCCCTATTGGCTTATTCAATGTTGTTACTGGTGTCAGCGGTTCTGGTAAGTCTACCTTGATTAATGAAATTCTCTACAAAGGTTTAGCTAATCAATTATATCGCTCTAACCACAAAGTAGGGGCTCATAAAGAAATCCGCGGTCTAGAACATATCGATAAAATCATCAATATAGACCAAAGTCCTATTGGTCGTACACCTCGCTCTAATCCAGCTACCTATACTGGTGTATTCGATGCTATACGCGAGCTTTATAGCCAAACACCAGAGGCTAAGATGCGAGGCTACAAACAAGGTCGCTTTAGCTTTAACGTAAAAGGCGGTCGCTGTGAAGCTTGTCGTGGCGATGGTATCATCAAAATTGAAATGCACTTCTTGCCAGATGTGTATGTACCTTGTGAGGTTTGTAAGGGAGCCCGTTATAACCGTGAAACCTTAGAGGTTAAATACAAAGGCAAATCTATTGCAGATGTACTAGATATGACGGTAGATGATGCGGTTGAGTTCTTCAGCGCTATTCCGAAGATCAATCGTAAAATGGTTACCTTGCAAGAGGTAGGTTTAGGCTATATTCGTTTAGGTCAAGCCGCAACAACCTTATCTGGTGGTGAAGCACAACGCGTTAAATTAGCTACTGAATTAGCTCGTCGCAGCACAGGTAAAACATTGTACATCCTAGATGAACCGACTACAGGTCTTCACGCCGAAGATATTCGTAAGTTATTACACGTATTGCAACAACTCGTTGATGGTGGCGATACTGTTGTGGTTATCGAGCATAATTTAGATGTCATTAAGATGGCAGACCACATCATAGACCTTGGTCCTGAAGGCGGTAATCGCGGTGGTACTATCGTAGCTACAGGTACACCTGAGGAAATCGTTAAGGTGAAAGAAAGCTATACCGGTAAATTCTTAGGTCCTGTATTAGAACAGACTAAGAAATTTATGAAAGCAGCTCAAAAGAAGAAATAATAGTGCATACAAAGCTTAAAAATCTACGAGGAAAGGAGGACATATGCCATCTGAAGAATTACTAGAGAAGGTCAGTCATTTGCCGACCACACCAGGTGTGTATTTATGGCGCGATCAATATAACCGTATCATCTATGTAGGTAAAGCCATTAACTTGCGCAACCGCGTACGTTCCTATGTGCGTAATGATGCGAACCGAGCGCCGAAGGTTGCGGCTATGATGAAGCGTGCCGTCGATGTGGAGATTATCCAAACAAAGACGGAGATGGAAGCGCTTATCTTAGAGAATACGCTTATTAAGGAGCACGAGCCTAAATACAATATTAGGCTTCGTGATGATAAAACGTATCCGTACGTTAAAATCTCAGTACAAGAGGATTACCCACGTGTATATATGACGCGTCGACTAGAACGGGATGGAGCCAAGTACTTTGGCCCTTTTACAGATGTAACATCAGTTCATGTAGTACTAAAATTGATTCGTCAGTATTATCCTTTGCGTACCTGTAAATCTATGAAGGTAGAGAGACCGTGTTTACAGTACCATATGCATTACTGTGAAGCACCGTGCTTTAACAAGATTTCCGTATCGGATTATGGAAAGTATATCGATGAAATTATAGAACTCTTTGAAGGTAAGCCTATTCCTTTGCTGAAGGAAATTAAAGAGAAGATGGAGCTTGCTGCAGAAGACTTACGCTTTGAAGATGCAGCACGTTATCGAGATCAGCTAACTAGTATAGAAAAAATCCAAGAAAAACAGCGCATGGTTACACAGCGTGGCGACTTAGACGTGTTAGGTCTTGCAGTAGATACGTCTATGGCCTGTGTACAATTACTGTTTATTCGTGGTGGTCGATTACTAGGTCGTGAGAACTACTTTGTACAACATGATGGAGATAGTCAAGAAACTATCATGACGGACTTTATCAAGCAATACTATGGAGATACAAACTTCATTCCAAAGGAATTATTATTACCTATGGATAGCACCGATAGAGACTTGTTAAAGGCATGGTTTACACAGCTTAAAGGCCAAAATGTAGACGTATCTGTACCACAACGGGGGTATAAGATGGACATGATTAAGATGGCTCATGAGAATGCAGAAACCTTCCTAGAAGAGCGTCGTCGTCAGTGGCAACACCAAATTGATAAGACCGGTGGGGCTGTTAAAAAACTGGCTGAAGTCCTAGACTTGCCGCGATTACCAGAGCGTATGGAATGTTTCGATATTTCCCATACACAAGGGGCCGAAACGGTGGCGTCTATGGTTGTCTTTGAAGGCGGTAAGCCTGCGAAGAAGGAGTATCGTCGTTTTAAATTGAAAACTACGCAAGGTAAACCTGATGACTTTAAGTCTATGGCTGAAATTATGGAACGACGCTATGGTAATGAAACAGATTGGCCTATGCCAGACCTCATTATTATCGATGGTGGTAAAGGGCAGCTTAATGCAGCATTGCCGTTGATTCGTGGTGTAGGTGTTACCGATGTGCCCGTTATCTCTTTAGCTAAGCGTATTGAAGAGGTTTTTGTAGAAGGACAATCTGAAAGTATCATCTTAAGCCATCGTTCACCAGAGCTTCAATTGCTTCAACAAATACGGGACGAAGCCCATCGTTTTGCTATTACGTACCATCGTAAGCTACGTGGAAAACGCAATTTAGAATCTATTCTAGATCATATTGAAGGTATTGGGCCTAAGCGTCGAAAGGCATTATGGGCTCACTTCAATAGTTTAGAAGCCATGAAAGAGGCATCTATTGATGAGCTTTCAAAGGTGGACTCTATGAACTATAAGACGGCAGAAACACTATATAATTTCTTCCGCATGTCTAAGGTAGAAAAACAAGATATGTTGAAATAAAAAAGAGCATCTTATTTGAGATGCTCTTTTACTGTATAAGTATGTTATTTATTTTTGTTGACGCTGTATGTACCAAGTACGCCAAGTGAACAATATACCTGCTACTAGTACACTAGCGAGTAATCCAATCCATACGCCAAATGGTCCGTAATTAGGATTATTAGCGAGAATATAGGCGGTTGGGAAGCATACGCCCCAATAGGATATGAGGGAGATATAAAGAACTACTTTTACATCTTTATAGGCTCTCAATATACCTTGTAAAGGGGTTCCAATGGCATCGATAGCAGAGAAGAATACACCGTATCCAAGGAAGCTGTAGATAAGTTTGTATACTTCATCATCATTTGTAAAGAGATCTGCAATAGCGTCCATATTAGTAAACGTAAATGTACAAATCATGATAGCCAATACAATGGCTAAGATGCGAGAAATATAAGAGTACTG
>OIFJ01000480.1_pt1 | contig 12903 bp, 12 predicted proteins | sample 1582011 | NCBI WGS metagenome assembly OIFJ01 (sample SAMN07501050, study PRJEB24779) | human gut metagenome | isolation source: stool | host: human infant | place: USA: Pittsburgh, PA
ATTCAATTTTTCTATCTTTGCTTTTAATTCTTCATTACTTTTATTTAACTCTTGTATTGATTTTTCAGTATCTAATTTTTGTGAATAAAGGCTATCAATTTTAGTATTCATATCTATTAATTCACTTTCAGTTAGATATTTTCTATCAATTTCTAATCTATTTATTTCATTTTTTAATTGATCAATCTCTTTATTTTTTTCTTCTATCTGCTTATGGTTTTCTTCTATCTGTTTATTAACATCTTTAATTTCTTCATCTACAGTTTGAAGTAAATAATCCTTTTTACTTTTCTCTTTTAACGATTTATCTTCTACACTTTCCCTTCTATCCACATAAAACTTTGCACTTGTTTTTGATTCATTATCTTCTGTAAATAGCAATAAAATTGTAGTCCATTCTTTAGGTAATTTAACTATCACTGTATAGTCCTTACCATTTAGATTTATCATATTTACATCTAATTTTTTTGTAGGATTATTCCTTTCTTTAGCTTCTAATAAAAGCTCTCCACTAAAAGTCACACTTGTTTTTTCTATACTAAAATTAACTTCTAGTATTCCATTTTCATTACTATAGGTAGCATTTTTCATAATCATTTTATAATTTGGTAATGCTATTTCTTTATTAAAAGGTGTACTCATAACATCACCTTCTGAATTAAATAATGAGTTAGATGAAAAGAAAAATAAGTACCCTATCACTATTACTACAAGTGCAATATTATACTTTCTTGATTTATAATTACGACCTTTATATTGATAACCTCCATTAGATTTTTTAGAATCCAAACCTATTTTTTCCTTAATATTCTTTAATACTTTTTCTATTTTTTCTTTCAAATTATCTCACCTTCTTTATTTATGAAATAATAAAAAAATGTCCCCCGGGGAACTTTTTATTTCTCATTCACTACTCTTCTAACCACACCATTAAAGACTTTTTTATAGTATGAGGAATTCATATTTGATATTGTAACCCCACTACTTGTACCACAATGAATAAACTCTCCACTTCCTAAATAAACTCCAACATGACCATTCTTTTTATAGGTATCAAAGAAAACTAAATCTCCTCTCTTTATATCATTTGCATTAACTGCTCTTCCCATTTTAACTAAAGAATCTGTAACAACACTTTCTCTAGCACCAAGTTTTAGCCCAGCACTATCATACATATAATGAATAAACGAACTACAATCAAAGATACCATTATCTACATCATATTGAGTTCTACCACCACCCCATTTATACGGTCTACCCATCCACTTTTCTCCTGCTTTTATTGCTTTTTCTATAATTTCATTTGAGTTTTCTTCTATTCCAAAATTTCTAAATTCTATTGCATATTTAAAAACTTTATTAGGGTAATCATACTTTGCATCATCTAAATTTATGTTCATTCCATAGAAAGGTCCACCATTATAACAAGCAAAAGTTCTCCTTAAAATCTCCTTAAATTCCTCATTGTTTTCATCTGCTTTCCAATCAATTAAATTCATATTTTCAGTGCTATTATAATCTAATCTATTTGTTTTCCCTTTCTTATAAAGCACATAATTAAAATAATATCTAACTTCATATGCACCAGCGATTATTTGTACTCTAGGCTCTTTTAAATATAAACTCCACATTTCTTCACTATTAGAAAATTTATATCCAATTTCTTTATATACATTACCCAAACCTAAATTAATTAAATAGTTCCATAAATCTTTTCCAGTTGAACTATCATATTTTTGTATCTGCATAATTCCATATGCTCCACCATATTCTGTATTGGGATTAAATCCACTTTCTTGTTTTGCAACTGCTGCTAACACCCAATTAGGAACATGAAATATTTTACTTGCTTCATTAAAATATTCAACATACTCTGCTGGTACTCCTAATGCTCCTATATCTCCCATTTCAACATTTTCTTTATTCATTTCATTTGCTATTATTATTGCTACAAGTGAAAATGTGAATAGTCCAACTATAATAATCATAGCGTTTGATATACCTAAAAAAGCTAGAATCTTTTTCTTAAGTTTTTTATTTAAATGCTTTTTTACTATACTCTTTTTCCCTTTTTCTTTACTCATTAAATCACCAACTCAATAAAAAAAGACTAGATCAACCTTTTATTAATCTAATCTTTAAATATTTAATACTCTTGTAACTCTAATAAATTCATTTAATGCAATACCCATAATACAAATTAATTTCACAAAATTAATTGCTATTCTATTAGATGAATACATATTGAAGTTACTCCATACTATAACCCCCTTCTCCTTTAATCTATTTAATGAAAATTTATTAATTATATATGTCATTGAATAAATAATATACAATAATGCTATTTTGCTCTGATTACCTTCTGTAAAGTTTAATAAACCATACAATCCTATAACCATGAAAATACCAAATAACTTACCTTTCATAAAAATATTTATAAAGTGTATTATATAAGCTATACTTTTATCTGAAAATAACCTTCCAATAAAACTATTCAATTTTAATTTCAATTTTTCTCTTTCCTTTCTATTGAATATTTAGAAACCCTATATACCCCATTTTCTTTTGAAAATAGTATATTAATATCTCCTTTTTCCTTATTTATTAGATTGCCACTTTCATCAAAAACATTAGCATAAGCTTCAACATTCCACATTATAGAATCTTCTATATCATCATATTTTGATTCTATAACTTCCACAGATTCAACATCTCTTTTATACACTTCTAGTTCTTCTGTATTGGCTACTGCAATTATTCTTTCCTTCAAAGCTTCTGTTGTATATTTAGCTGATTGCTCTGGAAATTTTAATGGTTCTTTAGAATCTACAGAATATATTAATTCTGCGAATTTTAAAGCTATTTCCTTAGTATTTTCTAAGTCATCAATATTATATTTTTCATCACTTTCACCAGGACTATTTTCATTTGTTATGCTATTTGTATTTTCATTTTCAAGAGAACTTAATTCATCTGAATTTTCTTTAGAAGGAATAAAAATTATAATACTAAAAAAGACTATTATTATGACCAAAATAATTGTCAATAACTTCTTATTCATATTATCTACCTCCTTTAAATAACCTTCGTTCTTCTTCTGTTATTTCAATTTGCATAGCAATATTTTTCATACCAGCTATGGATAGAATACATTCTCCTTCTTCAAAAGTAGGTATCATATTTATTTCACTTTCTGTTAATGATCCATTAAATATCTTCTTTATAGCTTCAATAGCGTTGTTATCTTGTTGCATAATGAATTTATATTGAGTTAATTCAAATAACTTCTTTAACTCTTCTACTGCTTCACTTTGTGAATCTTGAGGAACATAATCCTTAATTGATTGATTAGCTAATAAAATAGAACCAAAGTATTTTCTATCTTCTCTTATAATTTGAAGTACATATCTTATTCCATCAATATTATTTGCATTTATATAATTGTGAGCTTCATCTATTACTATTAGAAATTTAACAACATCTTCTATCGGCTTTCCATTATCCTCATATTCCATTTTTTCTTTTTTACCTTGTTCTGTAGCTTGTCCCCAAATAGATGTTAATACGCTAAATATTTGTGTCATAAATATTTGATTTTCATACTGATATAATGTCCCTACTTCATAAGAAATTATTTGCTCTTCTGATAAATCATCAATAGTTGAATGACCATTAAATAACTTTCCATAAGTATAAACTAGCTTCTCTAATATCAAAATTATATTCTCTAATCTATTTACTCTACTTGGGGTTAAGTTATCCCTTACAATTTCCTTTTCAACATCTGAATACAATTCTTTTTTAGTAAATCCTAATAGTTCCTCCATGATAGGATAATCTTCTTTTTTGTATTGAGTACATTGGGATATATCAATTCCATATGCAATATAAAATTTTCTTACTACTCTATCAAATTCTCCAATATCACTAGTTGCATTTCCTGATAGTGACTTATATAGCATTGATAATTTACTCATATGAACTGTATAACATTGTTCCTCTAAAATCTCATTAGTTTTTTCATCAATTACAGTTGGATAAATGTGTAATGGATTTATTATTCCACTTGAACCATCTAGCGAAACTACTTTACCTCCAAACCTTTTAACAAGTGTTCTGAACTCTCCAGTCTTATCTATAATTCTTATTTTATTTCCAATTAAATAATTGTTTAATATTATCTTTTTTAAAGCTGTTGATTTTCCAGCACCAGTCATACCAGTTAATAAAGCATTATATGATTTTCTCTTTTTATCTTTATGAAACAAATCAAAAAGGACACTTCCTCCAGTAAATGTTGTACCTAGGAACTGTCCAAAAGGATCACTTATATTTGTATAATTAAAAGGAAAACCTGCTCCTAAACTTAGTGAAGGTAATCCCTTTCCTTCTCTTGCATTTTCAAACTTTTTTTGTTTATCAAAATTCGTAAATAATGATTGCCATTCATATTCTTGTTCATCAAGAAGAACTACTCCCCTATAATTTAAGTGTTCTAGTTCATCTAAAATTTCCCCTACTTTATTTTCAACTGCTTCTCTAGTTCTTTCTGCTACATATATTCTTATATGAATTAACTTTATAACTTCACCATACTTTAATACTTCTTCTTGAAGTGACATAAGAACATTAAATTCTTCTCTAGCTATTACTTTATCCTGGTATTCCATACTATCATAATATCTTGATTCTTGCTCTTTAATTGATTTTCCAAGTTTCTTTAATGCTTCTCCCTTTTCTTCAAGACCAATATCAATTGTACTTATTGTATTTCTTATATTCATAATATTATTTAGCCAAAATTCTTCTACTTCATTTGGATAACCATAAAGGTGAATTACAACCTCATATCCATCACCTTTTTTTATTATGTTATCCTCAAAATTAATACCACCTTGTGGTTGTACTCTTGACAAAAAGTATGGATTGTAATTATATTTCTGCTCTACTTGTGCCATAAATATTCCTCCTTATAAATATCAATTTATTTTTGAGTTCATATTGTTTAATTTATATATAATCTTCAGTTTCTTTTCCCTATCTATTCTCATAAGTCCTAAGTTCTTACTGCACCTTAACAACATTTCATTTTTACTTTCAAAATCTTTTTCATCATTTGCAAATATCATACAGTAATATTCTCTATCACTTCTTAACACCTCTATAGCTTCAAGCCTTCTATATTCTTTTTCCAACCATTCTTCTCTTACTTCATCATTACAAGAATTAATCATTCTTCTTATAAAATCTTTTTGAACTTGTGTATTAGTAGGAAAATTCATAGCAATAATTTTTAAATTACTTTTATACATCTTTAATAGTTTTGTAAAAGCTAATATTCCACCTTTAGCCTCATATATATTCATTGATGAAATATCAAAACTTGGTATTTGATAAATGTCTATAATACCATCCTTGGTTCTTATAGCATTATTATCATTTATATCTTCTAATGGTGATAAATCTGGTATATTCTTTTTTATTTTTTTAGTTTCCTTCTTTAGATCCTTCTTAATCTCTTTTTCTCTTTTTCGCTCTTCCCTTATTTCCTTCCTAGATTTTTTTACCTTATTACCTTCATTTGATTTTACCTTTTTAATTTTTCCAATATTAAAATGACTACTATTTTTATCTTTTTCATTTACAATATTTTCAATATCATTCTCATAAGTTACCTTTTCTCTCTTTACTTCTTCAAGCTTCTTTACATTAACAAATCTAGCCACTTTATATTTCACCACCTTTATTAGATAAATAAAAAAGATGTCCCCCGGGGACACCTTTAATACTTATTACTTATTTTATGATAGGTTTCCCTATCTCTTTTTATAAAATAGTATATTGAATGATAATTCTTTTTTCCTAAATTATCTCTCGAATTTAATATCAAATAAAAAACTGAAGCCATTGAAAAAATATAATATGGAATTCTTAACGGAAAGTAAACCAAACTATCTAAAAAACTTGTTACTACAAATGCACCTACAAGAACAAGTAAATCTACAAACATAAATCCCCTTCTCATAGATATTTTAGCCGATAGTTCTTTTGGCATTATAAACTTCATTATTTGCCCCTCCTTTTCTTTTCAGAATGTTTAATTCCTGAATTTTTTCCTATTTGATAAACTCGTTTTACTTTTGTAGTAGCTTTTCCAACTTTAGTTTTCTTAAATTCTTCTTTGGCAAATTCACTTATAGTTCTTGTTTCAATAATATTATTTACTACACTAGGATTAGATTGTTTATTTAATGTTTCTACTTCTACACTCTTATCATTTAAACTTGATTCTTCTGTAGTTACAGTGCTTGTTGTTTCCCTTAAACTGCTACCACTTGATTGTGTATTTAATGTTTCTGTATTTATGCTCTTATTACTTAAGCTTCCTTCTTCTGTAGATACAGTGCTTGTTGCTTCTCTTGAACTAGCACCACTTGATTGTGTATTTAAGCTTTCTGTATTTATACTCTTATTACTTAAGCTTCCTTCTTCTGTAGGTACATTGCTTGTTGTTTCCCTTAAACTGCTACCACTTGATTGTGTACTTAATGTTTCCGCTCCTAAACTGTTATCTTTACCATTTGTATTAGCATTAGATAAATCTTGAATATTCTCTTTAGTGCCACCATTAATATCACCTGTAGATAGTTCATTTTTAGATGTTTTTTCATCACTTACACCAGGACTATTTATATCATTTAAACTTTCTTTCCTATCATTCATTTTATCATCTACTTTTGAAGCTAATTCCCTTCTATTTAAAGAATCATCATAGCTCTTTTTACTAGCAATATTATCATTCTTTTCTCCTGGTTTATTTTTAATATTACCATTCTTAGTATCAATAGGATCAATTGATTTTTCTTCTTGATTTTTGTTTAAATTACCAAGTTCATTTCCATTAGTAGTATCCTTTGATAACTCTCCATTTTTGTTTTCAGTTGGTGAATCTTTTTCATTGATTCCAGCTTTACTTTTATCATTAGGAATATTTTTATCCATATCTATTCCATTATCTTTCATCTGACTTTCTAATGTTCCTTCTGCTCCCTTTGCTTTATCATCTGCTTTCTTTTTATCCATTTGATTTTCTAACTTACCATTTTTCAAACCTTCTCTTGAGCCTGTGGCAAATCCAACTCCACCAGCCATACCCATAGCAACTTTTTCTCCTGCTCCTGACATAAACTTAGCTAATCCACTAGCTGCTTTACCAGCACCTTTAGCTAATTCACTTCCCATTTTACTTCCTGCATATAGACCTGCAATCATCTTCCATGCACTACTTAATCCAGCATCTACCCCAAGTATTTCTTCAACTATATTAGGACCATCAATAACCGCAAAAGAAACAACTATCATCATTATAACTTCAAGGACACCTAAATTCTTACTAGATATCCATGTTGTAAATATTAAATATATCTTCAGCATTAAAGCCATACAAAACATTACCGCAAATAGAGTTAATATTCTTTGTACTATTTTCTTTAGCCTTTGTCCACTTGCAACATCTAAGTAAGCCATGAATATTCCGAAGACCTTATTAAATGCCAACTCAAATATTAATCTTCCTATCTTTAAAATACTTAGCCCTAAAGTTCCAGCAGTGGCTAATAGTGATATTATAATTATCCAAAAGTTACACTTCCACCTATAGTAATAATTATCTATTTTAAACATTCCATCAATTCGTTTTAATTCATATCCTCCACCCTTTTTAGGAACTACTTTATTTTCAAATACCTTTTCATTTTTAGTTTGACTTTTATCAATAGATTCATTAATATCTATTGAAGTTATCATTTCTTTAGAAATATAATTTTTAGGGCTTACATCTTTTGATGTAAAGTTATTCTCATCAAATTTATACACATCTATGATATTGTTTTTTATGGTTTCATTAGCCATTGACTTAAACTCACCATAAACAACATTAATTCCTGCTTGTGTAAGTTGATTTAATTTACTCATTCCAACTGGCAATAATAATATTGCCATTGTTGCAAGTAATATATTTGTTGGTACTGCTTTCCTATCAAATTTCTTACTAAAAAAAATAAATAAGCCAACACAGGCGAGTGATAATGCCAAAAAACCGAAAATAGCTGGTTTAAAATCACTTATTAGTTTAGTAATTTCAGGACTATCAAAAAAATCTGTAAGGCTTATTACTTTTCTTATTGCTCCTTCCAGCGTATTAACTAAGCTTGTTAGTCCCTTTATTATCCACCACCCAAACCATCTAACACCGGAAAGTAGAAGACTATCTTCTATTAAGAATCCATCAAAACTTTGCAATATATCAATTACTTGTTGATCACTCATCATAGCCCTCCTTCCTTAGTATCTTCTTATATTCAATTATTAAATGCTCTCTCTCATCAGCATATTTATTAAACCATCTATCTAATTCTTCTTTACTATTTATTAATGATAATTCTTCAATTCCTTCACCACCTATAGCACCTCTAAGTATTACACTTTTTCTTAATTTTCTTTTTAATCCTTCACTGATTAAAGTAACTTCGTCCTCATTATTATCTCTATGTTGACTTTCAAGTTCTTTCTTTTTCATATATTCTTTTTGAAATTCTTGTGCTATAGCATTGTATTTTATTTGCTCTTCTATTTGCTTTAAATAATTCTTGTGCATTATTTCTGCTATCTCATCATCAAGATTTATAGATAAATCTTCAAGATTAATTTCAGTGTGTTTATTATTTATATTTAAGTCTAATATAGTTATGTTTTCTTCAAATAAATCCTTTAGATATTCATACCTATATTTCATTGAGTTTTCACCATGCACAAAAATAGGATACTGTTCTATTTTGTTTCTATTTAAATCAGTTCTTTTCATAGTTCTTACTATGACAACTTCTCCTGGTTTCAACCTTCTTAATTCTGATGAATCTAGTAATCTTCTTCTATCCAAACTTTCAGTTTGATTCTTTTCTAATGTAAATAAACTACCACTACGAGAATTAACTGTAATTGTAGTTTCTCCTATCATTTTTGAGAACTTCTCCGCAGTTTCATCATCTGAACTCATTAAATATATATGGTTTCCACAATTGCCCTCTAAAGTCTTAGCCACACCCTTACCATATATTTCTTCAATTTGACTATAAGCTTGTATAATAAAAAAGAACTCTATATCCCTTCCTAAACATTCTGTTGTTATAGTAGCAATATTATCTATAGCTGGACTATTACCAAACTCATCCATTAATATTTTTACTTTCCTATCACACTTGCCACTTACAGTAAATGAAGCTTCTTTAGATAGAACATAATAAAGTTGACTTACAAATATTGTGTTTAATGAATGTAAGGATTTATCATAATCTGGTGCAATTAATAAAACTGCTACTGGTTTTTCTCCAAAACCAACATCATATAAGCTAATATCATTTTGTGATGTAAACTTAGCAACCTTCTCTAAAGTAAACACTTGAAGCTTATCCATAGCAACTGTAAATATACCTGCCCTTGTTTTTCCTTCACTAAACTTACTTGTTGCATATTGCTTTTTAGCAATTGATTCTTTTGGTAAAGCACTAAAATATAAGTCTAGTGCATTTCCTGCTGGAGTATTCTCACTTCCTAAATCACTTAATAAAGTAGCAACTGTATATAAAGTTACCTTTTGTTCTTCAGCCTTAATCTTAATTAATTCTTCTTCTGATAATCCTACTAAATCTTTATTTTTAGTAAGACATTTTTCACATAAAGCTAATATAAGACCATTTACTAAACTCATAGCTGAATTTTCCCACATTGGCTCTTTTGACTTTGGATTATGATATAAACTAAAAGTAAATGACTTACATAATAATTGTGCTTCACCCAATTCATCATTTTTATAAGCATCGATTATAAGTTGTAATGGATTATAGCAATTAGTATTATTTAAATCTAAAAGATTAATTACTTTAACATCATACCCACGCTCTACCAACATTTTGTACGATAATCTTGTTAATTCTCCTTTAGTATCGGAAATAATAATTGAAGGTTTTAACCTGGATCTTGAATATATATCTATCATAGGTAACACAAATATTTCACCCTTACCACTTCTTGTAATACCAAGTAATAAACTATTAGTATTACTATCATCAATAAATATAAATTTTCCATCCCTGGCTATAGGAATACCTCCATATCCATCAAATTCTATATCTTTTTCAGGTATCTTAATATATTGTTTCTTAATTTCATCTATTGTCGCAAACCTACTAGTTCCCTTTTGTCCATCTTTAATATCTTTATAACTTGCCCTTATATTAAAAACTAATCTTATATAAGCAAATAAAAATATTAAATAAACAACTATATAAATGTAATAGTATTTAATATTAGGTTTTAATAGTATTAGAATTGATATATTAGGACTTACTCCTTGAAATAACCCCATTATCATAATATCAATAATATTTATGGCAATATTAGTTATTAATGTTGCAAATATAAACATTAATATGAATAGTAAGACCATAAATTTTGTACTTGCAAAATACTGAGTTAATCTCAACTCTTTATTAGCATTATTAAACCTTTTAACAATGAAGTCTTTTATCATATATTCACCTCATAAATAAAAGAGATGAAATTAATCATCTCTTTAATATACATAATTAGAAATTGATTATAGATTGTAACCAAGCTGCTATTTTATCAGCACCTAGTAAAACTATTAATCCAATGCAACCAGCAAGTGCATCATTCTTTGAATCCTTAAAGCTTTCTTTGCACCAAAAACACTTAAATGCTACCCTAATAAAACAATATGTTGCTCCAGCAATTCCTAACCCTTGTGCTGCCCTTAAAATAGTCATAATTACATTTGAAAATACTTCCATGATTTACTTCCTCCTTAAATCTTATAAATAATTACATATTTTTTCTTGCTTCTAAACCTTCTTTTAAAACTTTCATATTGCTTGTTATAACCTTTAAATGTTGCTCATTTAACCAATCTTCGTATGTAACTCCATTGGCTTCAAGAATTGTTTTGGCTAACTCTTGTCTTTCCTTATCTACTTTTGCCATATCTTCACCCCCTTTCAAATAAAAAAGAACTTCTCGGCTAGTGCCTGTCAGAAGTTCTTTTCTTAAAAATATCTATATAAAAAAGATGCCCACATTAGGACATCTTCTCTACTTACTGATTAATATTTTTAAATTTTTATAAAAAAATATTAATATTATTTTATTTTTCTACTTTTAATCATTAATACCGTTACTTTCTCCATCATTTTTACTCTTTTTCAAGTCTTTTTCTTCTTCATTTTGTTTCTTATTACTTATAGCTTTTACTAATAAATTTGTACAATAAAATACAGTAAAGTTCAAACTCATAAAAGACATTACTAAACCAACATCTTTACCATTAAAACCAGAAAAAAGTAATATAAATATAATAAAAATAACGAATACGTATATAGCAGATTTAATTAATAATTTCACTTCTATTATCCTTTTCTAATACAAATTAAAGTTATTTTACTGGAACATCTGTCAATGGCTTCATGCTTTCTAATTGAAGCTCAATCAATAAATCTTCTACCTCCTGTGACCATCCAAAGGAAGGAAAACCATTCTCAGCAAATTCTATATCACTAAGTCTAATCCAATAATGACTATATACACTTGTAATAATGCCAGTTATATTATAATTTACTTCATCAGCAAACTTAACATATGTTTGTAAATATCCTGATATATAATCATGTGGTGCATCTAAATCTGATAACTTTACAATTGCAGCCACACCATTCTTAGCAGGTGCTGGTTTTATAGTATTCGTAACAACTTTTGCTGGTGCATCAGAGTCTAAATCTATAAAAGCTGTTTCACTATATCTTTTATAGTCACCTTCACTTGGCATTAAATGTATTTGACTACTTAAAAAATATCCCACTAAATCATTTAAATGAAATGCAGGTATTCTTTCCCAAGTAAAATATTGCATTACCTGAAATCTAGTTTTATTATAATTAGAACGAAACACTTCCAAAACAACTGTTAGTATTCCACTTTCGTCTGAATCTTGCCTATATGTATGATTTTCATCTTTTATATAGTCAAATTCTGTACTCAACGTCTTTATGCCGTTAATTTCCATTAAATACTCTAAATCAGAAAGTTCTTGTATTTCACAGTCATCTTTTGACAATACAGATTTAGATGTTATTTCTACTCCTTTCTTAGGTAATACTTTATAATGTTTTTCCTCAGTTTGTACTTTTCCATTAAACTCTTCTGTATTATCTCTTTTATCTTTAAAATAGTTTTTTACTTCTGTAGTTTCTTCTTTAGTAGAAACTTCCTTTGCAGAAACTTCTTTAGTCCCATATCCTAAAAAAATTACTGTCATCCCTAGTACCAAAGATACCATAAAAAGCTTCTGATATTTTTTCATAAAATCCCCTCCTCCTTTTATAATCATTTATATGATACATTATTTCCTATATTTTGTCAATAATATAAATTAACACCTTTTTTTCAATATTTAACATTATTTTTCTCTCTAATTTTTTAGCAAAAACAAATTTACAACTAATATTGATATATAAACTTTAAGCACTACTATATTTCATGAACAGAACATTCTACTTTGTTCAAAAAACACATTCAATTTAGGTTAGAAATTTACTATTTTAAAACCTGCTTTTATCTACTCTAAGTAAATATAAAGACTCATTTATTGATACATTCTTAGTTGTTACTACAAATAGTACATACCAATTCTCTGTATAATTTTATATATAAAAAAGTGTCCCCCGGGGACACCTTTATTCAATACTTAAAGATAATATTTTACTATTACTTATCTTTAAAACTACAGTTACTGCATTAATATTATTTATATATAACATAAAAATGTCCCACTGG
>OIFJ01000482.1_pt1 | contig 12829 bp, 10 predicted proteins | sample 1582011 | NCBI WGS metagenome assembly OIFJ01 (sample SAMN07501050, study PRJEB24779) | human gut metagenome | isolation source: stool | host: human infant | place: USA: Pittsburgh, PA
ATCTCAAGCGTCTGGTCTGGAGCTACAGCCTGGCAGGGTTCGGCTATATCCTCCCGGCGACCTTTTTATCGCAAATGGCGGCGGTGCGTTTTCCTGGCAGCCTGTTTGCCCAGTTTGTCTGGCCGATATTTGGCGCCGCCTCGGTGGTGGGAATTGCGCTCAGCATTGCCCTGCGGCATACATCAAGCGCTAACCGCAGGCTGGCGATTGTTCTGTGGTTACAGGGGATTGGCGTGCTGGCGGCCTGGCTGCTGCCGGGCATAGGCGGCTTGCTGACGGGTGGGCTGCTGGTGGGCGGCGGGTTCCTCTGCGCCGTGCAGCTCTCTCTTTTGTACGGTCGCGAGCTGGCGCCAGACCACACGCGTTATATGGCGGGACTGCTCACCACCGGGTATGCCATTGGTCAGCTGGTGGGTCCGGTCACGTCGGCACTGTCGACCTGGCTCACGCATCGGCTGGAACCTGCGCTGGGGCTGGCGGGGATCGCGCTGTTCGTTGGCGGAGCGTTAGTCTGGAACCGTCAGGCTGAAAGGCAACAGCAATTGCAATAATTATCGTCGTGAATACTGGATTATGTGCGTCGCCTCACGCACAATGAGCGCACACTTTTGCCACAACGAGGGCAAAAGACGCCACACCTGCAGGAGAAAAGAATGTCATCACTCAGTAAAGAAGCAGCCCTTGTCCATGAAGCGCTGGTTGCGCGCGGTCTTGAAACGCCACTGCGCCCGCCCGTGCAGGAGCTGGACAATGATACCCGCAAGAGTCTGATAGCCGGCCATATGAAGGAGATCATGCAACTGCTGAATCTCGATCTGAGCGACGACAGTCTGATGGAGACGCCGCACCGCATCGCGAAGATGTACGTCGACGAAATTTTCTCCGGCCTGGATTACGCGAACTTCCCGAAAATCACCGTCATTGAAAATAAGATGAAGGTCGATGAGATGGTGACGGTACGCGATATCACGCTGACCAGCACCTGCGAGCATCACTTTGTGACCATCGATGGTAAAGCGACGGTGGCCTATATTCCAAAAGATACGGTCATTGGCCTGTCCAAGATCAACCGCATCGTGCAGTTCTTTGCCCAGCGTCCGCAGGTGCAGGAGCGTCTGACGCAGCAGATCCTGACCGCACTGCAAACTCTGTTGGGTACTAACAACGTGGCGGTGTCTATCGACGCGGTGCACTACTGCGTGAAAGCGCGCGGCGTGCGTGATGCAACCAGCGCAACCACCACCACTTCGCTGGGCGGCCTGTTCAAATCGAGCCAGAACACCCGCCAGGAGTTCCTGCGCGCCGTGCGTCACCACAACTAATCAGACAGGGCAGGGACCATGGAGCGAAACGTCACGCTCGATTTTGTTCGCGGCGTCGCCATTCTCGGTATCCTGCTGCTGAATATCAGCGCCTTCGGTCTGCCGAAGGCCGCTTATCTGAATCCTGCGTGGTATGGCGACATCACGCGCAGCGACGCCTGGACGTGGGCAATCCTCGATCTCTTTGCACAGGTTAAATTCCTGACCCTCTTTGCGCTTCTGTTTGGCGCGGGACTTCAGCTTCTCCTCAAACGCGGTACGCGCTGGATCCAGTCGCGTTTAACGCTGCTGGTTATCCTCGGTTTTATTCACGGGCTGCTGTTCTGGGACGGCGATATTCTGCTCGCGTATGGTCTGGTGGGGCTGATTTGCTGGCGGCTGATCCGCGACGCGCCCGGTGTGAAAAGCCTGTTTAATACCGGCGTGATGCTCTATGTCATGGGACTGGCCGTGTTATTGCTGCTTGGCATGATTGCCGATGCTTCCACCAGTCGTTCATGGATCCCGGATGCGGCCAACCTGCAATATGAGCAGTTCTGGAAGCTGAAAGGCGGCATGGAAGCGATAGGCAACCGGGCCGATATGCTCGGCGATAACCTGCTGGCGCTGGGCGCGCAATACGGCTGGCAGCTGGCGGGGATGATGCTGATGGGCGCAGCCCTGATGCGCACCGGCTGGCTGAAAGGGGAATTTAGCCTGCGACACTATCGTCGTACGGGAGCAGGGCTGGTGCTGCTCGGCGTGATCATCAACCTCCCGGCGGTGATGATGCAGTGGCATCTTCAGTGGGATTACCGCTGGTGTGCGTTCCTGTTGCAGGTGCCGCGCGAACTGAGCGCGCCGTTCCAGACTATTGGCTATGCGGCGCTGATCTACGGCTTCTGGCCCCAGCTTTCCCGCCTGTGGATCGTCAGTGCGGTGGCCTGCGTTGGGCGGATGGCGTTAAGCAATTACATCCTGCAAACGCTGATATGCACCACGCTTTTCTACCGATTCGGCCTGTTTATGAAATTCGACCGCCTGACGCTGCTGGCGTTTGTTATTCCGGTCTGGATTGTTAACGTGGTGTTTTCGGTTGTCTGGCTGCGTTTTTTCCGCCAGGGCCCGCTGGAATGGGCATGGCGACGGTTAACCGCCCGTGCTTCGGGCGTGTCATTGCGTAATACATCCAGATAACGATCTGGATCACAATCATTAACAAAACGGATGTAAGCGTTTTCATCTGTGTGAGCTTCTTCACGTAGTCTCCTCTCTCTCGCTGCCAGAATAGCCACCTTGCTAAACACAGGGGGTGTCTGTGAGTTGCTGCAATCCTTTAAAGGGTGGTGAATATGATCACCATTCGTGACGTCGCCCGCCAGGCGGGTGTTTCTGTTGCTACTGTCTCCCGCGTGCTGAACAACAGTGCGCTGGTCAGCCCTGAAACGCGTGAAACCGTAATGAAAGCCGTGACCCAGCTGGGGTACCGGCCAAACGCTAATGCCCAGGCGCTGGCGACGCAGGTCAGCGATACCATTGGCGTAGTGGTGATGGACGTGTCGGACCCCTTCTTCGGCGCGCTGGTCAAAGCGGTGGACGTCGTTGCCCAGCAGCACCAGAAATATGTGTTGATTGGCAACAGCTATCACGAGGCTGAAAAAGAGCGTTATGCCATTGAGGTACTGATCCGCCAGCGCTGTAACGCCCTGATTGTGCACTCTAAAGCCCTGAGCGATGAAGAGCTGGCCGGGTTTATGGAGCAAATCCCCGGCATGGTGCTGATCAATCGTATCGTCCCCGGCTACGCGCACCGCTGCGTCGGTCTGGATAACATCAGCGGCGCGATGATGGCGACGCGGATGCTCATCAGCAACGGCCATCAGCGCGTTGGTTATCTGGCCTCCAGCCACGGTATTGAAGACGACATGATGCGCCGCGAGGGCTGGCAAAACGCCCTGAAAGAGCAGGGCATTGCGCCGCTGGAAAGCTGGGTAGGTACCGGTTCGCCGGACATGCAGGGCGGTGAAGCGGCAATGGTGGAACTGCTGGGGCGTAATCTTCAGCTGACGGCCGTGTTTGCCTATAACGACAGCATGGCGGCAGGTGCGCTTACCGCGCTGAAAGACAACGGCATTGCGGTGCCGCAGCATTTATCGCTGATCGGCTTTGACGATATCCCGATTGCCCGTTACACCGATCCGCAGCTGACAACGGTGCGTTACCCCATTGCGTCGATGGCGAAACTGGCGACAGAGCTGGCGTTACAGGGGGCGGCAGGGCTGTTAGATCCTGACGCAACGCATTGTTTTATGCCGACTTTAGTACGCCGCCATTCGGTCGCTATCCGACAAACTGTGGCTCCGATCACTAACTGATAACATCACGTGATGTAACCGTTTTCAATCTGTGAGTAAATTCACAGTATCTTAACAAGCCGCTGTCTATGATGTCAGCGTTTTAGGGGCTGAAACACAATGTAACGGTGATTATTCACTTTTACCGTTACCAGCATGCCTCAAACAACGAATAAAACGCATTTCTGGAGCGTTACCGAACACGGAAGCTGGACATTTTATAAGTGAACTTCGGCGATCAGTAACGTTTTATTAACTTCTGCCCGCCGACCGTTTTTCACAAGAACTACCCTGCATAAAAAAAACCGGAGATACCATGAATAAGAAGGTGTTGACTCTGTCTGCTGTCATGGCAAGCATGCTTTTTGGCGCAGCAGCGCACGCAGCGGATACCCGTATTGGCGTGACTATCTATAAATACGACGACAACTTCATGTCCGTTGTGCGTAAAGCAATTGAAAAAGATGCTAAATCAGCGCCAGACGTGCAGCTGCTGATGAATGACTCCCAGAATGACCAGTCCAAACAGAACGATCAGATTGACGTTCTTCTGGCAAAAGGCGTGAAAGCGCTGGCTATTAACCTGGTTGACCCGGCTGCGGCAGGCACGGTGATCGAGAAAGCGCGCGGCCAGAACGTGCCAATTGTCTTCTTCAACAAAGAACCTTCCCGTAAGGCGTTAGACAGCTACGATAAAGCGTATTACGTGGGTACCGACTCCAAAGAGTCCGGGATTATCCAGGGCGATCTGATTGCGAAACACTGGGCGGCGAACCCGAACTGGGATCTGAACAAAGATGGTCAGATTCAGTTCGTTCTGCTGAAAGGCGAACCGGGCCATCCGGATGCTGAAGCACGTACCACTTACGTTATCAAAGAACTGAACGACAAAGGCCTGAAAACTCAGCAGCTGGCGTTAGATACCGCAATGTGGGATACCGCTCAGGCGAAAGATAAGATGGACGCGTGGCTGTCTGGCCCGAACGCTAACAAAATCGAAGTGGTTATCGCCAACAACGATGCGATGGCAATGGGTGCGGTAGAAGCGCTGAAAGCCCACAACAAATCCGCCATTCCTGTATTCGGTGTGGATGCCCTGCCAGAAGCGCTGGCGCTGGTGAAATCTGGCGCTATGGCCGGTACCGTGCTGAACGATGCCAACAACCAGGCGAAAGCCACCTTCGATCTGGCGAAAAACCTGGCCGACGGTAAAGGCGCCGCTGACGGGACTAACTGGAAAATTGACAACAAAATCGTTCGCGTTCCTTACGTGGGCGTAGACCAGTCCAACCTGGCTGAGTTTATCGGTAAATAAGTTATCTGCATTGTCTTCACTGGGCGCAATTCGTTGCGCCCTTTTATAACGCGATATGCGAGGCCAACAAGGTATAATTATGGTCAGCACAACTACTCAGTCGTCCGGTGAATACTTGTTGGAAATGACCGGTGTCAACAAGTCATTCCCCGGTGTTAAGGCGCTCGATAATGTTAATTTAAAAGTTCGTCCACACTCTATTCATGCGTTAATGGGTGAAAACGGTGCGGGTAAATCAACATTATTAAAATGCCTCTTTGGGATCTATCAAAAAGATTCTGGCAGCATTCTTTTTCAGGGAAAAGAGATCGACTTCCATTCAGCGAAAGAAGCGCTGGAGAACGGTATCTCGATGGTACACCAGGAATTAAACCTGGTTCTGCAACGTTCAGTTATGGATAATATGTGGTTGGGTCGTTATCCAACCAAAGGTGTCTTTGTCGATCAGGATAAAATGTATCGCGACACCAAAGCCATTTTTGATGAGCTGGATATTGATATCGACCCGCGCGCACGCGTCGGGACATTATCCGTTTCCCAGATGCAGATGATCGAAATTGCCAAAGCGTTCTCCTATGATGCGAAAATCGTGATCATGGATGAACCGACATCGTCATTAACGGAAAAAGAGGTTAACCACCTTTTTACCATTATTCGTAAGCTGAAAGATCGCGGCTGCGGCATTGTCTATATCTCACACCGCATGAAAGAGATATTCGAGATCTGCGACGACGTCACCGTGTTTCGCGACGGGCAGTTTATTGCCGAGCGCGAAGTGGCAACCCTGACCGAAGATACGCTGATTGAAATGATGGTGGGACGTAAGCTCGAAGATCAGTATCCGCATCTGGAGAAAGCGCCGGGAGAGATCCGCCTGAAGGTGGATAATCTCTGCGGGCCGGGCGTGAATGACGTCTCCTTTACTCTGCGCAAGGGCGAGATCCTTGGCGTCGCGGGCCTGATGGGCGCGGGGCGCACCGAACTGATGAAAGTGCTCTATGGCGCACTGCCGCGCACCAGCGGCTACGTTACCCTCGACGGCCATGAGGTGGTCACCCGCTCGCCTCAGGATGGCCTGGCGAACGGCATTGTCTATATTTCTGAAGACCGTAAGCGCGACGGCTTAGTGCTGGGCATGTCGGTGAAAGAGAACATGTCCCTGACTGCGCTAGGCTATTTCAGCCGCAGCGGCGGCAGCCTGAAACACAAAGATGAGCAGCAGGCGGTCAGCGATTTTATCCGTCTCTTTAACGTTAAAACCCCGTCTATGGAGCAGGCGATTGGCCTGTTGTCCGGCGGGAATCAGCAGAAAGTGGCGATTGCCCGCGGGCTGATGACGCGCCCAAAAGTGTTGATCCTTGATGAACCTACCCGCGGCGTGGACGTGGGCGCGAAGAAAGAGATCTATCAGCTGATTAACCAGTTCAAGGCCGACGGTCTGAGCATCATTCTGGTCTCTTCCGAGATGCCAGAGGTATTAGGCATGAGCGATCGCATTATCGTCATGCATGAAGGGCATCTCGGCGGTGAATTCACTCGCGAGCAGGCCACCCAGGAAGTTCTGATGGCTGCCGCTGTGGGCAAGCTTAATCGCGTGAATCAGGAGTAAGAAGATGACTACCCAGGCTGTTTCTGGTCGCCGCTATTTCACAAAGGCATGGCTGATGGAACAAAAATCGCTGATTGCCCTGCTGGTGCTGATCGCGATTGTCTCGACCATGAGCCCGAACTTTTTTACCGTCAATAACCTGTTCAACATTCTTCAGCAGACCTCCGTCAACGCCATTATGGCGGTGGGGATGACGCTGGTGATTTTGACCTCGGGTATCGATCTGTCCGTCGGTTCCCTGCTGGCCCTCACCGGCGCGATCGCCGCGTCGATTGTTGGTATTGAGGTCAACGCGCTGGTGGCCGTTGCCGCTGCGCTGGCGGCAGGTGCGGCAATTGGCGCCGTAACCGGCGTGATTGTGGCGAAAGGTCGCGTTCAGGCGTTCATCGCCACGCTGGTGATGATGCTGCTGCTGCGCGGTGTGACCATGGTGTACACCAACGGCAGCCCGATTAATACCGGTTTTACCGATAACGCCGATCTGTTTGGCTGGTTCGGTATTGGTCGCCCGCTGGGTGTCCCGACCCCGGTCTGGATCATGGCTATCGTCTTCCTGGCGGCATGGTACATGCTGCACCATACCCGTCTGGGTCGTTATATCTATGCGCTGGGCGGTAACGAAGCGGCAACGCGCCTGTCCGGTATCAGCGTTAATAAAGTCAAAATTATCGTTTACTCCCTGTGCGGCCTGCTGGCGTCTCTGGCGGGCATCATCGAAGTGGCGCGCCTCTCCTCCGCGCAGCCAACGGCGGGTACGGGCTATGAGCTGGATGCCATCGCGGCAGTGGTTCTGGGCGGTACGAGCCTTGCGGGTGGTAAAGGTCGCATTGTTGGGACATTGATCGGCGCACTGATCCTCGGTTTCCTGAATAATGGTTTGAATTTGTTAGGTGTTTCCTCCTATTACCAGATGATCGTTAAGGCAGTGGTGATTTTGCTGGCGGTACTGGTAGACAACAAAAAACAGTAACTGACGACACTACAGGACATCTTAGATATGAACATGAAAAAACTGGCTACCCTGGTTTCTGCTGTCGCGCTGAGCGCAACCGTAAGTGCTAACGCCATGGCGAAGGACACCATCGCGCTGGTTGTCTCTACCCTGAACAACCCGTTCTTCGTCTCCCTGAAGGATGGCGCGCAGAAAGAAGCAGATAAACTGGGCTACAACCTGGTGGTGCTGGATTCTCAGAACAACCCGGCGAAAGAGCTGGCTAACGTTCAGGACTTAACCGTTCGTGGTACCAAAATCCTGCTGATCAACCCAACCGATTCCGACGCGGTCGGTAACGCCGTGAAGATGGCAAACCAGGCGAAGATCCCGGTCATCACCCTTGACCGTCAGGCAACGAAAGGGGATGTGGTCAGCCACATTGCGTCTGATAACGTACTGGGCGGTAAAATCGCCGGTGACTACATCGCGAAGAAAGCAGGTGAAGGCGCGAAAGTGATCGAGTTGCAGGGTATCGCCGGGACTTCCGCGGCCCGTGAACGTGGTGAAGGTTTCCAGCAGGCTGTAGCGGCGCACAAATTCAACGTGCTGGCGAGCCAGCCGGCAGACTTCGACCGTACAAAGGGCCTGAACGTCATGCAGAACCTGCTGACCGCGCATCCTGATGTGCAGGCGGTATTCGCACAGAACGACGAAATGGCGCTCGGTGCGCTGCGTGCGCTCCAGACTGCGGGTAAATCAGATGTGATGGTTGTCGGATTTGACGGCACGCCGGATGGTGAAAAAGCAGTAAATGATGGCAAACTGGCTGCGACCATCGCTCAGCTGCCTGAGCAGATTGGCGCGACTGGCGTGCAAACTGCCGATAAAGTGCTGAAGGGCGAAAAAGTTCAGGCCAAATATCCTGTTGACCTGAAACTGGTCATTAAGCAGTAAAGGCGATTCAGGCAGTCGCTGGCTGCCTGAGGGACACCAAATAAAAGAAAAGTGTGGCATACGCCACCGGGTAAGACCGGTGGCGCTCTCAGATGGACACCTCAATACATGAAAACCGCAGGCAACCTCGTCGTCCTTGGCAGTATCAATGCCGATCACATTCTTAACCTTGAAACGTTCCCCACTCCGGGCGAAACCGTCACTGGCAATCAGTATCAGGTGGCGTTCGGCGGTAAGGGCGCAAACCAGGCGGTTGCCGCCGGACGCAGCGGGGCGAATATCGCGTTTATCGCCTGTACGGGTGATGACGATACCGGCGAGCGCGTACGCAAACAGCTGGCAAGCGACAACATCGACATTGCACCCGTCAGCGTGGTTGCAGGGGAATCTACCGGCGTGGCGCTGATTTTCGTCAATGCGGAAGGTGAGAATGTCATCGGTATTCATGCGGGGGCTAATGCCGCGTTAACGACTGAACGCGTCGAAGCGCAGCGTGGAATCATCGCCGGAGCGGAAGCCCTGCTGATGCAGCTGGAGTCACCGGTTGAAAGCGTGCTGGCCGCCGCGAAAATTGCGCATGAAAATCATACGTCTGTCGTACTTAACCCTGCGCCTGCCCGTGTATTATCAGATGAGCTGCTGGCGCTGGTGGATATCATCACCCCGAACGAAACCGAAGCGGAAAAGCTGACGGGTATCCGTGTCGAAAATGATGACGATGCCGCGCGTGCCGCGCTTGCACTGCATGAAAAAGGCATCGGCACCGTAATCATCACCCTCGGCAGCCGTGGGGTCTGGGCTAGCGTCAATAGCGAAGGCCGTCGCGTACCGGGCTTTAAGGTCAAAGCCATTGATACCATCGCCGCAGGAGACACCTTCAACGGTGCACTGGTAACGGCGCTGCTGGAAGGAAAAGCAATGGATGACGCGATCCGCTTCGCGCATGCCGCCGCTGCGATTGCGGTGACGCGTAAAGGCGCTCAGCCTTCTGTTCCATGGCGTAAAGAGATTGATGAATTCTTAAGTCAGCAGGGGTAACGCTTGGCCACAATGAAAGATGTCGCCCGTATGGCGGGCGTTTCTACCTCGACTGTTTCCCACGTTATCAATAACGATCGCTTCGTCAGCGAGGCGATTCGGGAGAAAGTTGACGCTGCAATTAAAGAACTCAACTATGCGCCGTCTGCGCTGGCCCGCAGCCTGAAGCTCAACCAGACGCGCACCATCGGCATGCTGATCACGGCCAGTACCAACCCTTTTTATTCTGAACTGGTGCGCGGCGTGGAGCGCAGCTGCTTCGAGCGCGGCTACAGCCTGGTGCTGTGCAATACCGAAGGCGATGAGCAGCGCATGAACCGTAACCTGGAAACGCTGATGCAAAAACGCGTCGACGGGCTGCTGCTGCTCTGTACCGAAACGCATCAACCCTCGAAAGAGATCATCCAGCGTTATCCTTCTATTCCCACGGTGATGATGGACTGGGCGCCGTTCGACGGCACCAGCGATCTGATCCAGGATAACTCGCTGCTGGGCGGCGATATGGCGACTCAGCATCTGATCGATAAAGGTCATACCCGCATTGCCTGTATTACCGGCCCGCTGGATAAAACCCCGGCGCGCCTGCGTCTGGAAGGCTATCTTTCGGCCATGGAACGGGCGGGGCTTGCCATTCCTGATGGCTATCGCATCACCGGCGATTTCGAATTTAACGGTGGATTTGAAGCAATGCAGAAACTGCTGGCGCAAGAGCTGCGCCCGCAGGCGGTGTTTATCGGTAACGATGCGATGGCATTCGGAGCTTATCAGGCGCTGTATCAGGCGGGATTACGTGTTCCGGACGACATGGCGATCGTCGGTTACGATGATATCGAACTGGCGCGCTACATGACGCCGCCGCTGACCACCATCCATCAGCCGAAAGATGAACTGGGCGAGCTGGCCATCGATGTGTTGATCCACCGCATGGCCCAGCCCACGCTGCAACAGCAACGTTTGCAGCTTACTCCTGTTCTGATGGAACGCGGTTCGGTTTAGCCTTCTCTTTGTGACGCTCTTTAATCAGGTTCCGGCCGTCTTTTGGTTTTAACAACATAAAGACCACCGCCGATACCACGGTAAGCGCGCCCATAGTGATAAAGGTATAGTGGAACTGCTCAACGGTATTAGTTCCCTCGAACCCTTCATAAAACCGCAGTACCGCCGCGCTCACGGCAACCCCGAGGCTGATCGACAGCTGTTGAGTGACCGCCAGTACGCTGTTGCCGCTGCTGGCATTCTCGTCGGTGAGGTCCGCAAGGGTGATGGTGTTCATCGACGTAAACTGCGTCGACATGGCCATACCCAGCACAAACAGCGGCAGGATCAGCATCCAGATTGGTAACGCCGCAGATTGCAGGGAGAACTGCGCAATCATCAATCCGATAAAGATCGTCACGCCAACCAGCGTCTTACGATAGCCAAACCAGCGCAGCACCTGCGTGACCGTCGATTTTGCCAGAATCGAGCCCATCGCCGTGGGCGCCATCATGCAGCCAGCAATCAGGGCCGGATAGCCGAAACCGACCTGGAGCATCAGCGGCATCAGGAACGGTACGCAGCCCGTGCCCAGACGCGAGGCAATATTGCCCGCGATCCCGACGGAGAACGTTCGGGTGTTAAACAGAGATAAAGAGATAAGCGGTGTCGGATGGCGACGCGCATGACGTATATATAGAAGGAACAGCAGAATACCGCTGAGGATGATGGCCAGCGCCAGCCACGTCGCTACGATTTTCTCGCCAAACAGCTCCATCCCGCTGGAGAACAGGACCAGGCTCAGGCCAAACAGGAAGAAACCACCCATATCGAAGCTGCGTCTTGGCGTGGTGAAGTTCGGCATATATTTGCGGGCATAAATCAGCCCTGCCACACCAATCGGAATATTAATCAGGAAGATCCAGTGCCAGCTAGCCCAGGTCACCAGTACGCCGCCGAGAACCGGGCCAAGTATCGGGCCGACCAGCCCCGGCATAGTCACAAAGTTGAGCACCGGGAGCAGTTCGCTGCGCGGATAGGCGCGTAATAACGCCAGACGCGCGACGGGCATCATCATCGCGCCGCCTATCCCCTGTAGAACGCGGAAGATAACCAGTTCCGTCAGAGAGGTGGAGAGGGCGCAAGCCAGAGAACCGAGCGTGAACAGCGTCACCGCCAGCATGAACACTTTGCGTGTGCCAAAACGATCGGCCAGCCAGCCGCTGACCGGAATAAGCATCGCCACTGTCAGGGTGTAGCTGATGATGGCGGATTGCATCGCCAGCGGGGAGCGGTTAAGGCTTTGGGCTATGGCGGGAAGGGCGGTATTGAGGATAGTGGCATCCAGTGCCTGCATAAAGAACGCCATGGCTGCAATCCACGGCAGTCCGGCCATACTGCGTGCTTTTTTCTCTTTCATTTATTTACCTGCTGGTGGGTTGGCGCGGCCAGCAACGCCTGGCACGCACTCAGGGCTCGCTGCCCGTCGCTCTCCTGAATGGCATCGACTATCGCCTGATGCAGATCCAGCTTCACCACCTCATCCTGCGTGATAGAGGTAAAGTAAGTGTGGTACACAGAATGGAATAAAGAAGCAAAGGAGGTCAGGAAAGGATTTCCGCTCATATTATAGATATGTTCATGCCAGGCCATATCGACCGCTATCCAGCGCTCGCGGTTAAAGTGCTTTTTCAGATCCACCATCTCTTCCATCAAAGTATTGAGCTGCGCTTTTTGCTCGGCTGTGCCGAGCGTGGCGGCAAGCAGGCAGGCCTGAGGCTCAAGACTGCTGCGCATGACCAGAAAGTGATCGACGACCTGATTAAAGTTATCTTCGGTCATCCACCAGGTGAGTAACTCCTGATCGAGAAAGTTCCAGTTTCCCTGAGGCATAACGCGGGTGCCAATGCGCGGGCGTGGAAGCACCATCCCTTTCGCCGTTAATGTTTTTACCGCTTCGCGAACGGCGGTACGGCTAACGCCAAACTGATCTCCCAGCTCCATCTCGCTGGGCAGGATGCTACCTGGAGCATATTTACCCGCTAAGATCAGCTGCGCCAGTTTCTCTGCCAGCACATAGGACAGGTTTTTTTGAGCTGCCAGCTGTTGTGCGCTTAATGGCATCGCTTTTATTCCTTAAATATTGATGCGGTTAATTATGCCATCTCAGGTGTGATTGTGGTTGCAGATACATCAAATAGAACAATTTGTAGCTTGAACTCATCGCTTTTGGTGAAAAAAAACACGGTCAGAAACTTTTTTTAAATTTCCTCTTGTCACTTCAGAAGAACTCCCTATAATGCGCCTCCACTGACACGGAACAACGGCACGCAAGCCGCCGGGTCAGCA
>OIFJ01000526.1_pt1 | contig 11694 bp, 8 predicted proteins | sample 1582011 | NCBI WGS metagenome assembly OIFJ01 (sample SAMN07501050, study PRJEB24779) | human gut metagenome | isolation source: stool | host: human infant | place: USA: Pittsburgh, PA
TCAAGAATAAGAGATACAGATGTTGCTTCAGAAATGGTTAACTTATCTAAAATGAATATATTAGTTCAAGCATCACAGTCAATGCTTGCTCAAGCTAATCAACAACCACAAGGAGTTTTACAATTATTAGGATAAAATAATTTTGTATATTGGATATAGAAGAAAGGGTAAGGCTTTGCTTTACTCCTTTCTTTTTTTACAAATATACTTTTGAAAGGAAAATTTATATGTTACTTAGTATAGTTATGATTGTTAAAAATGAAGAAAAAATACTTGAAAAAACTTTAAAATCATTAACCACATTAAGAAATTCTATAGAAAGTGAACTTATAATAGTCGATACAGGTTCTACAGATGATACTATAAATATATCTAGGAAATACACAGAAAATGTGTACTTTCATAATTGGAATAATGATTTTTCTAGTATGAGAAATATATCAATATCTTATGCCAAGGGCGAATGGTTACTTATATTAGATGCAGATGAAATATTAATTGATTCTTCAACTATTGTAAAATTTTTCAAGGACGGTCTTGATAAAAAATTTAATTCTGCTTCAATACAATTAAAAAATCTTTACTCATACGATAAAAAATTATATGGATATTGTTCGGTGCTTAGACTTTTTAAAAACGTTGATTTTAGATACCATGGTAAAGTACATGAACAACCAATATACAAAAATCCTATATTTAATAATGTTGCTGATTTTGAACATTATGGATATTTGTTTGAAGATGAAGAAATAAGATTAAATAAGGTGAAAAGAAATGAAAAACTATTATTTCAAGAGTTAAAAGAGAATGATAATTCTCCATATACAAACTATCAATTGGGGAAAAATTTTATTATATTAGGAAAATATCAGGAGGCTTTATACTATCTTGAGAAATCTTATGAATTATATTCTAAACTAGAATCGGCACCTGGTTACTTGATAACAAGCCTTGTAAAAACATATTTATATTTAGGAAAACATAAGAAGTGTGAAAAATTGTGCTTAAAGTATATTAAGAAAGACATGAATAATATTGATATATATTATTATATTGCACAAGCACAAGTAGATTTAGGAAAGTATGAAAATAGTATAGATTCGTATAAGAGATATATTTACTTGTTAGATAATTATGAAATAAGTACACAAGCAAATAGTTTATTTTCAGACACTGATACTGTAGGGCTTAGAGATGAGGCTATTATTACACTGATAAAGATTTATTATAAGCTTGAAAAATATGAGTTTGTAATTTCAGAGTACAATAACATTGAAGATGTGGAAAAGAAAAAGAATGTGTACTTTAGCTTATTTATGTCCCTATATAAATTGAATAGATTTGAAGATATAAAAAATTATTATAAAGAAGTTTCAAATTCTAAAATTGAAAAAAATAGTTTTTATAGAAATATAGAAGAAGTTATAAATAATATTAAAGAGGATGAAAAAGAGTATGTATATAAAATCCTTTGTGACATTGAGGGTAATTATGGCATTTTAAATCAAATAAGGATAAATAAATGTGTATCTATAGATAAATGTAAAGAAATACTCAATGAAGAAAAGGAAATAATTTATGCATATATTATAAAAATAGCTTTTGAAGAGAAGATTGATTTACTAGATATTTTTTATGAAATGGAATATGTATGGATAGAGAAATATCTAAAATATCTTTTAGCATTAGAAAGAAGTTTTAATTTAGTACTATATAAGTACATAATTAGTCGTCCAAATACATCAGATATGGAAAAGATAAGAGTATATAAAGCTATATCTAAAGTAGTTTTAGAAAGTATAAGCTTAAGTGATGAAAAATATAAGGAGATTTTTTATTTTTATATAATGTATTCTTATAAGTATATAAGATACATATATAGCAATTTAAGTGATTTTGAATTAAAAAAATTTGTTTGCAATGATTTAGATAAGTTCACTATAGAATTTAAGCATCTACTTGACATTAAAAATAGAGTAAATAATGCTAATGAAAAATTAGAGTATATACATAGTATGAGGAAATTACTAAATGAGTATCCTTTTTATAATAAAATAATAAAAATACTTATATGTGAATTAGAAGAAAATATAAAAGAAAGTGAAGAATTTAAGGATTTAAAAGATAGTTTTATTATTAGTATAGAAAATATGATTGAAACTGGCAAAATAAATGATGCGAAATTATTGGTAGATGACTATTCAAAAACATTTGTGGATGATATAAAGATTTTAAATATAAAGGGAATTTTATACATGCTTGAAAATAAGCTTGATAAAGCTGATTTTATGTTAAAAAAGGCATTATCATTAGATGTAGAAAATGAAGATACTATATATAATATAGAATACTTAAAAAGCTTAAGATAAGTCAAAAATAGGAGAATTGAAGAATGAATATACCAATAGTGGTTAATGAAAAATCTAAAGATATAATAAAAGATTGGCAATATACGTGTACAAACGAAGATATAAAATTTACAAGCATAATAATATTGACATATAATCAAATAGAATATACTAAATTATGTATTGAAAGTATTAGGAAATTTACCCCAAAGAATAAATATGAAATAATAATAATTGACAATAACTCTTCTGATGGAACAGTTGAGTGGTTAAAGAGACAATCTGATATAAAATCTGTGTATAATAACAAAAACTTAGGATTTCCAAAAGGATGCAATCAAGGTATTGAATTAGCTACTGGTGAAAACATATTGTTGTTAAATAATGATGTAATAGTTACTCCAAATTGGCTCTATAATTTGAATAAAGCTTTATGGTCTCAAGATAATATAGGTGCTGTAGGACCTATTACAAATGCATGTTCATATTATCAGCAAATTGATGTTGATTATAAGTCAATTGAGGACATGTTTATATTTGCACACAAAATAAATAAATCTAGTATTAACCTATGGAAATATAGATTAAAGTTAGTTGGATTTTGCATGTTAATAAAAAAAACTGTTCTGGATAATGTAGGGGTTTTAGATGAATTATTCACACCTGGAAATTTTGAAGATGATGATTTATCTTTTAGGATGATAGAGTCAGGATATAAGTTATTATTATGCCAGGATACTTTTATACACCATTTTGGAAGTGTGTCTTTTAAAGAAAATCGTAATAAATATACGGATATAATGTATATTAATAGAAGAAAATTTGAAACTAAGTGGGGATTTAATCCAGAATATAGTGGAATGATAAGAACAGATTTGATTTCTAAAATAGATGATAGTTTGGAGGCAAATATCAATGTTTTAGAAATAGGCTGTGGTATAGGGGCTACTCTTTTAGAAATAAAAAATATATATAAAAATGCATCAATATATGGAATAGAAATTAGTGAGTCAGCAGGTAAACTTGCAAAGTATAGTGCAGATGTACTTATAGCAGATATAGAAAAAGTAAAATTGGATTATAAAAAAGATTTTTTTGATTATATAATATTGGGAGATATACTTGAACATTTGATTGATCCATGGAAGATAGTCAATGAATTGAAACAATATCTAAAAAAGGATGGTTATCTGGTATCTAGTATACCAAATATTATGCATGTTTCTGTTTTAAGAAATCTTGTGTTAGGTAATTTTACATATGAAGATTCAGGAATTTTGGACAAGACTCACTTAAGGTTTTTTACATTAAATGAGATAACAAAAATGTTTAATGATAGTAATTACATAATAAATAGTATTACAGCTATTAGTATGCCACTTTCGGAAATTGATAATAGCTTCATTGATACAATATGTAAGGAAAGCTGTAAAGAAATGAGACAACAGTACGAATCTTATCAATATATAGTAAAAGCCTCTAAAATCCTAGATACTAAAAGATATTCTAGTATTAGTATGGTTAATTTAAAATACGCTTTAATGAGAATTGATAATGAATTAGATGTAGATAGTAATTTAAGTTATATATTTGATAATTATAATATAACTGAACCATGTTTTGTTGATGATATTGAATATCTAATTGATACGTTTGTGATAAATAAAGCAACTCTATTAAATAGATTAGGAGTTGAGGCATTTAACAGAGGTCTAGGAGATTTTAGTATAAACATGTTTATGACAGTATTAGAGATGGATAGAGATGATATTGACTCAATATATAATATAACAAGTGTATTATGTGAATTAGAAGAATTTGATACTGCTTATAATTTAATTAAAAATAGTAGCGAAAAAGTACAGAGTGAAAGTGATATACAAGAGATACTTTGTTTTATTGAGGGGAAGAAATATGAATAATGATAAGATATGTTTTATAACCTGTGTAAATGATGAAAGGCTTTATGAAGAATGTCTTGTATATATAAATAGCCTAGACATTCCTAAAAACTTTAGTATAGAAACAGTAGCTTTAAGAGGAGCCGATTCTATTGCCTCTGCTTATAATAAAGCTATGAGAGAAACAGATTCTAAGTATAAGGTATACTTACATCAAGATACTTTTATAATTAATAAAAATTTCATACATGATATTTTAGAGATATTTAAAAAAAATACAGATGTCGGAATGATTGGTGTAGCTGGAGTAAAAGATATGCCTGTGAATGGAATTTGGTGGGATTCTGATAAAAAAGCAGGGAAAGTATATGATAGTCATACAGGTAAAATGGATATTTATGAATTTAGTAACTTTGAAGAATGTTTTAATGAAGTTATGGCTATAGATGGATTAATTATGATTACTCAATATGATGTATTTTGGAGAGAGGATAAGTTTGATGGGTGGCATTTTTATGATTTGTCACAGAGTATGGAGTTTAGACAAAATAAATACAAAGTTATTGTACCAAAACAAAATAAGCCTTGGTGTATGCATGATTCTGGAGTAGTAAATATAAATAATGGATATGATGAATATAGGATAAAATTTGTAAAAGAGTACATAAATCTTGATTTATATAGAGAAAATTTTTATGAATTTGATAAGAAGAAAGCAAGTACCATACTTAAGAGTAATAAGCATGTAATGGATTGTATGAAAGAGGAGCTTACAGAACAATTAAGATTAAAGAATTACAAGGATGTTTTAGGTATTGTTTCTAAAATTGCTCATTTTTCTGTTTTTAATCATACTGGTTTGTATTCTTGTGAAGAATGTGAGAGAGCATTGCTAGAATGTGCAAATAATTTACCAGAAATAGAAAATACGAAATTATTTACAAAAAAAGATTTAAAAAGAAGAAAAGTATTACATGTTTTAAGTGAAGGATATTCAACAGGAGGTCATACAAGACTAGTTAAAAATTGGATTGAAATTGACAAAGACTCTGTTCATTCAGTTGTAACCACATGGCAATCAGATACACTGCCAGACTGGTTATTAAAAGCAATAGATGATAGTGGTGGCGAAGTTATATCTTTGGATTTAATTTCAGATGATTGTTTAAAAAGAGCTATGGCTTTGAGAAAAATAGCTTATGACTGGGCTGATATAGTTATTTTATATGTTCATATGTGGGATACAATACCTGTTGTTGCTTTTGGAGTTGATGGAAAAATACCTATTTTACATGTTAATCACTATGACAGTACTTTTTGGTTAGGGACAAGTATTGCAGATATTGTTATTGATTTTAGCGAAGCTAGTCAATTAATTACATTAGATAAAAGAGGCATAGATAAATCTGAAATATTACCAATGCCATTAAAAGAAAAAGAAGTATTTTCAAAATCTGAAGTTAGAAAACGATATAATTTGGAGGATGATGTGACAATAATATTGACTATTGCTAGTGAAAGAAAATACAATAGTGTAAATGATATTAATTACTTTAAAATTGCTAAAACATTGATTGAAAATACAGATAATACAATTATTATTGTTGTAGGAGTTGATACAGAGAATCTTTATTGGAAAACTTTAAGTAACGTTACAGATAATAGAGTTATATGTTTTGGAACAACAGCAAATATAGACGATTTTTACAAGATTTCGGATATATATATGGAGTCTTTCATGGTAGGAAGTCATACTTCAAAACTAGATGCAATTTTATATGATTTAATTCCTGTTAAGTTTAAAAATGAAGTTTCACCAATTTTTACAAATATGTGGAATTTTATAGATAAGTTTGATTATAAGAATATAAAAGAGGTTATAGATATGATAAAAAGGTACAATACTAGTGAATTTGACAGGGATAGGATAAAAGAAAAACAATCAGAAATAAAACATTTTGTTATAGATAAACACTGTATTGAAATAAAAAACTATATAGACAAAATATATAATGAAGCTAATCATCATAAAGTTAAGTATGATTTATATAAAAATGATGAAATCGAGGACTATCAGCTTTTTGTAGCATTATATGGCTATATGGTAAAAAATAAAAACATGTCATAGGTGGTAAAATGAACAATATTCATATCAATAAATTTGAAAAAAGCTGTGAAAGAAACTGGGATTATTTTGTAGAAAATAAATCTATAAATGGTACATTTCTGCAAACTAGAAATTTCCTTAATTATCATGAGGAGGGAAAATTCACTGACCACTCATTAATAATATGTAAAGGTGAAGAAATACTTGCAGTCGTACCTGCATGTGAAACTTATGAAGATGGTGAAAGAATATTTTTTTCTCATTTAGGGAGTACTTTTGGTGGTATTATAATAAGAAGTGGTTTTAATGATATTAGGCATGTAAATGTCATTACAAATAAGTTAGAAATATATTTACAGGAACAAAATTTCGATAAAGTATATTTAAAAAATACATCAAGAATATTTTGTAAAGAGGATACTTCATTACTAGAATATTTTTTATTTAAGAATAATTACATGTTTTATGATGAATTAAGTATGTTTTTAGAATTAAGTAAGTATAAAGAAGATATATTAGCCAATTTTAAATACAGTAAAAGAAGAGATTTTAAATATTCTTTGAAGAATAATCTTACCTTTAAAAGACTGTATAGTGATGAAGATATAGTTTGTTTTTTTAATTTACTTTCTAATTGTTTAGATAGTAAAGGAGCTAAAGTAATACATTCAGTAGAAGAACTTTTGGAGTTTAAAAATAATAGATTAAAAGATATTGTAGAATTTTATGCAGTATATATTGATGACATTATGATTTGTGGGAGCATGGTATTTAACTTTCAAGAAAGAGTTTATCATACTCAATATCTAGCATCAAATTCGACATATAATAAATATTATCCAATGATATTTTTATACTATAATCTAATAAAAGATGCTTTAGAGAGAAATTTTAAGTATCTTTCTTTTGGAATTAGCACTCTAAATAGAGGCAAATACTTAGACGAGGGTTTAGCTACATTTAAAGAAGGTTTTGGTTCAAGTGCAATTTGTAACAGAACATACTATAAAAATATAAATAAGTGAGAATCATGTTTTATAGAGTTTTTAGAATATAGTAAATATCTAGTACTCTAACATTACATAAAAATAATTAGTTTATAAAGAAGGTTTGTATATGAAAAGATTAATGATTTTAGGCTCAATTAAGTATTTTGAGAATATTGTTATATCAGCTAAAAAAGAGGGAATATATACAATTGTTTGTGATAATAGAATTGATACTCCTGCGAAAAAGATTTGTGATGAAGCAATAGATGTTGATGTATTTGATTTTGATAAAATAAAAAGTATAGCTATAGATAAAAAGATAGATGGAATTTTAACTGGATTTACAGATTCTTTAATGAAACCATATGTTTATATTGCAAATGAACTAAATTTACCATGTGTGATTTCTTGCAATCAACTTGAATCTGTAACTAACAAGGCTATTATGAAAAAATGTTTTAAAAATAATGCAATACCTACAACTGATTATTGTATTATTGAAAGTCTAAAAGATTTAGAAAAAATACAAAGATTAAATTTTCCACTTGTAATAAAACCTGTTGATGGTTATGGTTCAAGAGGTGTATATTTTGTATCAAATATAGAAGAATTAATAGAAAAATTTGAATATTCTAAGGAAGCCTCACAAGATGGACAAGTAATAATTGAGGAATTTTATGAAAGTGAGGAAATACAAGGGCTAGCTTGGGTTCATAATGGAGAGTCACATGTATTTTATATTGGAGATAGAGAGCTTGTAAACATACATACAGGAAGAGCTGGAAAACCAAATAGATTACTTTATCCATCAAAGTATTGTTTTCAATATGAGGAGGAAATAAAATCTATATATCAAAATATAACACAGGCTTTTGATATAAAAAATGGACCTCTTTATGTACAAATGTTAGTGGGAGCATATGGAATAAAGGTATCTGAAGTAATGCCAAGATTACCTGGAGGTTGTGACTATATGGCTATTTCTCAAATAACAGATTTAGACATAGGAAGTTTATTTGCAAACTTTAGTGTGAATAATGAAGTAAATTTTGATGAAATAAAGAAATATAATATGCATCTATCAAAATGTGTATATGCATTACCAATATACATAAGACCTGGGACAATAAAAAAGATAAATAATATAGATAAAATAGAAAACTTAGATTATGTCACTCAATTTCTATTACTAGTAAAAGAAGGAGATACAATAGAATTATATGAAGATGAGAGACAGGATTGTGGAAGAGTTTATGGAATAGCAAATAATATATTTGATGCAAATATAAAAAAGAAATGTATTCATGAAATGATAGAAATACTTGATGAAAATAATGAAAATATGATAGAAAATTTTTAAATAAGGGAGTATGATAGATATGAAGCTAATAAATCATGAACAAATTATGTCATTAAACATTTCTCAGAAACAAGGATATGAGTGGATAAAAGAATCCTTCTTAACAAAAAAAGATTGTCAATTACCACCAAAAATAAGCATGGTAGAAGAAGGACATGTATTTTACAATGTAATGCCATCCCTAAATCATAATCATATGATTGGTGGAATAAAAATGGTTACAAGATTGCCAGGGAGAAATCCAAGTTTAAACTCAGAGATATTTCTATACAATATGGAAGATGCTAAATTAAAGGCTATTTTGGATGGTAATTATATTACAGCTTTTAGGACTGCTGCTGTTGCTGCCTTGGCTATCGATACATTTGCTAAAAAAGATTTTAATACTATTGCTATTATGGGTTTAGGTGTAACTGCTTCTGCTATAATGAATATGCTTTCATATACTCTTAAAGATAAAAATATAAATATAAAGTTACTTAAATATAAAGACCAAGCAGAGTCGTTTGTAAAAAAGTATGAAAAAAATGAACAATTTAGTTTTGAAATATGTGATACACATGAAGAACTTATTGTAGATTCAGATGTAGTTATTTCTACTGTGACATATACAGATGAATATTTATCAGAATTTAAATGGTTTAAAAAAGGTGCTTTATTATTACCTGTACATGTTATGGGATTTGGAAATGTTGATTATCTATTTGATAAAGTATATTTAGATGATTATAATCATTTGAAACATCTAGAAAATATAGATAGATATAAATATTCTTGTGAATTTTATGATGTTTTAAGTAAACAAGCTAAAGGAAGAGAAAATGATGATGAGAGAATAATATCTTACAATATAGGTTTGTCAATACATGATATATTATTTGCAAATAAAATTTACGAATTGTGTGAAACACTAAGCTGTGAAGAAATAGAATTAAAAGAACCAAAAGAAAAATATTGGATATAGTTTATTTCATTCATATTTACAATAGTTTATTGTAAATATGAATATGAAGTAATATATTGTTAGAAAATTAGCATGAATAGGATAGATAAATTTATGGATAAATATAATTTAATTAGGTTCGTATCTATTGGAAACGAATATATAGGAAATTTAGTTGCATTAGAATCAAATAAAGTAATACCTTTTGATATAAAGAGAGTTTATTACATATATGATGTACCAAACAATGTAAAGAGAGGATTTCATGCACACAAAAACTTGGAACAAGTACTAGTTTGCCTAAATGGAAGTGTGAAGATAAAATGTTATGATGGTGTAAAAGAGACTATATTTAATTTACATAAAAATGATGTTGGATTATATATAGGAACGGGAGTGTGGCATGAGATGTTTGATTTTGATGAAAAAACTGTTTTAATTTCTATAGCATCTGAACATTATAATGAAGAAGATTATATTAGAGACTATAAAGAATTTTTAAAGTATTTAAATAATGTGTAGTTATTATACAATTAGTGATGTATTTTCTTAATTAAATAAATTTAAGATAGCCACATAGAGAATAGATAGATTAGGATGTGAATTTATTGTTGGTTAAATTTAATAATTTATTAAAACAGTTCCAAACTCATAAAGAAGAATATGAACAGAAGATTAAGGATGTAATGGAAAGTGGATATTATATCCTTGGAAATGAAGTAAAGCATTTTGAAGAAGAATTTGCTAACTATGTAGGTAGCAAATATTGTGTTGGTTTAGCCAGTGGTTTAGATGCACTGATAATTGCTTTTAGAGCATTAGGAATAAGCAAAGGTGATGAAGTAATCGTGCAATCAAATACATATATTGCTAGTGTTATGGGAATCAGTATAAATGGAGCAACACCAGTATTTGTAGAACCAAATGAATATTATAATATAGATTCATCTAAGATAGAAGAAAAGATAAATAGCAAAACAAAAGCTATATTAGTAGTGCATTTATATGGTCAAGCAAGTAATATGAAAGATATACAAGAATTATGTGATAAGTATAACTTGTATTTAATTGAAGATTGTGCTCAATCTCATGGAGCTAAATATGATGGAAAAATGACAGGAACATTTGGTGATATAGGTTGTTTTAGTTTTTATCCAAGTAAAAATTTGGGTGCATTTGGAGATGCAGGAGCTATAGTAACTAGTAATGAGGAAATAGCTGATAAAGTGAAAATTCTTAGAAACTATGGCTCAGAAAAGCGATATTATAATAAATTTGTCGGATATAATTCAAGATTGGACGAAATTCAGGCAGGTTTATTAAGAGTAAAACTTAAATATCTAAATGAAATTGAAATTGAGAAATCAAAAATCGTAGATAGATATCTTAATGAAATTAATAATCCCAAAGTCATACTTCCAAAGATAGAAAATAATTGTACTCATGTATGGCATTTATTTGTTTTACAAGTTGAAAAACGAGATACATTTATGGAATACTTAAAGAAAAATGGTATAGAGTCTATAATACATTATCCGATACCACCACATCTATCTGAAGCATATGCTTATTTGGGATATAAAAAGGGGAGTTTTAATATAGCTGAGAACTATTCAGATAAAGTTGTTAGTATACCTTTATTTATCGGTATGGAAGATGAAGAAGTTAGTTATATAATTAAAATTATAAATGAATATTAAACTACTCATAATAATATCAAAAATAAATTTTTTATATATCATTTATTTAAATTTCGTTAATTGACATTTTTAAATATTGATATATTGTACAAATAAAATTGAAATATATGGAAAAATATAGAATTAAGATGAGATTTGTCTTATATTTTTATAAATTAAAAATATTTTCAAAGAGTTTATTATAAAATTGTAAACTATAGTGTTTATAATCTTTGTAATTATTGGTAATTAAATTTAAAAAATAAAATATTTAATTATACACAAAAAAGATATTTAAAAAATTTGTTATTTATTGTATACTTAAGTTAAAACTAAATAGGCAAATCTAGAGAAATCTAGTGACGCA
>OIFJ01000528.1_pt1 | contig 11691 bp, 9 predicted proteins | sample 1582011 | NCBI WGS metagenome assembly OIFJ01 (sample SAMN07501050, study PRJEB24779) | human gut metagenome | isolation source: stool | host: human infant | place: USA: Pittsburgh, PA
TACCGGACCCACCGCGGCCTGTTCATCTCCTACCCGGACCGCGAGCGGATCGACGACATCCTGCGCAGCGCCACCAAGAACAACGTGAAGATCGTGGTGGTCACCGACAGCGAGCGGATCCTCGGCCTCGGCGACCAGGGCATCGGCGGGATGGGCATCCCGATCGGCAAGCTGTCGCTGTACACCGCCTGCGGCGGTATCAGCCCGGCCTACACCCTGCCGGTTGTGCTGGACGTGGGGACCAACAACCAGCAACTGCTGAACGATCCGCTGTACATGGGCTGGCGTCACCCGCGCATTACCGACGACGAGTACTATCAGTTTGTTGATGATTTCATCCAGGCCGTGAAGCACCGCTGGCCGGACGTGCTGTTGCAGTTCGAAGACTTCGCACAGAAAAACGCCATGCCGCTGCTGAACCGCTACCGCGATGAGATCTGCTCGTTCAACGATGACATTCAGGGCACTGCGGCAGTGACCGTGGGGACGCTGATTGCCGCGAGCCGTGCGGCAGGCAGCCAGCTCAGCTATCAGAAAATTGTCTTCCTGGGTGCAGGCTCCGCGGGCTGCGGCATCGCCGAGCAAATTATTGCCCAGACCCAGCGCGAAGGCTTAAGCGAAGAGCTGGCTCGCTCCCGCGTCTTTATGGTGGACCGTTTTGGCCTGCTGACCGACGGTATGCCAAACCTGCTCCCGTTCCAGACCAAACTGGTGCAGAAGCGTGAAAACCTGAAAAACTGGGATACGGATAACGAAGTGCTCTCGCTTCTTGACGTGGTGCGCAACGTGAAGCCGGACATTCTGATCGGCGTATCCGGGCAGACCGGCCTCTTCACGGAAGAGATTATTCGCGAGATGCACAAGCACTGCGAACGCCCTATTGTGATGCCGCTGTCTAACCCGACTTCACGCGTGGAGGCAACGCCGCAGGATATCATCGCCTGGACAGAAGGTAAGGCACTGGTCGCGACCGGCAGCCCGTTTGATCCGGTGCTGTGGAAGGACAAACTCTATCCCATCGCACAGTGCAATAACTCCTATATCTTCCCGGGTATTGGTCTGGGGGTTATCGCCTCCGGCGCGTCACGCATCACCGACGAAATGCTGATGTCCGCGAGCGAAACGCTGGCAGGTCACTCACCGCTGGTGAATAACGGTGAAGGCCTGGTACTGCCGGAGCTGAAAGACATTCATAAAGTGTCCCGCGCAATTGCCTTCGCGGTAGGCAAAATGGCGCAGCAGCAAGGCGTCGCGGTGAAAACCTCTGCCGATGCGTTGCAGCAGGCGATTGACGATAACTTCTGGATGCCGGAATACCGTAGCTATCGTCGTACTTCTATTTAAGCATTGCCCCTCACCCAGCCCTCTCCCCAAAGGGGAGAGGGCTGGGTGAGGGGAATATACGGCACCTCCCACTAGCCAAACCCATTTTCCCCCGCTACACTCCCTTCATCCATTAACCTACTGAATATATAAGGAGGCCAATTATGCTGTACTGTGAAATTTTCAATGTTTCACATACATTTGGTGATCGCACCAGCTCAAGCGTTATCGGTATCGTGCTGCGATAACTTCCGCTTGAGCGAAGACACCAACCCCTGAAATCCCTTCTCTCGGGCTTACTGAGTTATCGTCAGCGATGTTTGACGAGGCATAAACATGCCTGTAACTCCTGGGTAAGCAACAATGAGCACTTTACTCACTGCACATTCTTTACGCGTTGATACAGCGTTCGGCACGCTCTTCGACTCTCTCTCCTTTACGTTGAAAAAAGGCGATCGCATCGGCCTGCTGGGTGATAACGGCTGCGGAAAAAGTACGCTGCTGAAAATCCTCGACGGGACGCAGTCCCCTGCTGCCGGAACCGTTTCACTGGCGGGGCATTGCCTGCTGGCGCGCGTGGAACAACATCTGCCGGAGGCCCTTTATCCCCTGACCATGCTGGATGCGGTGCTGGCGCAGCTGCCGATCGGTGAGCGCGACAGTTTGCGCTGGAAAGCCGAGTCGCTGCTGGCCGGAATGGGCTTCACGACGCAGGAAACGGCGTTAACCTCCGCCACGCTGAGCGGCGGCCAGCATACGCGGTTGCTGCTGGCACGAGCGTTGATAAGCGATCCGGATCTGCTGCTTCTGGACGAACCGAGCAACCACCTTGACCTGCCGACCCTGCTGTGGCTGGAGCAGTTTCTACAAAACTGGTCCGGCAGCTTTGTGCTGGTCTCACACGACAGGCAACTGCTGGACGCGGTAACCAACGGCAGCTGGATCCTGCGCGATAAAACGCTGCACGCCTTTGCCCTTCCCTGCACTGCCGCCCGTCTGGCGCTCGACGCAAAAGACGAAAGCGATGCGTTGCGCCATAAGGCAGAGCAAAAAGAGATCGACCGCGTCACGGCCAGCGCACGGCGTCTCGCGACCTGGGGCAAGGTCTATGACAACGAAGATCTCTCCCGTAAGGCTAAGCAGATGGAAAAACAGGTCGAACGCCTGAAAGAGACCCAGACGGAACTGACGGCGGGAAGCCCGTGGACCTTAACCCTGCGCGGGGACGCGCTTCGCGCCGACCGCCTGTTGGAAATGACTCACCTCGGCGTCCCCCCGGCGCCGGGTCTGCCAGACCTGTTTACTCTCGACAGCGCGCGGCTAAAGAGCGGCGATCGCGTGGCGATTGTGGGTCGTAACGGCTGCGGAAAATCGTCGCTGCTGAAGCTTATCTGGCGACATTTTCGCGACGAGATCGCGGACGAGCGGCTTAAGCGTCATCCGCGCGTCTCACCCGGCTACTACGACCAGACGCTGCACCAGTTGCCAGATGATGCGGCGCTGCTTGATGCGCTGGAGCCTTTCGCGCCAGATCCGCAGACCCGTAAAATGGCGCTCATCAGTGCCGGGTTCCCGTGGGCGCGTCACGGGCAAAAAGTCAGTACGCTGAGCGGCGGGGAACGTTCGCGCCTGCTGTTCATCGGCCTGACGCTTGCCCGTTATAGCCTGCTGATGCTGGATGAACCGACCAACCACCTGGACATGGAAGGCAAAGAGGCGCTGGCGGAAACGCTGCAACAGTTTGAAGGCGGAGTGCTGCTGGTGAGCCACGATCGTCAGTTTGTCGATAACACCGTGACCGAGTGCTGGATCTTCGAAGGCAAAGGGCGCATCGGGCAATATGTGGGCGGCTATCATGACGCGCGTGGACAGCAATCGCAGTCGCTGGCGCAAAAACAGGCGAAGACCAAAAATGTCGCTGAACCTGTTGTTGCAAAGGCAGAAACTGTCAAAAAGTCTCCTGCTAAAATGAGTTATAACTTGCAGCGCGAGCTGGAAGGGCTGCCGCAGCGTCTGGAAGAGCTGGAAGCTGCACTGGAAGCACTGCAAATCCAGGTCGCTGATGCGTCATTCTTTACGCAGCCTCACGACTATACTCAGAAAGTATTGGCTGAACTCTCCCAGGCTGAACAGGCGCTGGAAGAGGCATTTGAGCGCTGGGAGTACCTTGAGTCTCTGAAAAACGGCGCATAAACAGGGATAATCTATGTGTGACCAGCACCATGCCGATCGGCATATATTATGCTCGCAATGCGATATGCTCGTGGCGTTGCCAGAGCTTGGTCACGGACATAAGGCTGCCTGCCCGCGCTGCGGCGCTACGCTGACGACCGAGTGGGACGCGCCAAGGCAGCGTCCTACGGCTTATGCGCTGGCAGCCTTATTCATGTTACTGCTCTCCAATCTCTTCCCTTTCATCTATATGAAAGTGGGCGGGATGACCAGCCAGGTGGATTTACTGGAAATACCAGGCGTGATGTTCTCGGAAGATTACGCCAGCCTTGGCACCTTCTTTCTTCTTTTCGTGCAGATCGTCCCGGCTTTTTGCCTGGTCGTCATTCTGCTGCTGGTCAACCGCGTCAGGATGCCCACTGTCCTTAAAATCAAACTCGCGCGGATCCTGTTCCAGTTGAAAAGCTGGGGGATGGCGGAAATTTTTCTCGCGGGTATCCTGGTCAGTTTCGTGAAGCTGATGGCCTACGGCGATGTGGGGATTGGCAGCAGCTTTATTCCGTGGTGTCTGTACTGCGTGCTACAACTGCGCGCGTTCCAGTGCGTGGACCGACGCTGGGCCTGGGACGATATTGCCCCGGCGCCTACGCTCTCGCAGACGGTAAAGGTGGGCGTACCGGGTATCCGTCAGGGGCTTCGCTCCTGCTCGTGCTGCACCGCCGTGCTGCCCGCGGATGTCGAGGTGTGCCCGCGCTGTGAAACAAAAGGTCACGTCCGGCGTAAAAATAGCCTGCAATGGACCATGGCGCTGCTGGTGACCTCTGTCATGCTCTATCTGCCCGCCAATATCTTGCCGATCATGATCACCGATCTGCTCGGCGACAGAATGCCCTCGACCATACTGGCCGGGGTGATTTTGCTGTGGAGCGAGGGGTCATACCCTGTGGCAGGCGTCATATTCCTCGCCAGTATTATGGTTCCGACCTTAAAGATGATTGCCATTGCCTGGCTTTGCTGGGATGCAAAAGGGCACGGTAAGCGAGACAGCGAGCGTATGCATCTGATTTATGAGGTCGTGGAATTTGTTGGCCGCTGGTCGATGATTGACGTGTTCGTGATTGCAGTTCTCTCAGCGCTGGTGCGTATGGGGGGGCTGATGAGTATTTATCCCGCTATGGGGGCGCTGATGTTTGCGTTGGTCGTCATTATGACCATGTTTGCGGCCATGACCTTCGACCCTCGTTTATCGTGGGATCGTGAGCCCGATTCAAGCCATGAGGAAGAGTAAGAGCATGGAAAATAAGAGTGGAGAGGCTAAAGTGCAGAAGGTCAGAAACTGGTCGCCGGTGTGGATTTTCCCCATCGTGACCGCGCTGATCGGTGCATGGATCCTGTTTTATCATTACAGCCATCAGGGACCGGAAGTCACGCTAATTACCACCAATGCAGAGGGGATTGAGGGCGGAAAAACCACCATCAAGAGCCGCAGCGTGGATGTGGGTGTCGTGGAAAGCGCGACCCTGACGGATGATTTAACCCATGTTGAAATCAAGGCCCGCCTGAATGCCGGCATGGAAAAACTGCTCCATGAAGATTCTGTTTTTTGGGTAGTGAAACCGCAGGTCGGGAGAGAAGGGATCAGCGGCTTAGGGACGCTATTGTCCGGGGCTTATATTGAACTCCAGCCCGGCAACAAAGGCGCCCAGCCAGCAAACTATCAGCTGCTGGATTCACCGCCACTTGCGCCACCGGATGCAAAAGGGATCCGCGTTATTCTGGACAGCAAAAAAGCGGGCCAGCTCTCGCCGGGCGATCCGGTGCTGTTCCGTGGGTATCGCGTCGGTTCGGTTGAAACAAGCACCTTCGATCCGCAAAAACGGACCATCAGCTATCAGCTTTTTATCAATGCGCCTAATGACCGCCTGGTGACCAGCAACGTTCGCTTCTGGAAAGACAGCGGGATCGCGGTGGATCTGACCTCTGCGGGGATGCGCGTTGAGATGGGTTCACTCACCACGCTGTTTGGTGGGGGCGTCAGTTTTGATGTGCCGGAAGGTATCGATCTGGGACAACCGGTGGCGGAGAAAACCGCCTTCAGGCTGTTTGACGATCAAAAAAGCATTCAGGATGCGCTCTATACCGATCACATCGACTACCTGATGTTCTTTAAGGACTCTGTACGCGGCTTGCAGCCTGGGGCGCCAGTTGAGTTCCGCGGTATCCGTCTGGGGACCGTGGGACAAGTGCCTTACTTTGTTCCGGGACTCAAGCAGATGCTTGATGATGATTATCGTATTCCGGTGCTGATCCGCATTGAGCCTGAGCGTTTGATTAACCAGATAGGCGAGGACCAGGACATTGGGGAGCATATTAGCGATCTGATGAATCGCGGTCTGCGCGGCTCGCTGAAAACTGGCAACCTGGTCACAGGGGCGTTATATGTCGATATGGACTTCTATCCAAAAGCGCCACCAATGACGGGGATCCGTGAATTTGGCGGCTACAAAATCATTCCTACGGTCAGCAGTGGCCTGGCGCAGATCCAACAGCGCCTGATGGAAACACTGGATAAGATCAACAATCTGCCGCTGAATCCAATGCTTGAGGCCGCGACGGGATCACTGCATCAGAGCCAGGCGACGATGCAACGTCTGCAAACCACGCTGGATAATATCAACAAGATCACTGCCAACCAGTCCATGCAGCAGCTGCCGCAGGATATGCAGAAAACGTTGCGCGAACTGAATCGCAGTATGCAGGGCTTCCAGCCGGGCTCAGCGGCTTACAACAAGATGGTGGCGGATATGCAACGTCTTGATCAGGTTTTACGCGAGCTACAGCCCGTTCTGAAAACGCTCAATGAAAAGAGCAACGCGCTGGTGTTTGAAGCGAAAGACAAAAAGGATCCTGAGCCTAAGAGGGCGAAACAATGAAAAAATGGCTAATCATCGCAGGCGCACTGGTATTAACGGCCTGTAGCTCTGGAAACGATAACAAAAGCTACTACCAGTTGCCGTTAAGCGCGCAATCCGGTGCGCAGAGTAGCACCTCGCAGGGCAGCCGTCTGCTGTGGGTTGAACAGGTTGCCGTGCCAGATTATCTGGCGGGCAACGGGGTGGTCTACCAGACCAGCGATGTGCAGTACGTTATTGCCAACAATAACCTGTGGGCCAGCCCGCTGGATCAGCAGCTACGCAATACGCTGGTGGCGAATCTGAGCAGCCAGCTTCCTGGTTGGGTAGTCGCCTCGCAGCCTCTGGGAAGCGATCAGGACACTCTGAATGTTAACGTGACGGGATTCCATGGCCGCTATGATGGTGCGGTTGTTATCAGCGGGGAGTGGCTCTTGAATCATCAGGGCCAGCTGATTAAGCGTCCTTTCCATCTGGAACTGAAGCAGCAGAAAGATGGCTATGACGAAATGGTGAAAGTGCTTGCGCAGGGGTGGGCACAGGAGTCGGCTGCTATCGCAAGAGAGATTTCCCGGCTGCCATAAGTAAAATTCATCGACGAAAGCCGCACTCAGCTTCTTGCTGATTGCGGCTTTTTTTTCGTTTTATGTTCAGTTTGTTACTTGTCCCGCGTAACATTTTTTGTACAAACGATCTTCCATGTAGCTCACAAATATGACACCCGTATGAATTTTGAACGTTGACGCTGACGCCGATTCGGGGTATTCGTTAACTGTGCTTGCACATATTGCAATCACTGTTTTCTTTCCACCAGACAAAAGAATGAGGGAAACGAGGCATGAAGAGACAGAAACGAGATCGCCTGGAAAGGGCTCATCAACGTGGTTATCAGGCTGGCATCGCCGGACGTTCAAAAGAAATGTGTCCCTATCAGGCCCTGAATCAAAGGTCCCAATGGCTAGGGGGCTGGCGAGAAGCCATCGGAGACAGGGCAGTACTTGCTTGATACCGTCTCTTTAAAAAGAAACCTCCGCAATGCGGAGGTTTCGCCTTTCTGGAAGGGGCTAAATGCCGTTATCAGAAAGCGGAGGTATCCTGGAACAGACCCACTTTCAGGTCGTTCGCGGTATAAATAAGACGACCATCTACCAGCACTTCACCGTCCGCCAGGCCCATAATCAGGCGGCGGTTAACGATGCGTTTGAAATGGATACGGTAGGTGACTTTCTTCGCGGTAGGCAGAACCTGACCGGTGAATTTCACTTCGCCTACGCCCAGCGCACGGCCTTTACCTTCACCGCCAAGCCAGCCCAGATAGAAGCCAACCAGCTGCCACATGGCATCGAGGCCCAGGCAGCCAGGCATTACCGGATCGCCAATAAAGTGGCAACCGAAGAACCACAGGTCCGGGTTGATATCGAGTTCTGCTTCTACGTAACCCTTATCAAAGTTGCCGCCGGTTTCGGTCATTTTCACGACACGGTCCATCATCAGCATATTTGGGGCCGGTAACTGCGGGCCTTTCGCACCAAACAGTTCACCGCGACCAGAGGCAAGAAGGTCTTCTTTAGTATAGGATTCGCGTTTATCTACCATGTTCTCAGTAAGCCTTATTTTAGTGAAGGACGCAGGATAGCTAACACGTGTACGCTGAACAAGTCCGATCAGTTAGCACTAAACCAACTTAACCAACGTAACGGCCACGGATAACGATGACGAGCATCCTGCTGTGTCGCCTGAGCTATACGTTCCTGAATGGTCTGCATCAGGGTTGTCTGGCCTTCGCCGTCCCAGACCAGGTTTGTCAGCAAGGGTAGAGCATCCTCAACCCCTTCGATGGCCCAGACGGCGAATTGTTCCTGCTCTACCGCATCCAGAATCGCCTGGCTCAGGCTCAAATGGCGAGCGTTAGGCGCCGGAATAATCACGCCCTGTTTGCCGTTTAAACCGCGCTGCTGGCAGATAGCGAAGAAGCCTTCGATTTTCTCATTCAGTCCACCCACCGGTTGAGCACGACCAAACTGATCCACGGAACCGGTAATCGCAATATTCTGATTAATCGGTACGTCTGCAAGCGCGCTGATCACGGCGCACAGTTCTGCCATCGAGGCGCTGTCGCCGTCGACTTCACTGTAGGACTGCTCAAAGGTCAACGAGGCAGAGAAGGGGATCTGCTGCTCCAGCTGAAGTTCAGACATCAGGAATGCCTGCATGATCATCATGCCTTTGGCATGAATGTTTCCGCCCAGTTCGGCCTTGCGTTCGATATCGGTAAATTCGCCGTCACCAATGTGCACGACACAGCTGATACGGGAAGGCTCGCCAAAGGCGCGCGGGTGTCCGGGGAACTCGATGACGGACAAGGCGTTGATTTGCCCGATACGTTCGCCTTCGGTCTCCACCAGAATCTGTTCCAGCAGAATTTCATCCTGCATACGGTCAGCAAGATAACCTTCACGCCATTCACGCTGGGCCAGCATCTGGCTAAGCTGCTCACCGGTAAACGGACCGTTGCCGCTGATAACGCCCACTTCACGCAGCTGTTTACCGATCCAGAGCGGGCAGAGCGGCAGGGTTTCCTGATCGCCAGTGTATCGTACGGCCTCGCGGATTAAGCCCGGCCACGCATCCTCGGCAGGCGAGGGCAGCGCGAAACGTTCCGCCACGGCCATAACCCACTGACACCACTGCGCCATGTCATCGGCATCGGCGATCTGAATATTGTCTTCAAATTCACTGTAAACCGCCTGCTCCGCGAGTTCTGGCTCCATTTCCTGGAAATCAGCCAGAGATTCACGGTCACCCGTCAGCACGACGGTCAGCGACAGCGGCATAGACGGAATGGAAACAGGCAGCGGACGTGAATCGTCGTAGCCTATCCAGTCAAAACGTTGCTGCATCACCACCGTTTTCAGGCGCATCCACAGCAGAGGCTGTGCGAGCAGGGTGCGAAGGGAGATGAGCAACACACCACCGTTCGCGCGGTGTACCAGACCGGGTTGCAGTGACACATCGCCATTGAACTGACGAAGGCAGCCGAACAGCTGTTCTGCTTCCACCCAGTTGGCGGTGATCACTTCGCCTTTTGCAGCGAATTGTCCGTCTGCCTGCGTGGCAGGTTCGAAGGTCACGTCACGTCCGGCAATATGATACTGACCACCAAAAACGGCATTCGTTTTTGGATGCAACTGGCGCATGGCATCACCGAGAAGCGTCAGATACTCGGCTTCTTCCGGGGCTTTGAGCAGCATGAAAGGAGATGTAGCCCATGGGGATGACATCTGCTCCAGCGCGTAATGCAAACGCGGTTGTGTATCGCTAAGTATGAATTCGTGTTCTTTTGTGAGGTCTGGCTGTGCAAACAGCTCCTGATAGCTCTCGGTATCCGGAACCAGGTCACGCCATGCAAGTTTCGTAATGGTCAAAGTTGATGTTTTTTAGTCAGAAGTAAAACCGTGGAGTATACCGTAAGCGGCGCACTCTGCCCAATCAGGATTCGGGTTTTCGTCATGCGGATCGCCTGCCGTGTTTCACAGGATATGATTTCTTTTCAGCAGATTGCCAAAAAACTGATATTCTGAACAGAGTTACACGGTAACACTGAGATCGCAATGAAATATCAACAACTGGAAAACCTCGAAAGCGGCTGGAAATGGAAGTACCTGGTCAAAAAGCACCGTGAAGGGGAGCTGATCACCTGCTACATCGAAGCCAGCGCGGCACAAGAAGCTGTGGATATGTTGCTGACCCTCGAAAACGAACCGGTGCAGGTCAACGGCTGGATTGAGAAACACATTAATCCGGCCTTGTTAAACCGGATGAAGCAAACTATCCGAGCTCGTCGTAAACGGCATTTCAATGCCGAGCATCAGCACACCCGTAAGAAATCGATCGACCTGGAGTTCATGGTCTGGCAGCGTCTGGCCGGGCTTGCGCAGCGGCGCGGGAAAACCCTGTCGGAAACGGTGGTGCAGCTGATTGAAGATGCCGAGCACAAAGAGAAGTATGCCAGCCAGATGTCGACGCTGAAGAACGATCTACAGGCACTGTTAGGTAAAAAATAAGCTTTTTACTTTTCTTCAGATAATAAAAAACCCCGCATCGCGGGGTTTTTTTATAAGACGATAACTTATGCCGCAGGCTGAGTTACAACGTCTTTGATACCTTTAACTTCGATCTCTACGCGACGATCTGGTGCCAGGCAGTCGATCAGTGCAGCGCGTGGTTTCACGTTGTCACAGGTAGAACCGGTAACTGGGTTAGATTCGCCCATACCACGTGGGGAGATCTTGTTAGCTGGGATACCTTTAGATACCAGGTAATCAACTACAGACTGAGCACGTTTCTCAGACAGACCCTGGTTGTAAGCGTCAGAACCGATACGGTCGGTGAAGCCCAGAACCACTACAGAACCGTCTTTAGGATCCAGGTTGCTCAGCTGGGTGTACAGCTGATCCAGTGCCTGCTGACCTTCTGGTTTCAGGGTAGCTTTGTTGAAGTTGAACAGAACGTCAGACTTCAGAGTGAAGTGCTTGGTCTGTACTTCTGGAGCTGGAGCCGGAGCTGGAGCTACGACTGGCGCATCTTCCTGCTGACCGAAACGGTAAGAAACACCAACGCTCAGCATGCCGTTGTCTGGACGAACGCCAACGGTAGCACCGTCACCGATGTTGTTAACCCACTGGTATTCCAGACGGGTAGCGATGTCACGGGTCATTGCCCACTCAACACCACCAGCGAATACTGGGGAAACACCAGTGTCGTGGTCGTCACCAGCACGGCTGTTGCTGGAGTCTGCACGCCATACCATGCCGCCCAGACGGGTGTACACGTCCAGGTCGTCAGTTACTGGGTAACCCAGTTTAGCGGTCAGCTGTACGCCTTGAGCTTTGAAAGCGCCATTTACGTTGTCGCCTTTGTAAGGCATACGACCTAACCAGTCGTAACCCATTTCAAAGCCAACATACGGGTTAACCTGATAGCCACCGAACGCACCTGCACCAAGCTGGCTCTCATGAGTTGGGCCATCATTGTTGTTTGCGCTGTCGTACCAACCGGTGTCATGGAACTGAGACCAACCCAGTTTACCACCTGCATACCAGGTATTATCTTTCGGAGCGGCCTGCGCTACGGTAGCGAAGCCAGCCAGTGCCACTGCAATCGCGATAGCTGTCTTTTTCATTTTTTGCGCCTCGTTATCATCCAAAATTTGCCATGAATATCTCCATCGGAGGAATCACGGTTAAATCCTTCACCGGGGGGCGTGGTCAAATATAAACCTACC
>OIFJ01000538.1_pt1 | contig 11304 bp, 8 predicted proteins | sample 1582011 | NCBI WGS metagenome assembly OIFJ01 (sample SAMN07501050, study PRJEB24779) | human gut metagenome | isolation source: stool | host: human infant | place: USA: Pittsburgh, PA
AGGTAGCTAAAAGAATGGATGTAACTGTCGAATATATTGAATCAGTTTTAGAATAGATGGATTATATTAAAGTAAAATTGAGGTGAAGGCTGTAAGTAAACTTGTGTGAAAACAAATTTGCTTACAGTTTTTATTTTTCTAAAATAAAGAATATAATACTTGTTTAGCTTTATTTGAGTTTTTAAAAATATTATGATATTTCTTATATATTTATACTAAAGTTTAAATTTAGAAAAAATATATAAAAGATAGTTATATTTACTATTATCTTGTATAATTATATATACTATTTTATATAACTATGCTAAAATTTAATTGAATAAATTAAAAATATAATGAAAGTTTAGTTTTAATTCATTTATTTAATAAACATTTCAAGTAAAATAATGTTTAAATCAGAAATATAAATAAATATTATTATAATCGTTATTAAAGACCAAAAATCCCACCTTAGAAGTTTGTATCATATGAAACCTTTATAGATTATGAAAGCAATAATATAGTGTATGATATATAAAATAAGTTATAAAAGTATTTTTTTAGATATTCAAAAAGACATTGTAAGTTATATTAATAATATGGGTATCAACGAATTTTGGATATAATGAGTTTTTCAACTTAAAGTTATGTAATAATGAATGTAAAGAATATTTAATGAAATCATTTTGTTGGTTATGTCTAGCTGAATACAATAATCTTTTAGATAAAGATTTTATATTTGAAGATAGGTGTGAAAAAATTAAGAAGATATTAACATCAGCAGTTTAGAGGCAAAGCATGTAAAGTAAAGTCTGGGTAACTAAAAGTAGTAATTTAGATTGTAACTATTGTTATAAATATGAAAATGAGGAAACAGGAAATATAAGTTAGGATGTAGAAAATAGGTTACTAAATAAAAAGCTTAATTATATAATCAAAGAAATAGGTATATACTGTACAATTTCATGGTGAAGAACTTTTCCTAAATAAAAAGGTTGGTAAAAGAGATATAAGAAATAAAATTCAATTATAAGATATGGTATGATAACTAAAGGCACTATATGGAGTGAATAGGCGGAAGAATTTTTTGAAAATTATAAAAATAGTTTCTGTTGCTACATATCAATAAGTATAGATAGAGATTGCAAAATCCATAGCAAAAATCGAATTTATAAAAATAGTATAGGATTATTTGATTAAAGAATAGCTACGTACACTCGTGACTTTAGTCATGAGTTAGTAGCTAAAATAGTCAGCATATAGGGAAACCTATATGTAGAGAATGGATTTGTCCTAGTTGTAATGAAACTCACGATAGAGATATAAATGCAAGTATAAATATATTAAAAGAAGGATTAAGACTAATAACAATTCAAAATAAATAACGTATGTAAGAACCGTAGGAACTACGGGGATAGCCTGTGGAGAATTAGTAAGACATATTTTAGTATACAAAATTCTATGAAGCAGGAACCCTGTGACTTTAGTCATGGGAGGTTCAGAAGTGTAAATAACATGTAAGACAAGGAGTAAATTATGAGTATTTTAGAGATAAAAAACCTAAATAAAATATATGGTAAATCGGAAACAGAGGTGAAAGCGTTAAGTCAAATAAATCTAAAAATAAATAGTGGAGAATTTGTTGTGATAGTAGGTAAAAGTGGAAGTGGTAAAAGTACTTTACTACACATAATGGCAGGACTTGAAACTCCAACAAATGGTGATGTGATTATTGATAATATAAATATATCATCTCTTGATGAAAAGAAAAGATCTGCATTACGTAAAGAAAAGTTGGGATTAATATTTCAATCATATAATTTGATTCCAGTTTTAACTGTTGAAGAAAATATAAAACTACCAACTATAAATATAAAAAATAAAGATGAAGCTTATATTAATGAATTGATGGAGTTACTAGGAATAAAAGATAGAAGAATGTATTTGCCAAATCAATTATCAGGTGGGCAACAACAAAGAGTAGCAATAGCAAGGGCTCTTGTAAATAAACCATCAATTGTATTTGCTGATGAACCTACTGGAAATTTAGACACAAAGACAGAGTCAGATGTATTAAGTTTATTAAAAGAATCTCAAAAAAAATATAATCAGACAATAATAATGATAACACATAACATAGATATAACAAAATATGCTGATAGAGTTATAGAAATAGAAGATGGATTTATAAGAGAGTAGGTAGATTTATGAAACTTAATTATATTGTAAAAAAATATATAATGGGAAATAAGAAAAATACATTATTAATAGTTGTAAGTATTGTAATTTCAACAGCGTTGTTTTTAATTATGAATATAATAAGTGAAGATGCGACAAACTTAATGATAAATCAAGCTAAAAATGAATTTACATTAAAACATGCACAATATATCAATCCAAAAGACGAAGAAATAAAATATATAGAAAATAACACAAGTATAGATAAAGTTGGAAAATCAATGCTTTTAGGAATTAGTGATATTGGTAAAGGTCAAACACTACAAATTCTATCTCAGGATAAAGTTGCTGAAGAACTAAATGATATTTACACACTAGAAAAAGGTAAATTACCAGTAGCTGAAAATGAAATCGCTATAGATTCATGGTATATTAAACAAAAAAAGATAAAAAACCCTATAGGAAAAAGGATAACATTAGATTATAGAAGACAAGGGATAGATCAAGAAGATTTATATACTGGGGAAAAAGAATTTAAAATAACTGGTATCTTAAATAGTAATCCTATTTTAAAAGCTCAAGGAACATCAATTGGCCTTATAAGTAACGATTGTGCTATCAAGAATATTCCTACTAAAAATAAATATGATCAAGTTATGTTTACTTTTAAAAAGGAAAAAAATATACAGAGACAATCACAAAAACTTATTAAAAATGGAAATTTGAATGAGAATAACATTTATTTTAATAATGAATTATTAATAGCTATATCTGATAGTATGAATTTAAAAATACCTTATATAATAGTTAATATAGTACTAGCACTAGCAACTATATTATTAATTTATAATATTTTTTATATATTAGTATCAAATAGAATAAAGGATTTTGGGATATTTAGGGCTTTAGGGTTTAATCCAAATGATATTTTTAAAATAATGATTTTAGAAGTATCTATATACTCTATTATAAGTATTTCTATAGGTCTAATTTTAGGTGGGATAATAGCTAGTTTATCAAGGGAGTATGTTATAGGAGTAATATACAATGTCAACTATATAAATTCTATAAAAAACCAGAACTATATAAACACATACATAATTTCTATATTATTAAGTTTAGGAACTATAATAATATCAGTTTCAAAACCTCTTATGTTATCAGTTAAAACTGATCCAATGATTTGTATAAGAAGAAATAATGAAAAAGTGGATATAAAACAAAATTCCTTTATAAATAAATTTATGATAAAACTTTTCAAAGACTATGGTAACATAGCATCAAAAAATATACAAAGAAATAAGAAACGTACAAATTTATCTATAGCATCAATGGTAATTATATTTTTCTTAATGGCAACAATATACACAAAGTCTACTAGTAACTTTTTAAGTGATGGTGTATTAAAATATTGGATACAAGGAGATTATTTATTACATAATATTGATATAAGTACTATACGTTCAAATAATAAAGGTTATGATAAAAATGTACTACAAGAGATAAAGGCAATTGATGGTGTAACAAAAGTAAACTCATATAGGCATAAGTGGTTTAATATAAAAATTGATGATAAAAGTATAAATAAGAACTCTGATTATTGGAAAAAAAATAAAGATAATATTGAAGCTAGATCAGAAGTAAAAGATGGAATCAAGGTATATAATAATTCTTTTGAATTTTTAGGAATAGAAGATACAGATATACTAGAGGATTTCTTGATAAATGGAAAGGAAAATATAGATAAATTTAGTAAACAACCATATCTGTATATAACAAAGAAATCCAGTGATTCGCTTAATATAAAAAAAGGAGATAGAATAAAAGTATACTTTGATATTATAGATTCAAAAACAAATAATTTTACCAAAACAATATCTCAAGAATTTATAGTATGTGGAATTATAACTACATTACCAGTAACCTCACAAGTGGGAGCTGAATTTGGCGGAGTAATATCAACAAATCAATTTAATAAGTTTACAGGAATATCATCTTATGAAAGATTTGACATATGGACGAGTAAACTAGCCAATGATAAATATGTTGAAAGTGAGTTAAACAAAATAACAGAAAAAACAAATAAAGGAATTTTAATTCCATACAAAGCTGAAACAGCTGAATATGAAAAAATTGATAATCAAAAAACACTAATTATGGTATTAGTAACTGGAATTATAGTTATATTATCTTTATTTAATTGTTGCAATACTATAGTTACTAGTATTAATAGCAGAAGTAGGGAATTTGCACTATTTAGAGGAATAGGAATATCAAAACATGAAATAAATAAAATTGTTAAATTGGAAAGTTATATATATATTATAGTAAGCTTTTGTATATCTATAATACCTATTTTAATTGTAAGAAGTATAATAATAAAACCTTTTGAAAGTATCAATTTAATAAATTGGAAATTTATAGGGGCTATTATACTAATAGTATTTATTTTAGTATCTATAATCATGATAACTACACTAAAAACATTGAATAAAATTCAAAATGAAAATTTTATGGAAGAAATAAAGACTTTATAGTGAACAGCCTATAAATTAAAGAGGTTTTATATGAAATTAATTGCAATTATCGATAATGGTGTAGATATTGATTTTAAATAATTTAGAAATAAAAATAAAATAAGTTATCCAAGTTATATGTATTTATAAATTGTACTGAATATATATATACTATGCTATCTACAAAACAGTTAACAGTCACAGGAAATGAATATACCATTATAAATTATTATATGAGTAACTTTAGTCAGTATATAATATTTGCTATTTTACTTGCATCAATGGGATTTGTAATACAAAAGATAGTGCATATGCATTTCAGTGAGATAGAACTTAGTGGTAACTATTCAACAACTGTTAGAAATATAAGTGATATCTCTTTAGATAATGATAATGAAATGTTTAATAGAGGCAATATTGAAAATAGTATTTTAAAAAAATAAATAATATAAATATATAAAATGTGATTGAATAAAGCTTAGAATACTTAGTGTATTTTAAGCTTTTTTTATTATTAAGATTTCAAAGTATTAAATTAACTATATAAAATCATATAAAAATAATTTTAAAATATTTAAATCATTGATTTCAAGGTATTGTATTTTTAAAAGAGTAAAAATATAATAAGTTAGGTATATAATATATATAAAGTAAAAAATAAAAAAATGGAAGTGATTGAGATGAGTAGTATATTGTTGGTTGAAGATGATTTAAGTTTGATATATGGATTAGAATATTCTATACAAAAGAATGGATTTAGTGTTGATGTAGCAAGAACAGTAGAAGAAGCATTGCAAATTTATAAAGAAAAAAATTATGATTTACTGCTTTTGGATGTATCCTTACCTGATGGTGATGGTTTTGATATTTGTAAAAGGGTAAGAGAAGCTTCTAATGTACCAATCATATTTTTAACTGCTTCTGATGAAGAAGTAAATGTAGTGATGGGACTTGATATGGGTGGAGATGATTACATAACAAAACCTTTTAAATTAAATGAGTTAATTTCAAGAATAAAAGCTTTACTTAGACGTTATAATTTTACAAGTGAAAATGTAACTGAACTAAAATCAAATAATATTACTGTTAAATTACTTGAAAATCGTGTTTTTAAAAATGAAATTGAGCTTGAGCTTACTACAGCAGAATATAAATTATTATGCTTACTTATGAAAAATAAAAATATTGTACTTACAAGAAAAAATATATTGGATAAGTTATGGGATGGAAATGGTAGTTTTGTAGATGATAATACTCTGTCAGTATATGTAAGAAGGTTAAGAAATAAGATTGAAGATAATCCTGAAAATCCAAAAATTCTATTAACAGTTAGAAGAATGGGTTACAAATGGAATGTTATAAAGTGAGGGTGTTAATATGAAGGTATTTTCTAATAAAGACATAAAAATATTTTTTTTGGTGATTATATCCGTTTTATTGATGTTTATAGTAGTAGGTCAAATAGTAGTTATAAATATAACTAATGATTATAAAAGTGCACTGTTAGAACATGATTATAATATAGCTGGATACTTAAATAATATGGGTGTTGATAAATCAAAAATACCAGCAGTATTTACTACTAATGAAGATAAATATACTTTAAAAGGAAAAGAAATCTTAAATACAGCTAGATATGACTTTGGTACAGATGATAGTTTTATGCCAAGTGTGAAATTGTTTCAAGGTAAATATATAAAAACTATGTTTTTGTATTTATTTGTGTTCTTTACTATGATTATTTTTATATTGTATGTGTATTTTTTTAGGCAACAGAACAAGATAGAAGAAGCTAGTTATAAAATTGATTCATTTATGAATGGAAATATAAATGTACGGTTAAATACTTATGAAGAAGGTAGTTTATCAAAGTTATTTGGTTCAATAGATGCTATGTCAACATCTCTAAACACACATATATTGAAAGAAAAGCAGAATAAAGAATTTCTTAAAAATACAATTTCAGATATATCACATCAACTAAAAACTCCACTTACAGCATTGATGATGTATAATCAAATATTGCAGGAAGAGAGTCATAATAGTGAAATTGTTGAGAATTTTGTGCAGAAGAGTCAAAATGAATTAGAGCGTATAGAATCATTGATACAAAACTTGTTAAAGATTACAAAGATAGATTCAAAGACAATAATTCTTAACAAAGCTAGTGTTAACGTAAAAAAGTTGATTACTAAAATTTTATATAGTTTTGAAACTAGAGCAGAAAAAGAAGGAAAGAGTATCTCTATAAGAGGTCTAGAAAATACAAACTTGTTTTGCGATTATGAATGGATATCAGAAGCTTTAAGCAACCTTATAAAAAATGCATTAGATAATACAAAAGAGAACGATAAAATAATGATAGAATGGGTTGAAACACCTATAACAACTATTATTTCAGTGAGTGATACCGGAAATGGAATTCATATTGAAGATATACATCATATATTTAAAAGATTTTATAGGAGTAAGTTTTCAAAAAGTAATCAAGGCCTTGGATTAGGGTTGCCACTAGTTAAATCTATCATAGAACAGCACAATGGAACCATAACTGTAGAAAGTAATTTTTTACAAGGAAGTACATTTACTCTAAGTTTTTTAAAGCTTACTAATATGTAAGATAGGATACATCTTACAGTAAGGTGTATGAATTATTCTTATATTAATCATCAGAAAGGAGATAGAGCAAATGGATATTCTTGTGGTTAATAATTTATGTAAAACATATGGAAATGGATATACAAAAGTAGAGGCATTAAAAGATGTATCATTTACAGTTTCAAAGGGAGAGTTTGTTACTGTAGTTGGAGAATCTGGCTCAGGTAAGAGTACATTATTAAATCTTTTAGGAGGTCTTGATACTCCAACCTCAGGAAAAATATTTGTTGATGGTAAAGAAATATGTTCAATGAAAGAAGAAAAACAGACTATTTTTCGACGTCGTAATATAGGTTTTATCTTTCAATCATATAATCTTATACCCGAATTAACTGTGGAACAAAATATAATATTTCCTTTACTACTAGATTACAAAAAACCAGACACTATTTATCTAGATGAAGTATTGACAATTTTAGGTCTTAAAGATAGAAAAAGTCATCTTCCAAATCAATTATCTGGTGGTCAGCAACAAAGGGTTGCAATTGGAAGAGCATTGATTACAAAGCCATCAATTATATTGGCAGATGAGCCAACAGGAAATCTTGACAGTAAAAATAGCAGTGATGTAATTTCACTTTTAAAAGTGACAGCAGAAAAATATAACCAAACTATTATTATGATAACTCATAATACAAATATAGCTTCTACAGCAGATAGGATACTACAGGTTTCTGATGGAATGCTTAAAGACCTAGGGGTGAATAGAGAATGAGAAGCTATTTAGAACTAGTACCACAATATGCAAAGGTACATAAGAAAAAAAATAGAACTACAATTTTATGTATTGTCATTGCAGTATGTTTAGTTACTGCTATTTTTGGACTAGCAGACATGGCTATACAATGTCAAAAAGTACAATTTATAAAAGATGATGGAAATTGGCACATAGTACTTAAAAATCTTAATGAAGAAGCTATATCAGAAATAAGTAGTAGAGTAGATATAGCTCACTATGGTAGAGGACAAGTCATTGATAATGGAGAGTTTAAATCAAAGGAGATTTTGATACAAGGTTTAGATGAAGATTTAGCAAAACAATTAGGTCTAGAAATAATAAAAGGTCGTTATCCTGTTGTGGAGAATGAGACTTTAATAGATGTAGATGCAGTTAAAAGCTTTAATCTAAAAGTAGGAGATTTTATCAAAATAAAATTAGCAGATGGTAGAAATAAAAATTATAAGATAGTAGGTGAATATTCATCATTATCAAGATTAAGAGCCTCAGATAAGCATGGATTAATGCTTTCAATATTAGGTACACAAGCTATCAAAAAATCAGAAACATATGATTATTATTATATTACATTTAAAGACAAGGTTAATATTAGAAAAGCTACTTCTGATATTAAGAATACCTTCAATTTAAGTGATAAACAAATCGGTAAAAATGAAAAATTACTTTCTATTATAGGTCAAGGTGACTCTGATTATTCTAAACCACTTTACTTAACAGCAGGAGGACTTTTTATACTTGTGTTAATAGCAAGTATTATCATGATATATAATAGCTTTAATATGGGTGTAATAGAGAGAATAAAGTTTTTTGGACTATTACGTTGCTTGGGAGCATCAAAACTCCAAGTCAAAAAATTTGTTGTTTTAGAAAGTTTAATTCTAAGTGTAAAGGCTATTCCACTAGGATTGTTATTAGGATGTATTGTAACCATTATATCCTCTATATTTCTCAAATATGTGAATACAGAGTTATTTGGTTCGATGCCAATTTTAAAGGTTAGCTTTATTGGTATTGTGTTTGGAATAATAGTAGGATTTTTAACAGTAATATTATCAGCTATTGTTCCAGCAAAAAAAGCTTCTGGGGTGTCTCCACTAAGTGCTATACGTGGTAATCTAATGTTCAAAGAAATTTTAACTAGTGGAAAAGCAAGTAAAATTGCTAACGCAGGAAGTTCTAAAATTGATGTTTCTATGGGAATAAATCATGCCTTTTCAAGAAAAAAATCTTTTATACTTATGACTTTTTCATTTGCTATTAGTATTGTATTGTTTTTAGGTTTTAGTGTATTTATAGACTTTATGTATCAGGCACTTAAACCTATAAAACCAGAAGCTGCTCATATATCTATTGTTGACGCTGACTTTAAGTCTGTTCTTACTAAAGACGATATTAATGAAATAAGTAATATCAAAGGAATAAAAAAAGTATACAGTAGAATGATGACGGATGTAGAGGCTACATACAATAATAAGGAGGCAACATCTCAGCTAATTTCTTATGAAAAAAATCAATTTGACTGGGCCAAAAAGTATCTAGTAAAAGGGGAAATCAATGAAGATAAATTAGAGTCAGAAAATATCGGATTGGTAGAAGAAGGTCATGGGTTTAATATTGGAGATAAGATATATATTAAAAATGGAAATTCTAAGAAAGAGATAGAGGTAGCAGGTATACTTTCTTCAATTTCATTTGATGTTAAAGACAAATATATTGGAAATATTATAACATCTGAAAATACTTTTACTAGTATAACAGATATAAAAGACTATATAATAATTGATACTCAAGTTGATGAAGATGCTCCTGAAGATTTAATCCAAAATATAAGAAATGTTCTAGATGATAATTTAGAGGTTCGAGATAAGCGACAAGGTAACTTAGAGGCTAAAAATTCATTTTACACTATGGCAGTTTTTGTATATGGGTTTGTATTTATAATTGCGATTATAAGTATGTTTAATATCATAAACAGTATGAATATAAGTGTTACAAGTAGAATAAATTACTATGGTATTATGCGTGCAATAGGCATGTCCAATAAGCAATTAAGAAAAATGGTAATAGTAGAATCAAGTACATATGCTGTAAGTGGCTGTTTATTGGGGAGTGTACTTGGATTAATATTACATAGATATATATTTGTATCCTTAGTAACATTAAAATTCCATATAGACTGGCAAATACCTTTTGATTTACTGTTTATCATTGTAGTAACTATGATAATAATAACTTTGCTTGCAGTAAGAAAACCAATTAAAAAGATTTGTGAATTAGACATAATAGAGGTAGTAAATGCACAATAAATATAAGTAGTAATTTAAATAGAGGTAGTAATTTAAATAAAAAATCGAAGTAAATATGAAATAGAAAATATCTTTCATAATTTACTTCGATTTTTGTGTTATATAATTTACTTTAGATAAGTTCCATCTTCATCTTGATAAATTAAGTCTTTCTTCATAAGTACTCCAAGAGCACGTTTAAAATTTTTCTTACTTGAATTAAATAAGATAGAAATATCTTTAGGATCAGATTTATCATTGAATCTCATATATCCATCTGAACCTTCTAAATAGCTTAAAATCTTATTTTCTAAGGTATCAAGTTCATCTTTTCTGTTTCCTCTAGGAGAAAGTCCTAATTTACCATCATCGTATATTTTTATAACATGTAAATTTTCAAGAACATCCCCAGCTTTTAATTCTGTAAAGTATTCATTATGAAGGATTACACCAGCATATTTATTGTCAACACATATCATAGCAGAGTTGTTGGTTTGGAATCCATATACAACTCCATTTACAACATCTCCTACATTGTAAGTATGGTCTGTTTCTAAATATGAATCTATGTCTGTAGTAGCAGCTATTCTTCCGCTTTTATCCAAGTATATATAGAATAAATATTTTTCATCTCTAAACAATGGATAAGTCTTAGCTTTAAAAGGAACTAGTATGTCTTTTGTAAGTCCCATATCTATAAAAGTACCAATATCCGTGTTATCAACTACTTTTAGATATGCAACATCTCCATTTCTAATTATTTCTATAGTATTAGAAAAATAATTTTTAAATAGTTTGTAAAATATTATTGAATTTTTTCTCTCGAAATATATAATTTAGAATCTTCTGATTTATTTTTATGCTCGATTTCTTTATTTTTTTTCATAAATATATATAGAGGAGCTATTAACAACATTGCCCCTAATCCTATTAAAACTCTATTTTGAGT
>OIFJ01000542.1_pt1 | contig 11267 bp, 7 predicted proteins | sample 1582011 | NCBI WGS metagenome assembly OIFJ01 (sample SAMN07501050, study PRJEB24779) | human gut metagenome | isolation source: stool | host: human infant | place: USA: Pittsburgh, PA
CCACGGGGTCAGTACCATGCTACGCCCGGCGCGCACCAGGATCGGGTCGCCTGTAACGTCGCGTAACCTGCTTAATGTCCGGCTCATGGCCGAGGTGCTGAGATTCAGCCGACGGGCGGCACCTGCGACACTCGCTTCGCTCAGCAATATGTCTAGTGCAATCAGTAAATTAAAATCAGGATCGGTCATAGCGCTCATTCCTGTTCATTCAGATAAGGCGTTTCGTGCAACGATAAAGTGCAAATGGTGCGCCTTCCGCCCTGTAAAAGCCATCTTTATAGTTTTGTCATCCATACACTCTTCTCAGAGGACAACATAATGACGCTCTTTTCCAGTCAACCCGGCGACGAAGGACTTCCCGGCCCGGCGCGCGCACGGGTGATGGCCGCAATTATGACCACCACCTTAATGGGCGTGTTTGATGGCACCATGATCAACATTGCCCTGCCCTCCATGGCTCAGGAGATGCAGGTACCTGCCAGTATTGCCGTCTGGTTCGCCAACGGGTATCTGCTGGCGGCTGCGATGACGCTGGCGATATTCGCGGCGCTTGCGGCCCGCCTGGGTTATCGCCCCGTATTTCTGGCAGGTCTGACGACCTTTACCCTGACATCACTGGGTTGTGCGCTGGCGAATAAGCCCGAAGTGCTTATCGGTATGCGCGTGCTTCAGGGGATCGGCGGCGCGGCGACGCTGAGTATTGCCCCCGCAATCCTGCGGTCCGTATTTCCCGGGCGATTGCTTGGCCGCATTCTGGGGTTACACGCCCTGCTCATCGCCTCCAGCTCCGCTATCGGCCCGGTATTGGGCGGGACGATCCTTCACACCCTGAGCTGGCAATGGCTGTTTGCGATAAATGTTGTTCCCGGCACCCTCGCCTTACTGCTGGCGGTCAAAGCGCTGCCGCGGGATGCGGTTCGAAAGCAAGCGCCTTTCGACACCCCGGGTGCGATATTGTCGGCGCTGCTGTTGGGGTCGACGATCATGGCGGCGAACAGCCTCCAGGACTATCATCCCGGTAGCCTTTGCTGGACAATGCTCGCTGCGCTGAGCGGCATGGCGTTTATCTGGCAGATCCGCCGCGCGGATAACCCCTTACTGCCGCCGATGATGTTTAAAAATGAACGTTTTACCCTCGCGGCCTTCACGTCGATGATTGCTTTTGTCAGCCAGGGGATCACCTTTATTGCGCTACCCTTCCTGTTTCAGAGCGAATACGGCTACAGCCCGGTGTTGTCTGCCCTGCTGTTTACGCCGTGGCCGCTAGGGATCGTACTGATTGCGCCGCATGCAGGCCGGTGGGCAGACACGATTTCAGCCCCGGCGATATCCACCCTGGGGCTGATGATTTTTGTCGTCGGTTTGATCCTGCTGGCAACATTACCCGACCGCCCTTCAATATGGGATATCTGCCTGCGGAGTCTGGTGTGCGGAGTGGGGTTTGGCTGCTTTCAGAGTCCCAATAACCGGGAAATGCTCTCCAACGTTATTCGTGAGCATGCGAGCTATGCATCCGGTGTTTTATCCATTATGCGCACGTTCGGGCAGTGTCTGGGCGCCGCCGCCGTGGCCGTTCTGCTGGCCGCAGATGAAAGGTCAATTCATGTTGCGCTGTGGGTCGCCGCCGCAGCTTCTGCGGTAGCGGTCGTCGTCAGCGCGAGCCGGTTGCGTAAAATCACTCATCCTGCGGAAACAGGATGAGCACGAAAATATAACTAAGCGCTACTCCAGCGCCAGCAGCGCAAAACTCGCCAGCCAGTGGCCGCCGCTGTAGTGACTGCCGACAACATGCTCCACGCTTGCCGAGAGATGGCGCGCAACGGCATCCTGTAACGCCTGTTGCGCCGGGTGGTTTTCCGGCAAAGCGCGGGCAATGTGCTTCATACACCACGCGCGGCTGAGCTTAAGCCCGTCCAGATGTGCGATTTTCGGGTCGGTGCGGTCGCTTACCTCAGCCGGGTTCATCAGCGCTGAAACGGCACCCACTTCAGGCAGAAACGCATCAAACCAGGCCGGGAAATTCTCCACCACCTTACTCATCAGCAGGGCCTCGGTCAGCGCCCCGGAGATATACTCGTCGCCGCCCGGCTCATAATGCGCCGGATATTGCGTGTCCGTATGATAAAAGCGCGTCGCCGCGTCCAGGATCGCCTGTTCAAGCCCGTCATCCGTCACCGCCCGGGCATAATCCAGCCCCAGCGCGAGCGCAAACGCCGTGTTGTAATGTGTTCCGACGCGGATGGGATAGGTGAGCTTGCTGAGGTAATCCACCAGCCGCTGGCGAATATCCCGCGTTAACGGTTGCAGCGTCTGGTACCAGCGCTCCGCCTGTGGCAGTGACGACTGTTTCAGCTCCTGCGCCAGCGCCAGCAGCCAGCCGTAGCCATAAGGCCGCTCAAACGACGCGCGGAACGGCGCGGTAAAATAGGCCAGCTCCTTCGCCACCTTCTCGTCGATCAGGTGTTCTTCGAACAGAGTGATGATCTCTTCCCGGCACGGCAGTTCGGGCCAGAGACGCAGACAGCGCAGCAGCAGCCAGTAGCCGTGCACCGCAGAGTGCCAGTCAAAACAGCCGTAAAAGATCGGGTGCAGCTCGCGAGGCGGCAAAACGTCGCCGTCATCGTTGAGCAGATGCATAATGTGGTTCGGGTATTCCTGACGTAAATAGGTCAACGGCATTCTGGCGAAGGCGTCAGCCTGATGTTGCGTTAATTCCATTGCAGCTCCTTAGCGAAACACGAGGAAATACATTAAGAACACGTTCACCACCAGCAGGGTTAACGCGGTCGGGATCTGGATCTTGATAACCTGATATTTGTCTTTTAGCTCCAGCAGCGCGGCGGGCACAATGTTGAAGTTGGCGGCCATCGGCGTCATCAGCGTGCCGCAATAGCCTGCGTACATACCGATAGCCAGCAGCGGCGCCGGGTTACCGTGATGGACGTTAATCAGGAATGGCAGAGCGATACCGGCGCTTAACACCGGGAAGGCTGCGAAGGCATTACCCATGATCATGGTAAACAGCGCCATCCCCACGCAGTAAATGACCACCAGCATGAAGCGGCTGTCCGGGTTCACAAACAGGCTGACCACCTTTTGTACCGATTCGCCGGTATTCGCCACCACGAACACCCCGCCGAGCATGGCGAGCATCTGCGGCAGGATCACCGCCCAGCCAATGGTATCGACCAGCCGACGCGACTGACGCACCGCATGCAGCGGCGTACCTTTTGTCAGCCACCAGCCGGTAAGGATAGCCGCCACGCAGGCCACGCACAGCGCCGCCAGCGTAAGCTGTTTCTGGTCGAGCAGATAAACGCCGCCAATCGACACGCCTTTCAGAAACAGCGTCCCGATGACCGTTACCACGGGGATCATCAGTGCCGGTAAAAACAGCCAGTTTTTCAGCCGGTTCGACGAGGCAACACGCTCCTCCTCGGTGGACATTTTATAGTGCCCCTTCCCGACCAGCCCGAAACCGGCCAGCAGCGCAATCACGATAACGGCGCCGCCAATAATGCGATACGCCAGCGACTTACCCAGCTCCTGCACCATCAGATCGCCAAACAGGAAGATCCCGCCGAACAGAAACCAGAACAGCGCCGTGGTATAGCGTTTCGGGTTAGCGCGGTCGCGAAGGGTCATCACAACCAGCAGCATCACGACGAAGCCGATCAGGTAATACACGCGGTTAATGGTGATGAGGGTCATCATGGTGCGATCTCCTGCGTACCCTGCTCTGCTTTCCAGGCCATCACGTCGCGACGAATGCTGGCGTCGAGGCGCAGCAGACGCGTCATATGGATGATCAGTGCCGCAATAGCGGTCGGAATGGCCCACAGGCCGATATGCAGCGGTTCGATCCCCTCGATCCCGTTCTCTTTCAGGAACGCATCAATCAGCAGTACCGCGCCAAAGGCGATAAAGATATCTTCCCCAAAGAAAACCGCGATATTGTCACACGCGGCGGCATGGGCTTTGATTTTGTCGCGGATAGTCTGCGGCAGTTCGCCGTATTCATTCAGGGCCGCCCCTTCCGCCATCGGCGCCAGCAGCGGACGCACCGTTTGCGCGTGGCCGCCAAGGGACATCAGGCCCAGCGCAGCCGTCCCTTCGCGGGCGACAAAGTAGAGCATCAGGATACGCGCCGAGGTGGCGCTGGCGATCTTCGCGACCCAGGCCTGGGCGCGCTCTTTCAGCCCGTAATACTCCAGCAGGCCAATCACCGGCAGGATCAGAATGAAGGTGGCAAGCGATCGGCTATTCACGAACTTTTCGCCAAAGGTTTCCAGCAGCATACCGAAATCCATGCCAACCAGCAGGCCCGTCGCCAGCCCCGCCACCACGACAACCAGCAGCGGGTTGAAACGCAGTGCAAAACCAATAACCACCACCGGAATCCCGATAAGTGGCAACAGTGTAGAACTGTCCATAAACGTTACCCTATCCAAAGTGAGCGTTGCGCGCCGACGGCTATTTTTTATACTTCGCAGCAGAGCGAAGCCGGTGCATTACGGCGCGCGATGTTGTGTTTTGCGTCAGGCTCCACAGAACCTGCACTAAAAAGCTATATCTGAACGTCAAAAACATGTAAACAATTTATCAATAAAATGTTCTTATTTTATCGGCGGGTTTACATTTCGGGGGAAGGATCGTTATGACAGTAAAGAAAAAGACGACAGCGTTAAACCACGACGATATTGCGGACGGGCGAATCGTCTCCTCCCGTCATCTCGTCTCAGAGCGGTGTGCTGAATTATCAGAGCTGGAATATGCGCTGATCATGACCAGCAATGCGTTTAACAAATGGATGGTGCGCTGCATGACCGCAGCGGGTGAACCGGATATGGGGGCCTTTGACGTTTCGCTTCTGCACCACGTGAATCACCGCAACCGCAAGAAAAAGCTGGCCGACATCTGCTTTGTGCTGAACGTGGAAGATACCCACGTGGTAACGTATGCGCTGAAAAAGCTGGTCAAGGCGGGATATGTCACCAGCGAGAAAGCCGGAAAAGAGCTTTTTTTCTCCACCACGGAGGAGGGAAAAGCGCTGTGCATGAAGTACCGGGAGGTGCGGGAGGCCTGCCTGATCAACATTCATGCGGAAAGCGGCATTCCGGGAGCATCAATTGGCGAGACCGCGCAGTTACTCCGCGCGATCTCCTCCCTGTATGATACCGCCGCACGCGCGGCGGCCTCGCTTTAAGGACGGCGGAAAAGCGTCATACTCCGCCCGGCCAGTTCATAATCGACGGATTCCGTGATGATTTCCCCTGTGGGGGCCTCATCCGCCGTCGAAAGCTCCAGCACCCAACCCCCTTCACCAAACTGCGGGATCTGGAATGGCACCGTACCTTCAAACGGGTTAAACAGCATCAGCACGTCGTGCCAGACGCCCTCTTCCTGCTTAAGATCCGGGCGGCTGATGGCAAGACCAAGGGTGGAACCCTCGTCCCATTGTTCCGACTGCTGCGGTCCGCCGCCGGCGTTAAACCAGCGGATCTCCAGCCCGTCGCGCCAGTTCTCACGTCGCAGCAGCGGCTGCGTCGCGCGCAGGGCAATCAACCGACGGGTAAAGTCGCGCAGCTTCTCGCCGTTTTCAGAGAGCCCTTTCCAGTTTACCCAGGAGATCTCGCTGTCCTGACAGTAGCCGTTATTATTGCCCTTTTGCGTCCGGCCAAACTCATCCCCTGCCAGCAGCATCGGCGTACCGTGCGAGAAGAAAAGCGTGGTGAGGAAGTTGCGCTTTTGCCGTTCGCGGGTGGCGATGATATCCGGGTTCTCCGTCGGCCCTTCTTCGCCGTAGTTATACGACCGGTTATCGTTATGTCCGTCGTTATTATCTTCCCCGTTATCGGCGTTATGTTTCTCGTTATACGACACCAGGTCGTTCAGCGTGAAGCCGTCATGCGCGGTAATAAAATTGACGCTGGCCCACGGACGACGCCCGCGCAGATCGTACAAATCACCGGACCCTAACAGACGGGCGGCAAAATCGTTAGAGACGTTATCCCCCTTCCAGTATTCACGTACCGTATCGCGGTATTTGTCGTTCCACTCACCCCAGCCAGGCGGGAAGCCTCCCACCTGATACCCGCCGGGGCCGATATCCCACGGCTCACCGATGAGCTTCAGCTTCGACAGCACCGGATCCTGGGTCACGGCATCGAAGAAGCCGCCGCGCGGATCGAACCCCTCCGGCTCACGTCCGAGAATGGTCCCGAGATCAAAGCGGAAACCGTCAATCTGCATCGATTCTGCCCAGTAACGCAGGGAGTCCATGACCATCTGCAATACGCGCGGGTGTGAAGTATTAACGGTGTTTCCGGTGCCGGTGTCGTTGATGTAATACCGGTGCTGATCCGGCATGGTGCGGTAATAACAGAAGTTATCAATTCCCTTAAACGACAGGGTTGGCCCCAGCTCGTTGCCCTCCGCCGTGTGGTTATAGACCACGTCGAGGATCACCTCGATGCCCGCGTCATGATAGGCACGCACCATGTCGCGGAAACCCTGGATCCCCGCCGGGCCGTAATAGCGTGACGCTGGCGCAAAGAAACCGAGCGAGTTATAGCCCCAGAAGTTTTTCAGACCGCGATCGAGCAGGTGCTGATCGTCAGGGAACCAGTGAACCGGCAGCAGCTCGACCGAGGTAATCCCGAGGCTTTTGATGTACTCCACCGACGCTTTATGCCCCATCCCCTCAAACGTACCGCGCAGTTCAGGCGGAATAGCCGGGTTAAGCTGGGTAAAGCCTTTTACGTGGCTCTCATAAACCACGGTATGCGGCCACGGGATATCGGGTCGGCGGGAGTCTTGCCAGTCGACGGAATTGGGGTCGATGACCTTACATTTGGGCGTAAACGGCGCGCTGTCTCGCGTATCAAAGCTGAGATCCAGCTCATCGTGTCCCAGCTCATAGCCGAAGTGGGCATCGTTCCACTCAATGTCACCCACCAGTTCACGGGCATAGGGGTCAATAAGCAGCTTATTGGGATTGAAGCGGTGACCGTTCTCCGGATCGTAAGGGCCATACACACGGTAACCATACAGCGCCCCCGGTTTCAGATCCGGCACATAGCCGTGCCAGACCTCATGGGTATATTCCGGCAGTTCCAGGCGGGCTATTTCTGTTTTTCCCGAAGGATCAAACAGACACAGCTCTACCCGCTCCGCATGGGCGGAAAACAGAGCGAAGTTCACTCCTTTTCCGTCATAATTTGCGCCCAACTGTTGGCCATGACCGGCCCGAATTTCAAACGTTGTATCCTTTGGCATTTTTGTTCTCCTCGATTATTCGCAGGTAAGCAGAACCAACAAACATCCCTTTTCAGACGTTAAATCCAGCGTCTCTGGCAGAAGGCGACGCTCACCGGTAAACAGATCCCGGTAGTACTTCCCGGCCAGCTCCTGGGGTATGGCCACCGTAGTATTGGCCCACAGCATCGCATTGTCGGTGACGTCAAACACCAGACGCGGCACGGCGACGATCAGCGCCTCGTCATCTTTTATGCGGGCATAAACGATCAGATTCTCTTCCCGCTCGCCGGTCACCTTCAGCGGCAGCCAGTCGCCGTAGCGGAAAAGCGCGGGGTAATGCGGCCGCAGCCGTAACAGCGTGGCGGTGACGTACTGCTTCACGCTGCCGTCTCGCCAGCGTTGCGCATCGTTAAAAATGGTTCCATCCGCTACGCTGAGGTTTTCCGCCAGCGCGGTGAAATCCGGTTCGCGGCGGTTATCCGGGTCGACCAGGCTGAAGTTAAGCCCTTCGCTGCCCTGGTAGATGTCCGGTACGCCTGGCGCAGTCAGCTTGATCACCGTCTGGCTCAGGCTGTTCATTAACCCAGCCCGAATAAACGGCTGGAGTGCGGCACTGAAATCACGCAGGAACAGGGTGTTATCCGGGGAGAGCAGATGGCGCACGTAGTCCAGCACCACGCTCTCGTACCCTTCGTTGCTGTCGATCCAGTCGGTACGCTGCTTGGCCTCGCGCAGGGCTTTCTCAATAAAGCCGAGGAAACGCTCTTCCAGTGACTTAAGACCATCACGATCGTCAGGCGACAGCGTGGCTGGCCAGACGCCCGCCAGCGCCTGGAAGATCATCCAGGTGTCGGCGGCGTTCGGCGCGGTGCCGTCGTTGAGGAATCGAACCTGCGTCTGGTTCATCTGGCGCCAGCGCGCCAGGTTTTCCCCCCACAGATCTGGCGCTTCCGTCAGCGTGTATAGTCGCGCTCGCGCATCCTCGCCGCGTTTGGTGTCGTGGGTGGAGGTTCCCAGCAGCGCATCGGGCTGGCGGGTAAGACGAATGCGCATCTCCTGGTGAAAACGGGAAAGTGAAAATGCGCGCGGCGTCGGGTCAGCGCCGACTTCGTTCAGGGCCAGCTCCAGGTTATGGCGAAAGAACAGCGTATCCTCTACCGATTTCGCCATCAGCGGCCCGGTCAGTTGCTGAAAACGGGTGCGGAAAAGCGAGGCCAGCGCGTGGTCATCCTCCGGCAGATCGCCGGTAAGAATACGCACGATCAGGCTGAGCGCGGGTTCAGAGGTGTCGACGCTGGCGACCACGTGACTGAGCAGCGCCACATCCGGTGGCGTCAGCCCCTCTCCGGTGCCGTAGGTGCGATACACCGGAAACGCGATAAGCAGCTCGCGCAGGGCATGGCGGATATCCTCATGCCCCACTTCGGCGCCGTTATGCCCGGCCAGCTCGCTGGCGAATTTGAGCAGCGTGGTAAATTCACCTTCAAAATTACGATCGGTCATCAGCCCTTTGGCTTTGCGAAGTTCCGCCTGCCTGTCCACGGTCGTACCCAGCGTCTCGTCGTAGAGCGTCTCCAGTCGCGAGAGGTTGGTATCATCCACCAGCACTTCCGCCAGCGAGGCAATAAACTCATAGCCCGTAGTACCCGAGACCGGCCACTCCTGAGGAAGCTGTTCCCCTTTGGCGAGGATCTTCTCTACCGTGATGTAGCAATCCGGTCCGGTCGCCGCACGCAGGCGCTGCAAATAGCCCAGCGGATCGGCAAGCCCGTCCACATGGTCAATGCGCAGGCCGTCGACAACCCCGGCGTGAACAAGCTCAAGGATCAGGCGGTGCGTGTCTGCGAAGACCGCCTCATCCTCTACCCGCACGCCGACCAGCCCGGTGATTTCAAAAAAGCGCCGCCATGAAAGCTGTTTCGGCGCTTCCCGCCAGGACATCAGCCGCCAGCTTTGCGCCTCGTGGATCTCAGCGATGCTCTTGCCTTCGGCATACGTGCCGGGATTAAGCGGATAGGCGGTATCATAGTAAACCAGCGCTGCGCTGTTGGTGACACTGTCACGTTTTAAGGTGATAGCCCCCCGCTCCAGCTCGGCTTCAAAGGTGTCGCCAAGAAACGGCAACGTCAGCGGTCGGGACCAGTCGATATCAAAATATGCCGCATAGCGGCTCTGCCTGCCTTGTTCTATAACATCGCGCCACCAGCGGTTTTCCAGCGAGGTCGACATATGGTTAGGAACGATATCCAGAATCAGCCCCATCCCCGCCTGCTTCAGCGCTGCCGCCATGCGGTCAAACCCTTCCCGCCCGCCAATCGCCGGGTCGATTTCGTTGGGGTCGGTCACGTCATAGCCGTGGGTGGAATCCGTGGTTGCGGTGAAAACAGGCGACGCGTAAAGATGGCTAATTCCAAGGTCTTTCATATACGGAATCAGGTCCACCACGCGATCGAAGGTCATGCCGTTGCGAAACTGAATTCGGTAAGTAGAGGAAGGGATCATAGCGCTGCTTCTCCATCAGCTAAGCGAACAACAATGCTGTTTGGCGGCAGGTTATCGACTGCCTCCGGCCAGCTAAAGATCGTTTTTCCAGGCAGGTTCGGTAAGGCGAGCGGCTTTTTGCCGATATTCAGCGCCAGCGACAGCGTACCGGACGGGAAACGCCAGCTCACGGCAACCATGCCGAGCGCCGTTTGCAGGACGTTACCCTCCACGGCGCCCCGCTGTTTCAGTAGCGGGACGATAAAGCGCTGACGCAGCGCAATCAGTTCGCGCGTAGCGTGCAGCCACGCCCTGCCTTCCTCCGTGTCTACCTTGTTCCAGTCAAGCTTCGACCGCATAAAGGTATTTACGTCATTGGGGTCCGGTACGGTTTCATCGTGCCCGGCATGGCCGGTAAACTCTTTCGCGCGCCCTTCCCGCACGGCTTTCGCCAGGTCGCCGTGGAAGTCGGTGAAAAAGAGGAACGGATGCGTTTCGCCATACTCCTCGCCCATAAACAGCAGCGGAATATGAGGCGACATAAGCAGCGCCGCAAACAGCACACGCGTTTTATCCGCGCCTGCCAGAGAGATAAGCCTCTCCCCCTGGGCACGGTTGCCGACCTGGTCGTGATTCTGAATAAAATCGACAAAAAACTGCGGAGGTTGCTCGCGACACTCTACCCCGCGCGATTTTCCGGTCTGAAGCGAGATTTCCCCCTGGTAGACAAAACCCTCTGCCAGCGCCCGCGCCAGTTTTTTCTCCGGCTCAAAGGAAAAATCCTGATAATAGGCGTGTGATTCCCCGGTCGCGAAGACATGCGCGGCGTTGTGAAAATCATCATTCCATTCGGCGGTGAAAAGCGGCGTCTGACCATGCTCATCGCGCGGATGCAGGAAAATCACGTTGCGACTGTCTTCGGTGGTCAGATGGATATGCCGATCCGGAAATGCGTCGCGGATCCGTTGCGCTATCTCGGGAAGAATATGGGTCTCAGCGTCGTCATGGATCTGGTCGATGGCGTCGAAGCGCAGACCGTCAAGATGATACTCCGAGAGCCAGAATAACGGCGCCTCGGCGATGTATTGCCGGACGGCCTCAACCTCATAGGCAATACCGTTGCCCCACGGGGTCATACGATCCCGATGGAAAAACGCTGGCGAGAGCAACGGCAGGTAATTACCTTCCGGGCCAAAGTGGTTGAGTACGATATCCAGCACCACGGAAAGCCCGAGCGCGTGGGCGGCATCAATGAAGGCATGAAAATCATCCGGTGTGCCATAAGCCGAGTGCGGGGCATACAGCAGTACGCCGTCATACCCCCATCCGCGCGCGCCCCCGAACTGGGACACGGGCATCACTTCCAGTTGCGTAATACCCAGCCCGGCCAGATAAGGCAGTTTGTCGATGGCCGCCCTGAAGGTTCCTTCCCCGGTGAAGGTGCCGATATGCAGCTCGTAGATCACCGTCTCTTCCCACGATCGTCCTTGCCATTCCCGCTGAGTGGGCAGGCTGCGACGCGGGTC
>OIFJ01000544.1_pt1 | contig 11213 bp, 7 predicted proteins | sample 1582011 | NCBI WGS metagenome assembly OIFJ01 (sample SAMN07501050, study PRJEB24779) | human gut metagenome | isolation source: stool | host: human infant | place: USA: Pittsburgh, PA
TGGTGCACTCCCTGATGCGGATGAATCTGACCTGGGCCCAGGTGGGCTGTATTCTTAAATACACGCGTCCCGCATGGTGGACCGGAGAAACGCCCGCCACGCATAGCTACCTGATGAAAAAACCGGGCTATTACTTATCGGAAGAAGCATACATCGTGCGGTTGCGTAAAGAACTGTCTCTGACCCCTAACGGCCGTTTTCCATTGACATGGATTATGGAAGCGGCTGATGACATTTCTTATTGCGTGGCCGATCTGGAAGACGCGGTGGAAAAAAGAATATTCAGCGTCGAGGAGTTGTATCAGCATCTTCATGATGCCTGGGGAGAGCATGAAAAAGGTTCTCTGTTTGCGCAGGTCGTCGAGAATGCCTGGGATAAATCGCGTTCAAATTCGCTGAGCCGCAGTACCGAAGATCAGTTCTTTATGTATTTGCGGGTGAACACACTGAATAAACTGGTGCCGTATGCGGCCGCCCGTTTCATTGATAATTTGCCGATGATATTTAGCGGGGAATTTAATCACGCCCTGCTGGAAGATGAGAGCAGTTTTAGTCAGCTTCTTGAATTATATAAAAACGTGGCTGTTCGCCATGTTTTCAGCCACCCGGATGTCGAACAGCTGGAGCTGCAAGGATACCGGGTTATCAGCGGGTTGCTGGAAATTTATGGCCCGCTGCTCCAGCTGACGGTCGATGAGTTCAGTGAGCTGGTCGAAAATGAACGTGTTCGCCGCCTGCCGATTGAATCTCGTCTCTATCAGAAGCTTTCAACTCGCCACCGGCTGGCATACATTGAAGCCGTTAGTAAAATAGATCGCCATTCTTCCCAATGGCCAGTCATGGAATATTATTATCGCTGTCGTCTTATCCAGGACTATATCAGCGGGATGACAGATTTGTATGCCTGGGATGAATACCGCAAGCTTATGGCCGTTGAATAAGCCATGAGTTTTGTAAAGACGACCAATAAATTTTTACTTTTTCCATAAACTTAATCCCGGAACTAAGCGGTATAAAACGAATCTGAGCTACACAGCAATTTTGCGTTATCTGGTAAATCGAGATTGAGAAACATGAAAAAAACCACATTAGCAATGAGTGCACTGGCTCTGAGTTTAGGTTTAGCGCTGTCCCCTCTGGCGATGGCGGCCGAGACAGCTTCCTCGGCAGCGACTGCGCAGCAGATGCCAAGCCTGGCCCCGATGCTCGAAAAAGTGATGCCATCGGTGGTGAGTATTAACGTTGAGGGCAGCACGACCGTCAATACGCCGCGTATGCCGCGTAATTTCCAGCAGTTCTTCGGCGATAATTCGCCATTCTGCCAGGACGGCTCGCCATTCCAGAGTTCTCCGTTCTGTCAGGGCGGCGGCGCAGGGGATGACGGTCAGGGCGGCGGCCAGCAGCAGAAATTCATGGCACTCGGCTCGGGCGTTATTATTGATGCAGCGAAAGGCTACGTGGTGACCAATAACCACGTGGTAGATAATGCTAACACCATTAAGGTGCAGATGAGCGATGGCCGTAAATTCGATGCCAAAGTGGTCGGTAAAGATCCGCGCTCTGATATCGCGCTGATTCAGATTCAGGATCCGAAGAACCTGACGGCGATTAAGCTTGCCGACTCCGATGCGCTGCGCGTCGGTGATTACCCCGTGGCTATCGGCAACCCGTTCGGTCTGGGCGAAACCGTGACCTCGGGTATCGTCTCTGCGCTGGGACGTAGCGGCCTGAATGCGGAAAACTATGAAAACTTCATTCAGACGGATGCGGCCATTAACCGCGGTAACTCCGGCGGTGCGCTGGTTAACCTGAACGGTGAGCTGATCGGTATCAACACCGCTATCCTGGCACCGGACGGTGGCAACATCGGTATCGGCTTTGCTATCCCGAGCAACATGGTGAAAAACCTGACTGCGCAGATGGTGCAATATGGACAGGTGAAACGCGGTGAGCTGGGGATCATGGGTACCGAACTGAACTCCGAGCTGGCGAAAGCGATGAAAGTGGACGCTCAGCGCGGCGCATTCGTAAGCCAGGTCATGCCGAACTCTTTGGCGGCGAAAGCCGGCATTAAAGCGGGTGACGTGATCACCTCTCTGAACGGTAAGCCGATCAGCAGCTTTGCCGCCCTGCGTGCGGAAGTGGGTTCTATGCCAATCGGCAGTAAAGTGACCCTCGGCCTGCTGCGTGAAGGTAAGCCGGTTAACGTGAGCCTGGAACTGCAACAGAGCAGTCAGAATCAGGTGGATTCCAGCACCATCTTCAGCGGTATTGAAGGTGCTGAAATGAGCAACAAAGGGGCAGATAAAGGCGTGGTGGTGAACAACGTGAAAGCGAACTCACCTGCTGCCCGTATCGGCCTGAAAAAAGGTGATGTGATCATGGGCGCTAACCAGCAGCCGGTGAAAAACATCGCTGAACTGCGCAAAATTCTCGACAGCAAGCCGTCCGTGCTGGCACTGAATATTCAGCGTGGTGATACCTCTATTTATCTCCTGATGCAATAATCCTCTTAAGCCCCTGTTCGCAGGGGCTTTCTCTTTTCTGTGACCTTTCCCACAACTCCATACATCTCTCTCTGCCTTTGTGCATCTGCACAATGCAGCCTTATCTGAACTTCTCTATGCTTGAGCTCTGCTCACGGGAGGGTTATATGGCTGGCTGGCATCTTGATACCAAAATGGCGCAGGATATCGTGGCGCGAACCATGCGCATCATCGATACCAATATCAACGTAATGGATGCCCGTGGGCGCATTATCGGCAGTGGCGATCGTGAGCGTATTGGGGAATTGCACGAAGGGGCGTTGCTGGTGCTCTCTCAGGGGCGCGTGGTCGACATCGATGACGCCGTGGCGAAACATCTCCACGGGGTCCGTCAGGGGATCAACCTGCCGCTGCGTCTGGAAGGAGAAATTGTTGGCGTTATCGGTCTGACCGGCGATCCTGAATCGCTGCGTAAATACGGTGAGCTGGTCTGCATGACGGCGGAGATGATGCTGGAGCAGTCGCGTCTGATGCATCTGCTCGCCCAGGACAGCCGCCTGCGTGAAGAGCTGGTGATGAATTTGATTCAGGCGGAGGAGCACACGCCTGCCCTGAGCGAATGGGCGCAGCGTCTGGGTATCGACCTGAATCAGCCGCGCGTGGTCGCCGTTATTGAGGTGGATAGCGGCCAGCTTGGTGTGGACAGCGCCATGGTGGAGCTACAGCAGCTGCAAAACATGCTGGCGACGCCGGAGCGTAACAACCTGGTGGCGATTGTCTCTTTGACGGAAATGGTGGTGCTCAAGCCTGCGCTTAATCAGTTTGGCCGCTGGGACGCGGAAGATCATCGTCGCCGCGTTGAGCTGCTCATCGAGCGCATGAAGGAGAACGGACAGCTCCGTTTTCGCGTCGCACTGGGAAATTACTTTACCGGGCCGGGAAGTATCGCTCGTTCATGGCGAACGGCGCGCACCACCATGATGGTGGGTAAACAGCGCATGCCGGAGAGCCGCAGTTATTTCTATCAGGATCTGATGCTGCCAGTCCTGCTCGACAGCCTGCGCGGTGGCTGGCAGGCCAACGAGCTGGCGCGTCCGCTTGTGCGTCTGAAAGCGATGGACAACAACGGGCTGCTGCGCCGCACGTTGCAGGCATGGTTCAGGCATAACGTGCAGCCGCTGGCAACGTCAAAAGCGCTGTTTATTCACCGTAATACGCTGGAGTATCGGCTAAACCGGATCTCGGAACTGACGGGGCTGGATTTAGGGAACTTTGACGACCGGCTACTGCTGTATGTGGCGTTGCAGCTGGATGAACAGAGATGATGCTGTTTGCCGGGTGGCGGCTTCGCCTTACCCGGCCTACATGCGTTCATAGGCCCGGTAAGCGAAGCGCCACCGGGCAATAAAACGGCTCATTTGTTACGCGTCAATTTCTCAAGATCCGCTTCAATCTCGCTGATCTTATTGGTGACTACGCTTTCCAGGTGACGCAGGTCGTCAAGGATCTTACGTTTCAGATCGACTTCGCTGCGATCGCGCTGGCAGATTTGATCGAGTTCGTCGATCACGTAGCGCAGGTTAGGGCTGATTTCCTGTACTTCTTTATATCCCTGACCGATACCGTCAGCGACAACGGTCTTACGCTGGCGAGGGTATTTAAACTTCACGCTTTTGGCGAAGAACTCTCCTTTGTCCTTGTGAAAATAGATTTTCAAAATATCGTTATTGGCTTCCTGGCGGAGACTATAACGATCAATTTCATCAGGATTGGTAATGCCCAGACTTTTCAGATTATCGTACATAGCGGTACCCTTGATCTCAACATAACCTATGAATAATTAACGAAAAAATCTATTTTCGCCACCTTCGGATATAAAAAAAGCGGGGTTGCCCCCGCTTTTTGTTATACCCGATTAATCGATGGTGCGCAGCAGTTCATTGATGCCTACTTTACCGCGCGTTTTCGCGTCCACTTTTTTCACGATGACCGCGCAATACAGGCTGTATTTGCCATCTTTAGACGGCAGGTTGCCGGAAACCACAACGGAACCGGCTGGAACGCGGCCGTAGTGAATTTCACCGGTTTCGCGATCGTAAATACGGGTGCTCTGGCCAATATAAACGCCCATGGAGATCACAGAACCTTCTTCGACGATCACGCCTTCCACCACTTCGGAACGTGCGCCGATGAAGCAGTTGTCTTCGATGATGGTTGGGTTAGCCTGAAGTGGCTCCAGAACGCCACCGATGCCCACACCGCCGGACAGGTGAACGTTTTTACCGATCTGCGCGCAGGAGCCGACGGTAGCCCAGGTGTCTACCATGGTGCCTTCGTCAACGTAGGCGCCGATGTTCACGTAGGATGGCATCAGCACGGTGTTGCGTGCGATGAAGGCACCCTGACGAACGGCCGCCGGTGGTACTACGCGGAAGCCCTCTTTCTGGAAGCGCGCTTCGTCGTAATCCGCAAATTTCATTGGCACTTTATCGAAGTAGCGGCTTTCTGCTCCGTCGATAACCTGGTTATCGTTGATGCGGAAAGAGAGCAGCACAGCTTTCTTCAGCCATTGATGAGTAACCCACTGACCGTCGATTTTTTCTGCCACGCGCAGCGCGCCGGAATCCAGCAGGGAAATAACCTGGTTTACCGCTTCACGGGTCACGGTATCCACATTTGCCGGAGTGATGTCGGCGCGACGCTCAAAAGCGGACTCAATAACGTTCTGTAACTGCTGCATTGTTTACTCTTTCCATTTCACTAAAAAACACGTCACCCTTTATCGTTTGGATTGAGGGCTGCTGTCAACCGTTGTTGCACTTCAAGTTGCAGGTCATTATTAAGGGCACGCCGGTCGGCCGTCGCGATTATAAATAAATCTTCTACTCGTTCGCCAATGGTTGTAATTCGGGCGCCGTGAAGCGAAATTCCCAGATCGGCAAAAACCTGACCGACGCGGGCGAGCAGCCCTGGCTGGTCGAGCGCAATCAGCTCAAGGAACGATTTACGGTCGGTATGGGTCGGCAGGAAATTGACCTCGGTATCGACGGTAAAGTGGCGCAGTTTTGCCGCCTGACGACGCGGCTGCGGAGGTTGCCAGCTGCGCTGCGTAATCGCCTGCTCGAGGCCAAAGCGTATCCCCTCATGCCTGTCCGACGACAGCGGGCTGCCGTCCGGCTCCAGCACAATAAAGGTGTCCATCGCCATGCCGTCGCGGGTGGTAAAAATCTGCGCGTCGTGCACGCTCAGGTTACGCCTGTCCAGCTCGGCACAGACCGCTGCAAACAAATAAGGCCGGTCCGGGCTCCAGATGAAAATTTCCGTCCCGCCGCGCGTGGCCTGCGGGCTGAGCAGAATCATCGGTTTTGTCAGGTCGTGCTTCAGCAGATGCCGGGCGTGCCAGGCAAGCTGGTTTGGGCTGTGGCGCACAAAGTAGTTGGCGCGACAGCGCGCCCAAATCTGATGCAGCGCCTCTTCGTTGATGTTATCCATGCGCAGCAGAGCCAGCGCCTGCAACTGATGGTGGCGCACACGCTCACGCATGTCGGGGGTGTTCTGCATCCCGCGACGCAGCTGTTTTTCGGTGGCGAAGTAGAGTTCGCGCAGCAGGCTCTGCTTCCAGCTGTTCCACAGGGTTTCGTTGGTGGCGCAGATATCGGCTACCGTCAGGCAGACCAGGTAGCGCAGGCGGTTCTCCGTTTGCACTTCCTCGGCGAACTGCTTGATCACTTCCGGATCCTGAATATCACGACGCTGAGCGGTAACTGACATCAGCAGATGATGGCGAACCAGCCAGGCGATAAGCTGCGTTTCACGCGAGTTCAGGCCGTGCAGCTCGGCAAATTTCAGCACGTCCTGGGCACCGAGCACGGAGTGGTCGCCGCCGCGACCTTTGGCGATATCATGGAACAGGGCGGCGATCAGGATCAGCTCCGGGTGCGCCAGACGTGGCCACAGCTCAACGCACAGCGGATGGCGGGAGCGCGTCTCTTCTTTAGCGAAGCTTTCCAGCTTCAGCATGACGCGGATTGTGTGCTCATCTACCGTATAGGCGTGAAACAGGTCGAACTGCATCTGCCCGACAATATGCGACCACTGGGGCATATAGGCCCACAATACGCTGTGACGGTGCATCGGCAGCAGACCGCGGCTGACGGCGCCCGGATGACGAAGCATGCTCAGGAACAGCGAGCGCGCCTCCGGGATGTAACACAGCGGCTGCTTCAGATGACGTCGTGCATGGCGCAGATGACGCAGGGTGGTGGAGTAGATCCCGGTGATCGTGCTGTTGCGCACCATGGTGTAGAACATTCGCAGGATCGCTTCCGGTTCGCGAATGAACAACGTTTCGTCGCGCAGATCGATAAGCGTGCCGCGCAGCTGAAATTCGTCATCAATCGGACGCGGTTTTTCGTCTGCCGTCAGCGCGAGGATCGCCTCATCGAACAGCTGTAACAGCATCTGGTTTAGCTCAGAGACGCGGCGGGTGACGCGGAAGAAATCCTTCATCATTTGCTCGACCGGCTCGTTGCCCTCGCCCTGGTAATTCAGGCGCTGCGCCACGCTGAGCTGTCGGTCAAACAGCAGGCGGTTATCGTAGCGGGTGACTTCCAGGTGCAGGGCAAAACGGATGCGCCACAGCAGATGCAGACACTCATTGAGTTCGTTACGTTCGGCTTCGGTCAGAAAACCAAACCCGACCATTTCGTCCAGCGATGTTGCCCCAAAATGGCGACGGGCGACCCATTGCAGCGTGTGGATATCGCGCAGGCCACCGGGGCTGCTTTTAATATCCGGTTCGAGATTATAGCTGGTACCGTGATAGCGCTGGTGGCGCTGGTTTTGTTCTTCGACTTTCGCGGCGAAGAATTTTTCCGAAGGCCAGAAGCCGTCGCTAAAGATGTGCTTTTGCAGTTCGAGGAACAGCGCCACGTCGCCAATCAGCAGGCGGGTTTCAATCAGGTTGGTGGCGACGGTCAGGTCAGATAACCCTTCCAGCAGACACTCTTCCAGCGTGCGTACGCTGTGGCCCACTTCCAGCTTTACGTCCCAGAGCAGGGTCAACAGTTCACCGATTTTCTGCGCCCGATCGTCCGGCAGTTTTTTACGGCTTAAGATCAGCAGGTCGATATCAGAGAGCGGATGCAGTTCACCCCGGCCATAGCCGCCGACCGCAACCAGCGCGACGTCGCTCACCTGTCCGAAACCGTAGTCGATCCACAGACGTTGCAGGAGCTGGTCGATAAATTCGGTGCGCGCTTCAATGAGCTGCTCGGCTGAAACGCCTGCGTCAAATGCGTTACCCAGCCAGCGATGGAAAACCTCCATGTGGGCTTTGATATGCGCGCAGGTCAGCTCATGTGGTGGCCAGACGCCCGGGTTATCAGGCTGGTCGGGGAGGGTGGGAAGTGCTGTATTAGCATACTGTTCGGGTAAGAGATTACTCATCGTGCGCCACCCATAAGAAAAAGCTATCGCCATTAAAAAAGCCGGCATTCGCCGGCTTCTTATCACTCAATGTTCGTCAGTATCGCCGGGATGGTGTCATCCTTGCGCAACGTCATAATTTCGCAGCCGTTGTCTGTAACCACAATAGTATGCTCGTACTGGGCAGACAAGCTTCTGTCTTTGGTTTTTACCGTCCAGCCATCTTTCATGGTACGGATGCGGTAATCACCCGCGTTGACCATTGGTTCGATAGTGAAGGTCATGCCCTTTTGCAGCACTACGCCGCCGTCGTCTGCATCGTAGTGCAGAACCTGCGGTTCTTCATGGAACACACGACCAATACCGTGACCGCAATATTCGCGCACCACGGAGAAACCTTCCGCTTCCACAAATTTCTGGATTGCGGCGCCGATGGTGCGCAGGCGGATGCCCGGCTTCACCATTTTCAGCGCCAGGTAGAGGCTCTCTTGCGTCACTTTGCACAGACGCTCGCCCAGAATCGTTGGCTTGCCAACGATGAACATCTTAGAAGTGTCGCCGTGGTACTCGTCTTTAATCACGGTCACGTCGATGTTGACGATGTCGCCATCTTTCAGCAGCTTCTCGTCATCCGGAATGCCGTGGCAAACCACTTCATTAATAGAGATGCAGACGGATTTCGGGAAACCGTGATAGCCAAGGCAGGCGGAGACCGCGTGCTGCTCGTTGACGATATAGTCGTTACAGATGCGATCCAGTTCGCCAGTGCTGACGCCCGGTTTCACAAACGGCTCGATCATTTCCAGCACGTCCGCGGCCAGACGACCGGCGACGCGCATCTTTTCAATTTCTTCAGGTGTCTTAATAGAGATAGCCATGTAATCTGTCCATCGGTGTCGATTTTTTCGACAATACTAGTGTAAGTGTTGTCAATGGTATCAGTCAGGCGCACCCCGTGCCAAATTGAGAATCATTAACAGCACACTCCGCCAACAATTATTGGTTTCTGGCCGTGTTTTGTGATATAAAGCGCGCCGGACTTCCGATCCATCTCAGATACACAGGCTGGACGGGAGCGACAAATCTCACTTTGTGTAACAACACACACGTATCGGCACATATTCCGGGGTGCCCTTCGGGGTCGGTAATATGGGATACGTGGAGGCATAACCCCAACTTTCAATATAGAGGTTTTAAACATGGCAACTGTTTCCATGCGCGACATGCTCAAGGCTGGTGTTCACTTCGGTCACCAGACCCGTTACTGGAACCCGAAAATGAAGCCTTTCATCTTCGGCGCACGTAACAAAGTTCACATCATCAACCTTGAGAAGACTGTACCAATGTTCAACGAAGCCCTGGCTGAGCTGAACAAGATCTCTTCCCGTAAAGGTAAGATTCTGTTCGTTGGTACTAAGCGCGCTGCAAGCGAAGCTGTGAAAGATGCTGCTAACAGCTGCGACCAGTTCTTCGTGAACCATCGCTGGTTGGGCGGCATGCTGACCAACTGGAAAACTGTTCGTCAGTCCATCAAGCGCCTGAAAGATCTGGAAACCCAGTCTCAGGACGGTACTTTCGATAAGCTGACTAAGAAAGAAGCGCTGATGCGTACTCGTGAACTGGACAAGCTGGAAAACAGCCTGGGCGGTATCAAAGATATGGGCGGCCTGCCAGACGCGCTGTTCGTAATCGATGCAGACCACGAGCACATCGCAATCAAAGAAGCTAACAACCTGGGTATCCCGGTATTCGCTATCGTTGATACCAACTCCGATCCGGACGGTGTTGACTTCGTTATCCCGGGTAACGACGACGCAATCCGTGCTGTTAGCCTGTACCTGAGCGCTGTAGCTGCTACCGTTCGTGAAGGCCGTTCCCAGGATCTGGCTTCTCAGGCGGAAGAAAGCTTCGTAGAAGCTGAATAATAAGGTTTTACCCCTTATTAGTACCGTGTATGAATAGGGGCCCATTATCGGCCCCTTTTTTCAATTTATACTGTTTGGCTCCCGGCCGGGCAGTTCACATCTCCCGAGGATTTAAGAATGGCTGAAATTACCGCATCCCTGGTAAAAGAGCTGCGTGAGCGTACTGGCGCAGGCATGATGGATTGCAAAAAAGCGCTGACCGAAGCGAACGGCGACATCGAGCTGGCAATCGAAAACATGCGTAAATCCGGTGCGATCAAAGCAGCTAAGAAAGCAGGCAACGTTGCTGCTGACGGCGTGATCATCACCAAAATCGACGGCAACTACGGCATCATCCTGGAAGTTAACTGCCAGACTGACTTCGTTGCTAAAGATGCTGGTTTCCAGGCATTTGCTAACAAAGTTCTGGACGCAGCGGTTGCAGGCAAAATCACTGACGTTGAAGTTCTGAAAGCACAGTTCGAAGAAGAGCGTGTAGCGCTGGTTGCTAAAATCGGTGAGAACATCAACATCCGTCGCGTTTCTTCCCTGGAAGGCGATGTTCTGGGCTCTTACCAGCACGGCGCGCGTATCGGTGTTCTGGTTGCGGCTAAAGGCGCTGACGAAGAGCTGGTTAAACAGCTGGCAATGCACATCGCTGCAAGCAAACCAGAATTCGTTAAGCCAGAAGACGTGTCTGCTGAAGTGGTAGAGAAAGAGTACCAGGTTCAGCTGGACATCGCGATGCAGTCTGGTAAGCCAAAAGAAATCGCAGAGAAAATGGTTGAAGGCCGCATGAAGAAATTCACCGGCGAAGTTTCTCTGACTGGCCAGCCTTTCGTAATGGATCCAAGCAAGTCTGTTGCTCAGCTGCTGAAAGAGCACAACGCTGATGTAACTGGCTTCATCCGCTTCGAAGTGGGCGAAGGCATCGAGAAAGTTGAGACTGACTTCGCAGCAGAAGTTGCTGCAATGTCCAAGCAGTCTTAATGATTGAAAAGGAGCCGCCTGAGGGCGGCTTCTTTTTGTCACCCGTCTCACGAAATCAGACAGGCTCCAGTATCGCTGTGCTGATTTGCGACATATCATGTCGCCAGAATTAACCCCATCTTAATCGTTGACAGTCTCAGGAAAGAAACATGGCTACCAATGCAAAACCCGTGTACAAACGCATTCTGCTTAAGCTGAGTGGCGAAGCGCTGCAAGGATCGGAAGGCTTCGGTATTGACGCAAGCATCCTTGATCGCATGGCACAGGAAATCAAAGAACTGGTCGAACTGGGTATTCAGGTTGGCGTGGTCATTGGCGGTGGCAACCTTTTCCGTGGTGCTGGTCTGGCGAAAGCGGGGATGAACCGCGTAGTGGGCGACCACATGGGTATGCTGGCAACCGTGAT
>OIFJ01000551.1_pt1 | contig 10972 bp, 12 predicted proteins | sample 1582011 | NCBI WGS metagenome assembly OIFJ01 (sample SAMN07501050, study PRJEB24779) | human gut metagenome | isolation source: stool | host: human infant | place: USA: Pittsburgh, PA
CTCGTAAATGCTTAAACTGGAAAACACCCTATGAAGTATATTATGAAAAGGTATTGCACTTAACTTGACAATTCGCCGTACAAAAAAGATACTACACATTATCCCCTTTACGTGTAGTATCTTTTTCCTGTATTTATTCCCCTAGATAACCCCTTACATTAAATATTATATCACTTTATCTGATACACTTCTACAAATTTTCAATAATTAATTATAATATTTTATAACTTTTTATAATAATAATATGATATTAATTATTTACTCTTTTCATAAGAAATATTATTATATAATTATAAATATTACTTATATATTATAGTGATATTTATAATTACCCTCTGTAACTCCCCCAAATTTACAGGATTTCTTTGACTTAAGAAGTAGATTCCCTAGTCTACTTCTTTTTGTATACAAAAAATAAAGGCTAGAACCGAAGTCCTAGCCTTTACTGAAATAACTATTTCTTGTATCTTACCTTAGGACGAATCTACTTCTTTTTCAGTTCATTTGCAACTTTTTTAAGAGGTAGTAATGCAGTAGCTAGTCCTCTACTAAGACTTAGTACATTACTTAAGGCAAGTAATACTAGCGAATTAGCATCAGCAAATATACAATTAATCAGAACAACTGATTATTATGTTTACTTATTATTTTTCAGCCACATGATGGCACTATATGCATGTATAGCTGCTCCTGTAGCTAGTATAGCTTCATTAAACACAACTTTTTCACTATGCATTGGCGCTCCGAATAAAGGATTTTCTTGTTTTGAACCTGCACCTAGCATAATATATAAACTTGGAACTTCATATGAATAGGAAGCAAAATCTTCTGACCCCATGCCTCCAGATTCAAATAAAATTACTGACTGTTCACCTACCAAATCTTTCATATAATTCGTTATTTCATATGCTAAGTGATTATCGTTGATCAAAGGTGGTACTGAAGATAATTCTATTAACTGTGCTTCCCCTCTAAACATTTTTGCAGTTGCTATCACTATATCATTCATCCTATTAAATATAAATGCTCCTATTTCTTTGTCTAAGCTTCTGATAGTTCCTTCCATAATAACCTCTTCTGGTATTATATTCGGTGCATCTCCTCCAACAAATTTACCTATTGTAACAACAGCAGGCTGTAAAGCTGCTATTTCTCGACTTATTATTTCTTGTAAAGATAAATAGATATGTGCAGCTATATTTATGGGATCTATTCCTGTTTCCGGCATTGCTCCATGACATCCAGCTCCTCTTATAACGATTCTAAATCTATTACATCCTGCTATACTTGTTCCTAAACCACATAATATAGTGTTTGAGGGTGTACCAGAATGCACATGCATTGCCAGAGCTGCATCAACTTTAGGATTTTCAAGCACCCCTGCTTGTATCATCTTCTTAGCACCTGTAAATCCTTCTTCATCTGGTTGGAATACTAATTTAATAGTTCCCTCTATTTGATCTTGATTTTGTTTGAGCAACTTTGCTGCTCCTAAAAGCATAGCTGTATGCATATCATGTCCACAAGAATGCATACAGCCATTAGTTGCTTTGAAATCACATGTAGTAGCTTCCTTCATTGGTAATGCATCCATATCCGCTCGTAATAAAAATGTTTTTCCTGGTTTATTTCCTTCAATTATTGCTACTATACCACTTTCACATATCTCTTTAGGTTCATACCCAAACTCCCTTAACTTATCCATTACATAAGTTTTTGTTTTAGGTAAGTCAGCGCCAACCTCTGGGTGACTATGAAGAGTTCGTCTATAAACCATCATATCCTCTTGTATTAATCTAGCTTGTTCCATAAATTTATTCATAGTTCTCTACCTCATTTGTTTCTAGTTTTTAACCTGTCTTTTAAACATTAACTTCTCATTTATTATAATAACTTATTGTGCTAGTTAGTTGTATTTTAAAAAGATAAATATGATAACACAAAAAATTTGTTTTACGCTTTCATTTATTATTGCTACTATTAAAGTGTGTAATAATGATTTGATTGTAACGCCACCTCCTGGATGGCTGTACCTAGTTATAACTTATGTACTTTGCAAAAAAATATTCCTACATAAAAAATACCTTCAATTAAGAAAGTATCTCTTTATTTATAAAACGGTCTTCTTTATGCCACTAAATGGCGTTGTTTACAAATAATAAAAAAATAAAACCCTGCCTTAAGTCGACTACAGCACATGTAGCTTACAATTTCTTGCGAACACTAAGGACTTACGCTAGTTTTGTATCTACTTTTAAGTATATCTGTTTATTACTTATTTGTAAATAATAGATTTAAAGTAGTAAGTCTAAAATAAATGATACTGTAAGCAAAAAAATAAGACCATGTTGCCATGATCTAAAAACAAATACATTTTTACTATGTCTACTATTAGGGGGTAATAGACAACTCTTGTAAGGGGGTTTGCATAATTATTATAGAACAAATGTTCGAATTTGGAAATAGAGATTTGTCATTTTATGCATAAAAATAGAACCAAGCTTTCATCTAGTCCTATCTAAAATTATATTTTTAACTTAACAATATTTATAGAGTTATGAATACCCCTCCTAATAAAATCAGTATTTGAACAAAAAAATAAAGGTAGACCCACAGGGCTACCTTTCATCAAATAATATCTCTTTATAAGCATATTTCTTGTTATAGTATACTTTTTAATCCTTTTTTACAAGTATTTACGAAGCTCTTTACATAATTGTTCTTCAATAGAAATTAGTTTTATACAAATCTCCTTAGATGAAGTATCAGCCATGTTATATTGGTTAAGATACTTATTTAGAGATTTAATTCCCATATTACAGCCATCAGTAATAAGATCTGCTACTGTCTTATCACTATAATCCATACTCATTTTCATATTAGTTTTCATCCATGACATACCTTTTGCGATAGGATTTGGGTCTTTTTCTTCACTCTTATAACTCTTCAATAAAAAATGTATATCAGTCTTTAATTTTTCATGATGTTTTTTACTTTCTTCTAGCAATTGTTTCATATCAACATTACAAATTTTTTCTAACACCTCATCAATAGAAGCAATTGCCATTTTAATACCAGCATCACATTCTTGAAGTAATTTTATAGTATCTGTATTTTCCATAATAATGATCCTTTCTGCTTTTCAGTATATCTATCCAACATGGAATACTATGTATATTATTTACATAGTACAAAATACTATGTATAATACTTCACTACTTTAATGAATTTCTTTTCTATAGGTTTAGTAGTTACTCTTTAAATTGCTTATTTAAAATTTATTTTCAAAGCAATTCTTTAATAAATCTATATTTTAATCCCAAAATAAAGGGTAAGCTGAAGCTTACCCCAAATAACCACTAACCTTAACGATTAAATCTCTTACATTCTGTTCTGTGTACTTCTTATTCTGCCATATATCAGGACTATATATAATCTTAGCCTCTACCATCTTAGCTATAGCAGTATCATAGCCGCTCGCATCAAACAGTCTAATGCCTATCTTACTAATAAGTGCTGGCACATTCTTAAGGTTAATACTTGTCCATGCTGCTGGACTACCGATAATACCTTCTAGAACTAAGTTCTGCACTGCTTTTTCATAGTCCTTATCCATTTGTATACCCTGGATAGTCTTCTTGAAATCCGTCCATAGTTTAGGCTCCCTAAGCATCTTTGCAGGGCATTGTTTACCACAACTATCATAGTGTCTAATAACCCTATCTGCTGGAATATTTAACTCTTTCATAAGCTTCTTGGTAAGCTCTACTGCATTGTCTACAGCTTTACTGTAATCTCCATCTTGATTGACACATATTTCTATCCCAATACTATTGCTATTATTGCACTGTGGTACTGCTGGATTAGAGACATATTTCTTGCCATTATGCCAAGACTGTACATTATGCTCTACTAATTGTATAGCTTGTTTATCATCCACCACATAATGTGCACTAGTTCCTCTATCTCCACCATTGAAATACTGATAGTGTCTCTCAGCATCTGCTCCAATGTTCGTATTGTCTGTTTCATGGATTACGATATAGGCTGGTTTATTGATACCACTATGATTGTATTTAATAAGTTTCTTCTTTACTACCATCTTCTGCACCTCCTGTAATGGTATCTCCCATCTGGTCAACCTTATCCTTAGCTATATCTAATGCCTTAACAATAAACTTAGGCAACTCTATTCCTGCACACTGTAAATTTTCTAAGTTAGATATAAGTTCCCTAACAAAAATCCATGCAAGTGTTAATGCTGTAAATATAACATTAGTTGCAATTGTAATACCTAATGTATCGGCCAGCTGTAATAATCCAAAATCGAGTACGAGAGATAGCACAATTAAAAAACACATCCCCAGCTTGCGATATATTCCTTGTAGCACCTTTTTACTTTCTACCTTCTCATCTTCCCTTACACTTGCAGCATATACTCTTGTTACAAGATCCATTATCATTAGAAAAACAGTTATATATAAAAGGGGTGTAAACACCCCAAAATATCCAGCTAAAAATACATTAAGTACGGCTAACGCCCCTACTAAACCTGTTTTTAAATTTTCCATTTCTAAATCCTCCTTAGACTTTGTTTTATAAAAACTCATAAAAAATAACACTATTTCTAGTGCCTTAGTCATTTCTTATTTACCCTCTAACTGTTATCCATTTATTCGCTTCATTGTAATCTACTTTGGCACCCGTAAGTTCTGCAAATGCCCTAAGTGGAATAAGCGTATAGCCACTTACTATTTTTACAGGTATAGGGGTTTTTACATGCGTAACCTTACTACCTTGCTCTGATTTAATCATGTTACTGCCTACCTGCATCGTAATAAGCTGATTATGCATCTTGCTATAAGCTGTAATAACCTTATCTACACTTGGATAGCGTACCGTATATCCAAGCGTCTCACATAAGAACCTAAAAGGCACTAAAGTTGTACCTTGTTCTACTGTTGCAGGATAGTCAATAACCCGCTCTACCTGATTAACTTGTACATTTTTAGAACCTACCTTTAATTCGATCGTGGTGCATGGGAAGTCAATTCTGTTGCTATTATGAAAGTTAGGATACTTGATAAGCTTTGAGTCTAATTCAAAAGTATGTAAGCTTTTAATATAAGTATCTACACTATAAAGGCCTGTCCATTTTTCTGTAAAAGCTTCATATGGAACGAATAAATAGCCTTTATGACCTCTTGTAGCACCATAAGATTCTTGCATAATAAACCAGTTTTTATAAGTCACTCCATTTATCGTTTTAGGCATATCTTCTATGTAACCACATATCCAAATAGCATGTAAGCCATTAGGTTCGCTACCTTTAGCTGGCTTAACTACACATCCTTGTATAGGGAATGTATGCTCTTTGTATAACTTAATAATTGCAACGCACCCACCATTCCCTACAATATGATGCTTTATCCCTTCAATGTCTGTCGTTTTAATGTCTATGCGTTTCTTCGGCTTAAACTTTTTAGCTTCTTCATACATAGCATCTGTAGTAGGTAGGAACTTATTATCATTGTAGTCTTTATCCTCCCATGTAGGATATAAAGCCTCCGTACACATACCATATTGACAGACTTGATCCATAAGTTTTTCTATAGGCGTACCTGTTGCATCTGGTCTGCCATCTACCTTCTTAGATAACATCATAGCCCAGCTGTTACTAAGAGGTGTAATGTTTCCATAAACCCTAGCAAATTGTGCTTCTAATAAGCTACTTACTGCATGATTTGTACACCAGTTACTTCCTCTTTGATGCTCTATTCCACTTGCTTGATTAAGATATTGTTTTGGTAAAGACATTTCCTATCATCCTTTCTATAAAAAGGCATAAAAAATAACACTATTTCTAGTGCCTTCTCTATGCCTTTATTCAGTTAACCAATCATTCTTTTATTCTACTAAGCCAAGTTCTTTTTTTACTTCTTCTACAAATTGCTGAGGAATCTGTTCCAACTTCCAATCATGATCAGCAATAAGGACTACACAGATTTCCGTTTGTTGTGCCACTGGACATTGCTCTACTTTCTTTCTACCTGCATCCACTAATCTTGCATTTGCTCTTACTTGTACTGGGTATTGTGTTGTATCAATCATTATGATACCTCCTTTAAATTTATTTTATAACCCTAAATGGGCAATAATCTTATTTAATTTTTCATCGAGTATCGTTTGATACTCCATGATTGTTAATGCATCATCTGCTGTAAGTGTTGTAGTTTCTTTTATTGGTGCTGTATCACTTTTTATGCTTTCTAATGTCACTTTTGGTGGTACATCAGGAACAGACATATACTCATCTGTCCATTCCGATTTATCCTTATCATACTTACGGTATAGGTATGAATCATTCCAAACTTCTACTTCAATCATATACTCATTTTCAACCCTATTGGTTAATTCTGACATACCCATACAATAATTTTCACTATTTAATAGAGCATATATAACCATCTATTCGACCTCCTATTCTTTAATAAAACTCTATAACTTCCCATGAAACCTTATAAATTTCATTGCCACTAGTATTAGAATAGATACGTAATATATTACTGTTCATCAATCTACCAGATACAGGACAATATCGCTCCTGACTATATAAATTAATCATTGTCTTAGAAGGATCTACAGGACTAATTGTATAATCTTTTGAATACATATTTTCAGTATAATCACATCCATCCCTAGATATATATCCCCTCTGAACCCCCTTAACGACTTTAGGATTACTTACAGCAGACTTTAAACTATCAAACTCTGCCGCTAGATTTCTACCTTGTACATAATCGGCATTTCTAACGCTAAATGTAGCAGGGTTCCATACATAGCATTGGTTACCTGGTTCATTCGCCCCCCATACCCAAGTTGGCTGACCGCCTTGACCATGCCATAAAAATTCTCTACCTCCTAACCGTCCTGCATCATGAGCATAATCTACACTTGTTTGATGGGAAGTATCTGGGATACCTAAATAAAATCTACCATCTGATTTTTTATTATAGTGTATCGTTGCTTTAAACCCAGTACCATGTGGATTACCACCCGAATCCAATGTCCCTATTTCATATGCATGTAACCCATCTACTGTATCAGCATTTCCCCCATTAGCTGGTAAAGATGTTGGGAAATCTGTTATTTGTGATTTTGTATGAGTATGTGAAGTATTAGCTTTTGCATTTAACTTAGTATTAATTTCTGTTTCTGTATAATATCTATCATCATGAGTATGTGATGCTGCTGCCGCTCCAATATTACCTGGTGTTACATCTTGCCAAGTATTATCACACCTTAAAAACTTCTTATTGTTAGCACTTTGTGTGGCAGGAACATGATTCCCATGAGAAGTATTCGCTTTGTTATTTTTCAAATCATTGATTTGAGCAGCATTACTTTTCATCGTTGTATCTATAGTATCCATATTCTGATTGATAATAGCGATATCGACTGCATCCGTACCATCCGGTTTCTTTAACCCATAATTGGTAGTATTTTTCATTCTATTACTCCTTTCTATATTACCTTCACCTTATCCCATGTATGTATGGATAAAGCTGACCACGTATAGGCTTTTAAATTGTTCCAATAGTTATAGGTATATTCAAAAGTAAATGCTAGATGTGCAGGTTTAACTTCTTCTATTGAGCTTGTTAAATCCTTCATATTAGCAGGCACTCCCTTTACGCCTACAAACTTGACTACAAACCTATACTCATTAGGGTATTCTATTACTTCTACCTCTCCATTTGAAAAGGCACTGGCTATGTTTATAATGAGTTGTTTGGTTGTTGTCCCAGCCCCCCTAATCTTGGCCTTAATACGTTCTCTTCTGAACGAATAGTTTTTTTCTATTTCAATGGGCAAATCAAATATCTTTTCCCATCTGGATAGTCCCCAAGTGGCTGTCTCAATAAACATCTGGTTAAATAAATCTTGTTTAAAGGCTATAACTTCAGCTAAGTTCTTCCCTAAAATCTCTTGAAGGACTTTCATTTGCTCTATCTCATGCCAATAGGTCGGTAAATATTTCATTAAGTCCACTTCTATGATTTCATCACGCATACTTTCTTGAGATGATCCATAGGAGGCTTCTCCATATAAGTTTTTGCTATAACTCATTGATTACACCCCCTTTAAATCATTCCACGTAAGTCCTTTTTTAGGTAATGCTCCCACATCTGCAGCCGTAGGTTTATTCTTTGGTGAATATACCCTCGCCCCTTGGTCGTATAAGGCCCCAGACCTATTGGTAAATTTTGCTCTAACTTCTACTTCCACTGAGTTTGTATTACTTCTTACTGGGAATACTCTATTAGCGCTATCCGTAAAGTCCGTTAATTTAACCTCTACTGTCGTGGCAATCCCATAATCACTTTCGATTTGATACTGTGCGCCTCCTCCTCTTAACCATACTACTAACCCTGATGTACAATAAGATAATCCACCTACCATAGTTGTATAAGATTCATCAAACATAGTAACAACGTAAGAACTTCCACTATTTCCACCCCAATAATTATCTCCATTCCAAAGTATACCTAATGTTAAGCCACCTCTATGTGTAGCAGTATTCCAAGAATCAGGTGCTGTCCAATTATACCCCCTCGATATACTTAAATGACAAGCTCCAAATGATGGACTTCCATCATTAATAATTACAGGATAATACTTATTTGCTTCTCCTCCTACAGTAAACCGTGTATAATGACTAGCTCTTAAATTCTTTGTAGCATATGAGCCATCATGATTATGAGAACTCGGTGGAAATGTTGATGGCTTTCCAGTAACACCAGTCCAAGGTACAGACTCTGCTTTATCAACTGCACCATTGCCATTTTTATCATAGACAGCTTTCGTCATATCACCATATCCAGCAGCGCCTAAATCCTCTTTTGATACAAACTTAGCGTTAGCTTCAGATTCTGTATAGTACCTACTATCATGATCATGTTCTAGTGCTGCCGCACCTATATTACCTGGTGTTACATCTTGCCAAGTATTATCGCACCTTAGAAATTTCTTATTGTTAGCACTTTGTGTGGCAGGAACATGATTCCCATGAGAAGCATTGGCCTTTCCATTCCATGTAGTTTTTTCTGCATCTGTTACATGCCTTGTATTGGCATCATTAGGATGTACATATCTGTTAGCATTAGCCTCTATACCCGATAACTTACTTTTTTCAACTGTTGTATAATCTTCGGTACTTAATCCTTTTCCACTTACCTTATCAACCTTATTAGACACTGTATTCCACAAGGTTCTTTCAGTTGCTGTTATGTGTTTAATCGCATCACTTATATGCGTAAAGGCACTATTCCAGTTATTAATTAATACTTGTGTAAGCGTATCGATAAGACTCTTGTTACTATGAGTATGCTTTTTACTATTCATATCATCTAGATTAGTCTTATCCTCTTTGGCCATAAGCCCATCAACCTGACTTGTCGCTTTAGGAATAGCATTGGCACTTATTACAACCCATTCCGTACCATTATATCTGTAAGTGTAATCTGTATCTTTTACATTTACAGTCCAGCCATCAACTGGATTAGGATAAGTGCTTGCTATATCCTCAAAAGTTGCCACCGACTCTTTCCAGTCAATTTTAGTTTCTAAACTTGCAAGTTTATTATCAACTTCAGCTTTTGTATATTTATCATTCCAGTTGTTACGTTCCGATGAAGTAATATGTTTAATGTTATCCGTAGTATGAGTATTAAACTCAACCTTAGAGGCTTGTTGGATATTATCCAGATTTCCTAAACCAACTTGAACCTTAGTGACCTGGTGTGGATTGCTTAAATCTTCCTTATGTAAAATAAACTCCGCTTTAGAAGCTTGTTGTATATCTTCTACATTGCCTAGTCCCACTTGATGTTTAGTCACAGCATGAGGATTATCCTTTGCATTTTTATGACTTAGTAGCTCTTGCTGTGTTAAGCCTAAATTCTGATTAGTGGCTTCTAGATTTTCGTTTGTCATTTGTAGATTTTGATTGGTAACCTCTAAATCCTTTTGAAAGGCCCTACTGTTCCAGCTTTCTCTTTCCTTACCTGTAATATGCCTTACTTTATCTTCATCATGACTATGGAGTTTATTCTTCACATTCTCTATGAAGTTTTCTAAGTAGTAAGCTGCACCTTGTAATTGATTAATGTCTTCAGCTTCTACCGTGTCTCCATAAGTCTCATAAGTAATGTATAAAACCTCAGATTGACTAAAGACTTTAAGATAGGTCTTCCAAACCTCTTCTTTTTTATCTAAAGTATAGGCTAATACACGCTCCCCCTCTTTGTTAGGCAAGGTGTAAATTTCTATGGTTTTCTCTATAACTTGATCATGCGCTAAAAAGCCTTCCCATTTGCCCTCTGTTAATATAACTTGTTCGTCTACAATCGTATAAGGGTTATCCCTTTTGTTTAATCTGGCTATAAAATTGTAAATCTGCTTAAGTCCCACTTTACACCTCCACTACTAAGGTTCCTATAGTAGGTATTTCTTCTTCTGTTAATTTTATGTTAGCTGCTGTATTATTCAGCTTTAAGTCTGTGTAGTCTATAACGCCATCTACATCTAAGATTAAGCTTCCTATAATAGCATACGAGATAATATTTTTTTTAAAAGTAATACTTTGAAGGTACTCTTGTATCTTTGTCTTTAGATTCTGTTTAATAGTCTCTAATAATACATCTGTTCCTATTTCTAGGGTTACATTAATATTTAGAGTCTTAGGTGTTGGTGCTACTACTGTTACATTTGCACCTATCGGTCTTACTTCTTCGATATGTGAAGCGACTTTATCGATTAAACTTCTATCAGCTGGAAGCTTATCTGTATCAGTAATAAGTACCTTAACTGTACCTGGACCATTCCATAAGGGAAATATTTTGGCATCCCCCACACCCTCAACCTCTGTGGCCCATATTTTATAATGATGGACATTTCCGGAGGTAGCTGG
>OIFJ01000559.1_pt1 | contig 10828 bp, 10 predicted proteins | sample 1582011 | NCBI WGS metagenome assembly OIFJ01 (sample SAMN07501050, study PRJEB24779) | human gut metagenome | isolation source: stool | host: human infant | place: USA: Pittsburgh, PA
GTGAAAGCTATCGCACCGGGCTACGATATCGTGCCTGTATATATGGAAATTTTATCCGACGTACGCACACCGATTAGCGTGTTGAAAGCGTTAAAACAAGTGAGCAGTCATACGTACTTGCTTGAAAGTGCGGATAATAGTAATCATTGGGGCCGTTATTCCTTCTTGGGCTACGATCCTAAGATTGAGCTATTCTGTAAAAATCATAAAATGACCATCAAAGACGGTACTACACGTACCTTTGAGTGCTCTGATCCAGCCGCAGAGATTCGTAATATTTTGAGCCAATATAAAAGCCCTCGCTTAGAAGAGTTACCAACTTTTACAGGTGGCTTTGTAGGGTACTTCGCATGTGAATATATTCGTTACATCGAGCCAACATTGGATTTCCCAACGCCAGATGATGACTCTGCGATGGTAAACGATGTAGACCTTATGCTCTTTGATAAGGTTATCGCTTTTGATCACTATAAAAATAAAATTTACTTAATCGCTAACATCAGCACAAATGATTTAGAACGCAACTACAACAAGGCTGAGCTTGAATTGAAAACTCTTGCTGATCTCGTTGTAAACGGCAAAGAGGCGGATGTGCCAAAAGGCATCCTTAAAACAGAGTTTACCTCTGAATTTACAAAGGATGAGTTTGAAGCAGTTGTTAAAAAGACGCAGCACTATATCAAGGAAGGGGATATCTTCCAATGTGTTGTATCTAACCGACGCGAAGCTGAATTCGAAGGCAGCTTGTTAAATGCATACCGCGTATTGCGTACTTTGAATCCATCTCCATATATGTTCTACCTATCTGGTGGCGATGTAGAGCTCACAGGGGCATCTCCAGAGACATTGGTGAAACTGACAGACGGCAAAATGTACACCTTCCCAATTGCAGGCACTATGCGCCGTGGCAAAAATGAAGCAGAGGACCTTGCGATTGAAGAAAAACTTATCAATGACGAAAAAGAATTGGCTGAACATAATATGCTTGTTGACCTTGGTCGTAACGATTTAGGTAAAATTTCTAAATTTGGTTCCGTAAAAGTAGAGGCGTTACATATGTTGCAACGTTTCTCCCATGTAATTCACATTACATCTACTGTAAGCGGTGACATGCAAGACGGCAAAGATGCACTCGATGCAATCGGTGCTACACTGCCAGCAGGCACCTTGTCTGGGGCGCCTAAGATTCGTGCTATAGAAATTTTACACGAACTTGAAAAAAGTCCGCGCGGTGTATACGGAGGTGCCGTAGGTTACATCGACTTCTCTGGTAACATGGACGTATGTATCGGCATCCGCATGGCTATGAATAAAGGCGGTAAGGTTTATGTTCGCGCTGGCGCAGGCATCGTTCGAGATAGTGTTCCTGAAAGCGAGTTTAATGAAACCTTAATCAAAGGCCAATCCATGATTTCCGCAATTACAAATGCACAGGAGGTAGAATAATGGTACTCCTTATAGATAATTACGATAGCTTTTCCTTTAATCTATATCAATTAGTAGGCTCTATCAATCCAGATATTAAAGTCATCCGCAGCGATGAATTAACAGTTGAAGAAATCCGTTCGTTGAAACCAGACTATGTGATACTTTCACCAGGACCTGGTAGACCAGCTGATGCGGGCGTATACGAAGACCTATTGCGTGAATGCAAAGGGGAATTCCCAATCCTCGGCGTATGCCTGGGACACCAAGCCATCGGCGAAGTATTCGGTGGCACCGTTTCCTACGCTAAACAAGTAATGCACGGCAAACAAAGCGTGGCGAAACAAGTACACCCATCCAAAATCCTTAAGAGCTTGCCTGAACAATTCGAAGTCGCACGATACCACTCCTTGGCAATTATTGACGAAACCATGCCAAGCGAACTCATCGTCACATCCATTACAGACGACGGCGAAGTAATGAGCGTAGAACATAAAGACTACCCGATATATGGAGTGCAATTCCATCCGGAATCCATCATGACACCGGACGGGGAACAAATGATTCGTAATTTCTTAGAAAAATAACTACTGTCTAATTTAGGTATTCGAGGGGCTATTCTTAAGCATTAACACGTTGAGGCAAAAATAAGGTCTCTCGGAACTCCGATGGCCACCCACCCCACTACGTGGGGCCGCCAAGTCGTTCCTTAAGACCTTATTTCCTGCCAACTCAACCTTGGCAGTACCTACTTAATAGCCCCTCTATAATACATATGTCGAACTGTAGCCATATTTTTCTAAAGAAATCTGCGAATCAGAACCCCTAATATAGGAAAAGGTGGTGCATAGCACCACCATTCCCACTCTCCCTATAAAGGGATGACTTGCGCGTTACTCCATATAATGCGCAAGATCATTTGAAAGATATTGAATTGTTGTTCATTTTATTGTGCGTGTGATGGGGAGCAGGGCATATAAAAGATTAAATGTCATAGTGTTTATGTGAGTTCACGGGGTTCTAGGCCCGACTTTGGCCCTGCGAAGGCCGCAGGCCACAGTCAGACCCGGCCAGTGGAGGGCATAGGTCCACGTGAATCACATGTAGCATTAACGCCGGTATATGCCCTATTATCGTTGAACCGAAGTAAAATGAACAACAAGTAAGGAGATTTAAAATGATTAAAGACGCATTATATGCAGTAACGCACGGTCAAGATTTATCCTACGACCTTGCTAAAGATACAATGAACAAGATTATGAGCGGTGATGTACCCGAGGTTCCTATGGCTGGTTTCTTATGCGCATTGGCAGCAAAGGGCCCTACTGTAGATGAGGTTACGGCGTTCGCTGAGGTTATGCGCGAGAAGGCTGGCTCCGTGCCTCATAACGGCACTGTTGTGGAAATTGTAGGTACTGGTGGTGACGAGGCTAATACGTTCAACATTTCCACTACGTCTGGGTTCATTATTTCTGCAGCAGGCATTCCTGTAGCAAAGCATGGTAACCGCAGTGTATCTAGTAAATGTGGTGCTGCAGACTTGATCGAAGCGTTGGGCGCTAAATTAGAGCTTAATGGTGAACAAAACGAGGCAGTGCTTAACAAAGCCAATATGTGCTTCATGTTTGCGCCTGTATATCATCAAGCTATGAAATATGCAGGCCCTGTACGTAAGGCATTGGGCGTGCGTACTGTGTTTAACATCCTTGGACCTTTGGCAAATCCAGCCGGTGCTACGGTTGAGTTGATGGGTGTTTACGACAAATCCTTAGTAGAACCGTTGGCTCGCGTATTGGCTAATCTTGGCGTTAAACGCGGTGCTGTGGTACACGGCTTTGACGGCCTTGATGAGATTACGGCTACCAATAAAACGTACGTATGCGAAATTAATAATGGTACTTTCACAAGCTACGAATTCGATCCTAAGGAATATGGTTTCGAATACGCTGATAAAACTGAGCTTGAAGGTGGCGATGCTACGGTGAACGCTGAGATTACTCGCCGCGTTCTCGGTGGTGAGCAAGGCGGTAAACGCACTGCGGTTGTTCTTAACGCGGGCATGGCGATTTACCTAGCAAAAGACGGCATTACATTGGCAGAGGGCATCGAAGAGGCGAAACATATAATCGATTCTGGTAAGGCGCTTGCGACAATGGAACAGTTTGTGAAAGCAACCCAAGAGGTATGACCATTGATTTTAGATAAGATTATAGAGGCTACCAAAATTCGGGTAGCCCAAGAAAAACAGGTGGAGTCTCCTGAGGCTGTGAAAGCAGCGGCTTTAGCGTTACCATCTGATACAGGATTTCCTTTTGAAGCAGCCCTTCGTCAGCAAGACTTCAACTTTATTTGCGAAGTAAAGAAGGCATCTCCATCTAAGGGAATCATTGCTGAGGACTTCCCATATTTAGACATCGCTAAAGAATATGAGGTTGCTGGTGCAGCGGCTATCTCTGTATTGACGGAGCCAGACTTCTTTAAAGGCGATAAAAAATATTTGCAAGAGATTGCAAGCACCGTAAAAATTCCCGTGCTTCGCAAGGACTTTATCATCGATGAATACCAAATCTACCAAGCGAAGGTTTGGGGCGCTAGTGCCATCTTATTAATCTGTGCATGCCTCGATGTGCCAACATTAACAAAGTTCCGTGAGCTAGCTGATTCGCTTGGATTGTCCTCTTTGGTAGAGGCTCATGATGAGCACGAAGTACAAATGGCCATCGATTGCGGTGCGCGTATTATCGGCGTTAACAACCGCAATTTGAAAGACTTTACTGTAGATGTACAAAACAGTGTACGCTTGCGGAATCTCGTTCAAGACGATGTGATCTTCGTATCTGAAAGCGGCCTTGAAACACCAGAGGATATTCAAGTGTTGCGGGATAACAATATCGGCGTAGCCTTGATGGGTGAAACCTTTATGCGTTCTCCTAACAAGGTGGAGAAATTAGCATATCTCTATGGTCCAACCTACTACACACCAAAGGTTAAGATGTGCGGTATCTCCAAAGTGGAAACAATCCCTGCTGTAGTAGAAGCAAAACCAGACTACATGGGCCTTGTATTTGCATCAAGTAAACGACAAGTCACTGTAGACCAAGCTAAAACATTGGTTGAAGAACTACATAAGCAATATGGAAATCTATATAGTCGAGACGAAGTACAATGCAGTAATGATGTAGTACAAGATGGAGCAGTAATTGGTGCTGTGCAAGAAGGAACAGCAACTGGTGATGCGCATGAAGGGATACTGACTAGTACAGAAAATGCAAGTCCGACGCTTATACATCAAGAAGCTATTAAAACTGTCGGCGTTTTCGTCAATGAAACGCTAGAAAATCTCGTTACGATTGCTACAGACGCCAATCTTGATGCGGTGCAACTGCACGGCGACGAAGATGAGGCTTTCATCAAGGCTCTCAAAGAGAAAACAGATGTAGAGGTGTGGAAGGCTGTTCAAATCCGTAGCTCTACAGATGCTGAGGCGTGGATCGATAGCAGTGCCGATATGTTGCTGTTTGATGCATACCATAAAGATGAGCGGGGCGGTACGGGCGAAGTGTTCGACTGGTCTTGCTTAGATGAGTTTGAACGTCCGTTCATGCTCGCTGGTGGTATCGATAGCACCAATGTGGCGCACGCTATTCGCACGGTTCGCCCTTATGGCATCGATATTAGCAGCGGCATTGAAACAGATGGTGTGAAGGACGATGAGAAAATTAAAGCTTTCACCAACATTGTGAGAACAATAGCAATGCCATAATATGGCGTGCTAGTAGGAATGGTATATAGAAAGGTAAGTTATATGAGTGAACAAAGACATGGCTATTTTGGCTCCTTTGGTGGCCAATTTATGCCAGAAACATTGATGAATGCAGTCATCGAATTAGAAGAGGCGTACAACAAGTACAAAGATGATCCTGATTTCGTACATGAACTTGAGGATTTACATAAAAAATATACAGGTCGCCCATCTCTTTTATACTATGCGGACCGTATGACAAAGGACCTTGGGGGAGCCAAAATTTATTTAAAACGTGAGGACTTAAACCATACTGGTTCTCACAAGTTGAATAATGTAATCGGTCAAATGTTATTGGCAAAACGGATGGGTAAAACTCGTGTTATTGCTGAAACCGGCGCAGGTCAACACGGCGTGGCAACGGCTACTATCGCTGCGTTGATGGGCATGGAATGTGAAGTATACATGGGTGCAGAGGACTGTGAACGTCAAGCACTTAACGTTTACCGTATGGAATTGCTAGGCGCTAAGGTGCATCCTGTAACAACAGGGACTAGTACATTGAAAGATGCGGTTTCCGAAGCGTTACGCGAATGGACAAACCGCATGTCCGATACGCACTATGTATTGGGCTCCGTTATGGGTGCTCACCCATTCCCTATGATCGTTCGCGATTTCCAATCTATTATCAGCCGTGAAGCGCGTGAACAAATCCTTGAAGTAGAAGGCAAATTGCCAACAGCTGTTATGGCTTGTGTAGGTGGCGGCTCTAATGCGATGGGCATGTTCTATCACTTTATTCCAGATGAAGGGGTTCGTCTCATCGGTTGTGAAGCAGCAGGTCGCGGCATCGATACTGAGGAACATGCGGCAACAATCGCGAAGGGGTCTGTTGGTATCTTCCATGGCATGAAATCCTACTTCTGCCAAGATGAAGACGGTCAAATTGCTCCAGTATATTCTATTTCTGCAGGTCTCGATTACCCTGGCATCGGTCCTGAACATGCGTACTTGCACGATAGCGGTCGTGCTGAATATGTGCCTGTTACAGATGACGAAGCAGTAGATGCCTTTGAATATTTATCTCGCTTGGAAGGTATTATTCCTGCGATTGAAAGTGCTCATGCGGTGGCACATGCACGTAAAATTGCTCCTACTATGAGCAAGGACGACATCATTATTATTTGTTTATCTGGTCGCGGTGACAAAGACGTAGCGGCTATGGCGAAATATAGAGGGGTGGATCTTCATGAGTAAAATTAAAGACGCTTTCACAAAGGGCAAGGCATTCATCCCGTTCATTAGTGCTGGTGACCACGGTATTGAAAATACAGAACGTTATATTCGCATTATGGTGAAAGCCGGTGCAGACATGGTGGAAATCGGTATTCCTTTCTCCGATCCCACAGCGGAAGGCCCAGTTATCCAAGAAGCAAGTACACGCGCATTATCTACAGGCGTAAAAATCAATGATATCTTCGATATGGTGCGTCGTTTGCGTACAGGTGATGATGCGGTGACTATACCGCTCGTATTCATGACCTATTTGAATCCTATTTACGTATTTGGTCGTGAAAAATTCTTTACCCTTTGTGAAGAGGTGGAAATCTCTGGTGTTATCGTACCAGACATGCCGTTTGAAGAAAAAGGCGAGCTCGCTAGTGTGGCTCATAAGCATGGTGTTGAAGTTGTATCCTTAATTGCCCCAACATCTGAAAACCGCATCGAAATGATCGCCAAAGACGCAGAAGGCTTTGTATACTGCGTATCCTCACTTGGCGTTACAGGCATGCGCAGTGAAATTAAGACGGATATTAAATCCATCGTTGAAACCATTTGCAAATATACAGATATCCCGGTAGCTGTTGGTTTTGGTATTTCTAAGCCAGAACAAGCGGAAGCTATGGCGCGCGTATCCGATGGAGCCATCGTAGGCTCTGCCATCGTTAAAATCGTGGCAGAACACGGTGAACATGCGGACAAAGCGTTGTTTGATTACGTACAATCCATGAAACAGGCTGTTCTAAAGGCTGGCGCATAACATAATAACTCATATAGCCTTGGGAAAAATTATATAGGGGATAACACAAAAGGACGTTATACAATGTATAACGTCCTTTTCATTGGTTGGTTAATTTAGTTTTGTGTTTTTAGGGCTAGTAATATGTATTATGCGCAAGGCTTAGTCATTAGAAGATTCAGAACGTTGATGTCGTTCACTGCGTTTTGCTGTTGCATTTTTATCATGCTTTTCACGTTCAGATATTCTATGCTTTCTGTGCTTTTTCTTTTTATCATTTACTTTGTACCATGGATGATCGCTGCTATCTACTGTGCCATCATCATTTTTTACCATGCGATGGTTTTCACCGATTTTGAAGTGATAATCTTTGGCTTGGGCTACATTGGCACCAATACCAACTGTTAAGAAGGCACCTAAACTGGCCAAGGCTACGGCTTTAATTAATTTAGCTTTCATAATTATCTCCTGTATAATTGATTGTACGAATTTTAGTTGTAAGAAATATATCTGTAGTATAGGTAGATTTCATGAATAAAAAATGAATCAACTAAGTTGATAAATCATAGTATAATAGGAATATCTATATATGTTTATTATCTAATATTATCTAAGATTATAGTAGGAGCTTTATGAAACAGAGAGTATACGAAATCCTCTATCGTGAGCTAGTGGAAAACTATGCGAACAGTAAGGGACGTACCAATACAGCCGATTTTTGGCTCACCATAAGTGCTATATCCTTTGTATATGGCTTAATTATATGTATTACAGGTCTTGCAACCTACATACCGTACGGATTTCTTTATGCTGTCTCTATTGGTGGCGGTGTATTATTTGTATTGTCCATCCTGTTATGCTTGCCGAAGATTATGCTAATGGCAAGACGGTTACGAGACTCTAATAATGATCCAACGTTGATGATTTTGCTTTTGGTTCCTATTTTAGGCTGGCTTGCATTATTGTATCTATTCTGTAAGCGCACATCGCCTGTATCTAATGGATTAGAGGAAAAACGTTCCGTATCGGGCCTCTTTATTGTGGCTATATTAGTATTAGGCTGCCTAGCTATTAGTGCAGGTAGTACAATGATTAATCATAATTTTATAGTAGAGGAGACTGCTTATGGCAATTTAGAACCTAGTTCGTTAACGAAACAAGCAAATCGTCTTTTACAAAGTGAAACGGCTACAACAGAGGGGCGTACTGTGGTAAGTAATTATTATGAAGCCCTCAATAAAAAGGATTATCATGGTGCATATCGTTATTTGAGCGCTCGTGCTATGGAACGATATGGTACCTTTGAACTATGGGAACAAGCCATGACTAAGGAAGAGATTCCTAAGGTGAAAGCGATACAGCTTGACTATGTTTCTCAAGACCAAGATGATGATATTGTTGTAAACTATATGGGCTTTACCGTTACCTTTGAAGATAATCTAGAGCCTCTATTAGTTCGTTTGCATAATGAAGGCAAAGGCTGGGGCATTGTTGCTATTGAAGCCATGGAGGAGGATTAGGTTATGTCAACCATAAATATATATGATTTGAACTATACTGATGCCTTCAAATTAGGTATTAGGAACTATGCTAATTTTAACGGTCGTGTTAGCCGTAGTGAATATTGGCGATTTGTGGCAGGCGTTACATTGATACAAGGATTACTTGGCATTTTAGCTTTACTTTGTAGTATCTTGGGCTTCCCTAATTATGAAGCGCTTATCGATAATGTTGCTGTAGGGGTATCCCTTTTCTTTATAGTTCCCAATATAGCTATTACAGCGCGGCGTATGCATGATATTGGCCGGAGTGGTTGGACGCAGCTAATCTCATTTATTCCTGTTATAGGATTCTTTATATTTCTCATTTACGAATTGCGTCGTGGCGATCAAAGAGAGAATTCATATGGTGAAAGAACCGGATATACACCTATTACTCCTGAGGTTAGCAAGGCTACAGGACTAGAAGAAACTCCATCCCGTCGCCAAGATTGGGCGATGGGGATTGCTATCTTTATTATCCAATCTATTATTATTGCTGATATCATTAGAGAGATATTATGGTATGGTATTAATGGGAATGGATATATGTAATAAAGATCTGCATTTATTAACAATCTCATTATTTTATTTTATAAAAGTTTAACATCTCCTTTATAGACAATATAACACTTTGTAGTAAAATGAATTTCAGATGAATTCAAAAATATAGATATTAATAAATAAAAAATATCTAAGTTGTTATATGTGTTAAGTACAGCAGGACTTCGTAATCTTTGCTGATTCCTGTTTGTAACTAGAAGGAGTTTATTATGAAATCTTGTCCCTATTGTGGACATGAAGTGTTAAAAACAGATTGTTACTGTCCAGAATGTGGGCATATTAGTAGGCCACAAATCTCGTTAGATAAATACAATCTAGGCTTGATTGAAAACTTTAAACAATGTTTGGTTTATAAATATGCTGATTTTGATGGTCGTGCAAGTCGTAGTGAATATTGGCATTTCTTGTTAGTCTATCAATTGTTGTTTGTGGCCATTCTATTTACTTGTGCTTTTTTGAGCTATATTAGCCCACTGTCTAGTGTAGTAGGCGTAGGTTTTGGCTTGGTCATTCTTGTTCTTTTGTCCGTGATTATGGTTATTCCTGGCGTGGCCGTTTCAGTACGACGCTTACACGATCAAGGCCGATCAGGCGGACTTGTATTTATTGGATTCATCCCGGCGGTAGGGACCATTATTCTGTTGATCCTTATGGCTCTACCTGGTGAAAGCCAATCAAATCGCTTTGGTTCCCCTACAGGTCAAGTGGTTGTAACAAAACAAATGGCCCGTGAATTAGGTCTTATTGATACTACGCCATCTATGGGACTAACTGCAGGACTATTCTGCGCTATCTTTGTGCTTTGGTTCTTGGTAGATAAACTACTTATGACTAGTGCGATGTAGGCTATGATGTATCCTATAATGAAATATAATGCATAGGTTATTCTCAAAACATATAGACATTGATTTTCAAAATCGTCAACAGTAATGATATAATATTTTCAAGTAGAATTTATTTGTTATTGCTGGTATCTTCAATGTATTAAGTGCCCTTGTAATGGATACTGCGCTAGCAAGTGTTGTAGGGCTTATTTCTGTAGTATATAATCTAGCAATTTTATTACCTTCCATTGGTCTTGCTGCTCGTCGTCTACATGACATTGGTAAAAGTGGTTGGATGCTTTTGATTAGCCTGATTCCATTTGGTATTATCTATGTTATTTATCTACTTGCTCAAAAGGGTGATGAAGGTGATAATCAATACGGATCTCCAATGAGCTATGAAGTTGTCACTGCTGAAGAAGCTGCTCGCACTGGTCTTAAAGAAACTCCAACTGATGACATGGATCGTAAATTCATGTACGTGTGCATTGCAATTATTATTCTTGAATTAATTCTCATGAGTGCAATCTAATAATTGTATCTACAATAAAGCCTACATAAGTAGGCTTTTTCTTTTGCTTAATGGGGAAAAAAGTTTTGTTAAACTTAGAAATAAAGTATTTGACAATTCTCCCTCGTGAGTCCTATAATTATCTATTATATGAATATTGCGTTGAAAAAGACGGCATGTCTCAGACGGATTTAGTAGAGACCA
>OIFJ01000579.1_pt1 | contig 10341 bp, 8 predicted proteins | sample 1582011 | NCBI WGS metagenome assembly OIFJ01 (sample SAMN07501050, study PRJEB24779) | human gut metagenome | isolation source: stool | host: human infant | place: USA: Pittsburgh, PA
CAAATAAGCGCTATTAATGCCCCAAAAGCAATAACAACCGTTATTACCTGTAATAAGAGCATGATTATTTCATAATCACTCATAGGCTTATCCCTCCCTTCGATGAGGAAGAGAGGCCCAACCTCGCCTAACTATCCTAAGTATATTATAGAACGAACTAATATACGGTACAATAAGCATTATATTATATAAATATACGAATAAACTAATAAAAGCCAAGCTATTTCAAAATATAAGTAGCTTGGCTTTTTCATTGTGTAAATAGGTTTATAGCGTATCAGAAACAAAATATGCGTGTTCAAAAGCTAACAAAATATCAGTCTAGCAATAATCAGAACCGGAGCAAATGAAGAGACACAAAAATAACAATAGCTAAGACAATAATAGTGCCATACATGAACAAGCCTAACTTTATAAAAATTTCTATACCATAAAATATAAGCATTCCTACAAAGGATTCTTCTTTTAGAGAAATGCTCCAAGCCTTAACTCTATAATAAATTTCGGGCTTATCAAATGCGGGATATAGCTTTTCATACCACAAGATAATCCCTGGTAAAAGCCAAATATTCCCAAAGGTAAAGATCAATACTGGCAGATAATCTCTTAATGGATATGCTTCTAATACATATCGATCGTACAGCAGATTACAAAAGCCCCAAAGAGAGAGTCCCCAAATAAGCAAAAGTATAAGTTTTAACAAGAGCCCAAAAACTAGTTTAATTATCCATCTAAGTCTATCCACGGCTTTAATCATTCCAGTACTTTTCATAAGCTATCACGGCTCATCATCATAGGCAATGCCATATGCTTTTTTATACATCAAATTAGGCAATTTATATTTTTCGTCACCAAATTCAGCAGGTAGAATCATAGCTTTTAGATTTTCTGCATAGATTCGTTGTTGGCGATTCTGTCCATTATTGTAATAGGTACCGCCATCATTAACGGTTCCAGTGATACCTGAGTTTTCTTGTTTTGCACGCCAAATAGAGATATATGGCGTCTTATCACCTTGTTTTAAACTGTTATCATGAGCATTAATCAAATGGCGCAAAGAACGATCCATTTGGTAATCGTATTGTACTGAAAGTCCTTGAATCATATTAGCAGCAGGCATGGAAACATAAATGCTGGCTTCAATACGACGATGACCATTCGGTGCCGTTACAGACTTAACAGATGAAAGGTCCAAGTATTTGCCATCTCCTCGACCAGAATCAACGGTAGAGTCGATATGTTGATAATGCTGCGGATTTAGTAACTCAGCTTGTGATACGGCTTGACCTTTCATGGGTAATACGAGGCAGACTAATAACCATAGTGAAAGTAAATATATACTTTTCATCATCCACCTCACTGTACCACAATATCATCAAAATGCTGCTGATACACAGACATAAACATAGCATCCGCTATATCATACATAATAGTGTTATTACGATTAAGTGGGAACTTACGCGTATCATTCACATAATGCATTGGCTTCGTCGCCCCATCAAAGGTATACTTCGCCACATCTACCTCTGTCATAGCCAAACCAGACTTACTTTCACTAGCCTCAATCAAAGCCATCATAGACGGACTCGGATTCATTATACGAGACGAATGAATAAGGGTCGCTAACGAATAGTTAGTATCATAATCCACAGTGAGCTGTCGCTCGTCAATGGTAGATTGATAAGACGTATCCATCACAACATAGTAGGTCCCGCGCAAAGAATACTGTGGCGGTGCATAGCGAAGGGCCTCAATAGAATACGTGTTCAAATAGATATACAAGCCACCACTCTCCATAGAACCATTCATAGATCGAGTATGAACCAACTTAAACTGTGGTGACGTCTTCAACTCTTGATATGTAATTGCCTCTGTAGGCATGGTGAAAGCTAGCAACACAAGGGCTAGCATCAAAATACGTTGAATCATAAAAACCTCTCTCAAAAAATGAATCTTATCTCTCAATAAAATAAGCACAACCTTATTAGCATAAGTATACTATGCAAACAAGCCTGTGCCTATGATTAATAAATTTATAATTTAGTATATAGAATGTACTTTTAATTGATATTTATAAGGTTTATCACCATTTGACGATATATATCTTTATCCCTATAATATAAGTAGATAGTCAGACGAGTCGAAACGTCAGGCGCATCTCGAAAATCAAAATACTTAGGAAATGGCCTTTCTGTTTACTTAGCTACCATGCGGTAACGGAGGGCTATTTGCTTTTTGTAAGGCAAATAAGGGCTACTAAGGCTCCAAAAGCAATGACAATAGCCAGTACTTGTAAGAGGAGCATGATTATTTCATAATCACTCATAGACTTATCCCTCCCTTCAAAAACGAAGAGAGGCCCAACCTCGTCTAACTATCCTAAGTCTATTATAGAACGAACTAATATACGATACAATAAGGAACGAATAATAGAGATATACAGATAAATGCATAGAAAAAAGCCCGTCATAACGGGCTTTTTTTAGTTCCTAATATATATACATTCTCCAACTCCCCAAGAAACTCCTCTTTGTAATTTCCCCAGTTTTTAAGGATAATAGAGTTATACTTGCATACGCACCACAAGTAGGTAAGGGTGATTTAGTATATGTCTCTAACTAGTTTGTAGTTTAGGAGGTGGCATATGGACGCTTTAACTATTATATGGGTTATTGTTTGTGCCTATTTATTACTGAATTTATTGGTCGGCGTGTATTGTCATATTCGTGTAAAAGATAGTACTGACTATCTACTTGCAGGTCGTCGTATTGGGGTTCTTATGACGGCAGGCACGTTAGCAGCTACGGAGATCGGTGGCGGGAGTACCGTTGGTGTAGCCGCGAAAGCGTATGGTTCTTGGGGTTTATCTGCAGGTTGGTACGTAGTCTCTGCAGGGATTGGGGTTATTCTTGTTGCTTTCATCGCACCACTGTTACGACGTGCCATGGCAACGACCGTACCGGAGATCATCGGTCGTCGCTTTGGTGGCTCTAGCCATCTCATAACATCTATTCTCTCTATGCTCGCAACGATTACCCTAGCAGGCGTACAAATTACTGCAACAGCTACGATTATTAGCGTTCTTACAGGACTTTCAACAGAGCTCGCCATTCTCATCTGCGGCGCGGTTCTCGTAATTTACACCATGTCCGGCGGTATGTGGAGCGTAACGATGACAGACGTTATCCATTTCTTCGTTCTCGTTGGGGGCTTTACCCTTGCTGTACCGTTCGTACTGCACAATGTAGGCGGCTGGGAATCAGTTGTAACGAAATTACCACCTGAACAGCTGGGCTTCACAAAGGTTGGTTGGAAAACCATCATTGGCCTTATTATCATGTACTTCATGACCTTCTCCACAGGGCAAGAATCAGTACAACGGTACTTCGCAGCAAAGAATGAAAGAACCGCTGTTCTCGGTTCTATCATTTGCGGTATTATCATGGCTCTATTCGCCTTTGTTCCTGCCGTATTAGGCCTCGTAGCATTGGCTGAATTCCCGAACATTGAAGCAAATAATGCAGTGGCAACAGTAGCACTTAACCTCATGCCTCCGATTATGGCAGGCTTCGTTATGGCCGCTGTCGTATCAGCGACGCTTTCATCAGGCGCAGGCGATCTCTTAGGCGCCGCAACTGTATTTACCAAGGATATTGTGGAACATCATTTTGGTAAAAGCCTCACCGATGCTCAGCTCACGAGATATAGCCGTCTATGCGTGCTATTCCTCGGCATTATCGCTATCGTTATCTCTCTCGTAAGCAAAGCCATCATTCCAATGCTCGTATTTGCTTTCACCATGAGATCCGCGGGCCCATTCGCTGCCTTCCTACTAGGCCTCACATGGAAAAATGCAACAGCTGGCGCTGGCATTTGGTCCATCGTGCTCGGCTCTATCGCGGGCGTATACTGGGAATTCGTGGGCAATCCATATGGCATTATGTCCATCATCTTTGGTTCCATCGTCAGCCTCATCGTCTTTGTAGCTGTCGTATGCATTGAAAGAGCCATGGGTAAACCACCGGCTCCACCGGCTATACCTGATGATTTAAAAGAATAACTTAAAAGAATAATGTAAGAGAACGTTCTAAAAGAGTTCTCTAAGAAAAAACTCCTATCGGTTACACCAATAGGAGTTTTTCTTATTTTATAACGATATCCTTAAATTATGTGCCATACACACATTCATCACAATTTGACGATATATCATAACCTTACTATAATATAGATAGATAGTCAGACGAGTAGTGACGTCAGGCTCATCTCACAAACTTAATAATATGTAGAAATGGCCTTTTCGTTTTATCTAATTTCCGAAGAAACGAAGGGCTATTTTGCTATTTCTAGACAAATAAGCGCCACAAGTGCTCCAAAGGATATCATGACTGATAAAATCCCAAGGATAATCATAATGATTTTATAACCACTCATAAGCAACCCTCCCTTCAAAAACGAAGAGAGGCCCAACCTCGTCTAACTATCCTACAATTATTATATAGCGAACTAATATACGATACAATAAGGAACGAATAATAGAAATATATAGATAAATGTAGCAAAGACCGCACCAAAAGGTACGGTCTTTTACTTATTTCTCCAGTCTTTTATTCCTAGCTTGTCTTAGTTGCTTCGCATTTCCAAAGTCTAAATATTCCATTATATTGCGTAGTTCAATATGACTATACTTATTTTTACCATCTTCATAGGTAAGGAACATATAATATTCATACTTATCATCTTTTATTAGTTGGTAAATACGAGATTTCTTACCTGGATTATATTGATCTAGAAGAAAAGAGGGAACACCATTATTCCATACTAAGGCGCCTTGCAAAGGTACATCTTTCATTAATGTTGGGTTCTTTTTATAGAAAAAATGATCAAAAACAGTCTGGGTATACAAACGTATAGGTTCTTCTTTACTAACTAAAGAACTTCGCGCAACGACGAGTTTCATACCATCCCCAACATATACCCGACCTTGAAAATCATCACTTTTATCCACAATATCTAAAGTCATTCCCTTAGGTAGTCGATAGGTCAGATTGTCCCATGTAATAGTATCACTAGTATTATCTAAATTCTCTAATGGTTGAATAGAAGGAATTACAAAATTAGCCATTGTAGATTCTAACTTTTTTGTAACGGGCTGATTCTTATTGCCTAAAAATGCCATATACGTCTGATTTGGGTATTTATCGAAAGTAACAGCTGCATACATTACAGGTAGATTCCCATTCGAATATTTTTCTCTTATTCCCCAATAGCCTTTACTAATGCCCGGATACTTAAACTCCCCTTTACGTTGATCATTTCTATTAAATCCTGAATCTTCAAATCCTTCATTAGCACCTACTAGCCCAGCAATAACATTGCGTTCAAAAACATACGAGCCTTTACCCTTTTTATTTAAGTCCTCAAAATAACTTTCTACCACGGAAATAGGCAATGTCACTTTAGCCTTATAATCACCTTCGTGCAATAAAATTACAGTAGACTCATGGGTAATTAACTCCAAATACTTTGCATAGGCTTTTTTTAATCGCTCTGCCTGCTCCGCAGTACCTTTCTTCTCAAGAACCTCACCATCAATCCTATTATTATACTCTTCTATTTTCTTAATATGATCAGCAGTGGTAATATTACGAGTCTTATCATAACGATAGTTCTGATATGCAGTATCTGGAATACTAGCATCAGCCCCTGGTACAGGCGGTTGTCCTTCAGGAACAGTATACTGTGCCGCATTAATAGGCATGGTGAAAGCTAATGCTACAGCTAAGCTCAACAAAGTACTTTTTAGTTTCATACAACACCTCTCAAACAATAATAGACACGTTCTCTCATTAGTATAAGTATACTATAACCTAGAGAACGTGCCTATTTATGCTTATTGCAATTTTTTCAATGCTGCTTTAATTTCATTTACTTCAGCGCGTAGTTCTTCATTGTCTGCACGCAGTGATGCATTGTCGGCTTGTAAATCTTTAATTTGTTTAGCCATTTCAAAGCGACTTGTTTTGAGTGTTGGGTCTTGTTCGCCTACCTTGAAAGAAGCACCGATGTTAAACATGCTTTCACCACCAAGAGTAACACCAGCGTGAATCATGGAATTTTCATTCGGCTGATAAGAGGCCCCAATAGCGCCCGCATTGGAGTTCTTATAATGGCCTACACTGGTCGCAAAGGACCATTTATCATTTGGATTATAGTCCAAATAATGAAGCCCCGCCAATGCCGCAGAGGCAGCGCCCACCTTGGAGACCTGACGATCCGTATAGGACTTGGCGTTGTTGAGCACCTTGTCCCCAATATTCACCGTATTATTTTCGAGCGTAGAAATACGATTCGTATTGTTATCGACCTGCGTTTTCACCTCGTGCAACTGACTGCCGTTAATAACCTCCGTAGAGGTTTTAGAAACCTCGCCCTTAGACACATTTACGATTTTATTATTCCCATTATCTAGGCCTTTGTTAGTGAGAGACACGGTTTTCTCATTATCATGGTCCCCATCGGTAGTCGTGATGGTCACCCCGTTATACCTATAATTCGTATTATATTCAGTGCTGTTCTCGTTGTCATAGTGTACAATCTTCGTCCCATCAGTGCTGAGCTCAGACTTATCACCACTCTGTATATTGCTCATGGTGAAAGTTTTAGGCTCCATCTGTGCCATATATTTATTATCTTTTCGATCGAGGATAGCCAAGCCATAATCCTCTTCCCAAACGAGCTCATGAGTGCCGTTATACATATCAAAGTGACCCGCCCCAAAATGAGCATGACGATCATCAGGATGACCAGCATCCTCTCCTACCGTATCACTAATGGATATACCATCAGACTCAATACGAATACCGTGATTAATATCCCCACCAGTACCTATAAATGTCCCCTGATACGTAGGATAATTCGTCGTAGAAATCTCATAATTCGTAGAACCATCCGCATTCGTACTCGTATTCACCAACAAATTCTCACTATTTGTAGAAACAGTAGAATCCGCATGAACCGTTAAACCATTCACACTCAATACAGACACAACACCGGCTAACAATAAACACTTTTTATTCATTATAACTCCCCTTATGTTACAGTTGGATTTTCATTCATACATGCTTTATATTGTATGGACTTAACAATACATAATACTTACTTCTTTAATTACTATAAACAGACAATGAAATCTCTTTACCACTAAAGAATATGTATTCACCATGACCAATAGAGAAAGGACCTTGGAATGTATTCTTTGAAAGTTCAGATGGCATTCGATTAAATTGATAGAAGTTATAATAGTCAATCATAGATGCATCAGTCCCCAACCCAGACTTATCAAAATGACTACCTTTACCAGTAATTGTAATAACTGTAACCATATTATGGTCAAGACCAACACTAAGACCTAAATCCATATATGTTAAGGTCTCACGTCCACGAATATCACTAGAACTTGGAGCACCAAGTAGATCAATTACCTGTTGTCGAGTCATTCCTAAATGCACACCACGAACAGATTCATAATGCTCCTTTTGCAATCGATTAGTTAATTGGCTTTTTTTATTCATAATCAAGGTTCTGTGCTCGCCATTACCCAACCACTCTAGATGAATAGCTTTTCTACCTTGAGCCTCTTGAATAATAAAAACACCTGCCCCAGGATAACCACCAACAAAATCAGCACCATCAACAATACGGCAACCATTAATATATCCGTTAGAAATACTCAATACCTTATTGCCACTAGCATCATACCAATCACCGGCTACCTTTTGAGACGCACGAATAACACTGTCTAATGGCATTTGAGCTGCATCAACTGTTAAGGCAGAAAATAAACACATAAAACTAAAATACATACACACAAATAATCTCAATTTTGATTTCATGTTAAATCTCCCTAATCCCCATATCTGTAGATATCAAACAAGAATTAATCGAATCTTATGATCCCAACAGTACAAAACATAACACATTATGTATCAACACTATACTACATACAGTTAAACAAATAATTATAAATATAAAACCCTTCCATAAAATGAATATAAAAGGAATTAATAAACACATATAATTTCCAAAGGTAGCCGTAATTTAATGACCTATAAAATATAAAAGAAGACTGTTATAAAGCAGTCTCCTCTTTTTATTCTCTATTTTGCACTCCTGTTTTTCTATAATATTTGATCTCTACATCAAAGTATGATCTAATATTTATAAGAAAAGTATTTTTTGTATACGGGGGTAGTAATATGGGGATTATTAACTCAAATCTAACAAAACTAGGTTCTTTTTTAGGGAATAAGAAGCTTTACATTCCAGAATATCAACGGGGCTACTCTTGGGAAGAGACTCAACTGGATGACTTTTGGCTAGACTTGGAACAAATTTACGAAGAAAATACACATGATGAACACTTTCTTGGACAGGTTGTTATTCACAAAAATAAGGAAGATGGTAAACGCTATATTATTGATGGACAGCAACGTATCTCAACAACAATTATCTTCCTAGATATCCTACGTACAAAATTTAAAGAAATTGCCGATACAACAAACAATAATGATGCAAATGACGACTCAGAGGATATTAATGCTAAATATATTGGCCGTATATCGGAAAGCAAACGTGAGCAGTATTTATCTATGGGTGGTATTGATAAAGAGTTCTTCTTTGAATATGTACAAAAACGTGGCGCCATTGATTATAGTGACAAAAAATTTGATAAAAAGAAACTTAAACCATCTAACTATAATATCTTCTATGCAAGTAAATTCTTTAATGGAAAAGTAAATGAATTTCTTGAAAAGAATGAGTCTAATCAATACAAAGCGCTAAATAAACTATATCAGGCTTTAATTAATCAATTTATTCTAATGACTGTCGAAACTGACGACATCAATGAAGCGTATATAATCTTCGAATCGCTCAATGCGCGTGGTAAAGCACTAGAAACAGCAGACTTATTAAAGAATCATATTTTACGTGTAGCACAAAGTGACTTATCTAGCGCCACTGAAACCTGGAATACTATTATTGATAATCTTGATAATATTGATCCAACAAAATTTATTCGCTACTATTGGAACAGTACAAAGCGCTTTGCCCGAGAAAAAGATTTATTTAAAGAATTACGTACAGATATAAAAACACAATCTGATGTTAATACATTATTAGCAAATCTACGATTTCTATCTAAAGTATGTGCAGCCATACTACACCCTGACGACAACAAGGACTTTGATTTGACTGAGCTAAACGAACGTCTTATTGAGATGCAAAAACTAGATGCATCCTCATATATTCCTATAATCTTTGCCTTAAGATTACAAAACTACTCTGAAGAAGATATAAATGAGGTTTTGAAAGCGATAGAAACACTAGTAGTTCTTAACTTTGTTGTTTCAGGACTTGTTGCAAATAAATATGAGCTTGTATTCGCACAAATTGCTAAAAGTATTAGCGATAAAACTTGGCCACCTAATAGTGAAGGCGAATCCTCTAAAAAACCAACAAAAGATGATATTCTAAAAAAACTATATTCTCTTATGGTATCAGATGAGGAATTCATCAATAACTTCAGAATCTTCAACTCCAAGAAAAACGCAGTTATACGCTATTTGCTTCGTAAAATTAATAACTTTGATATTAACGAAACAAAGATTGTGGATGACTCAAACCGTGTTCATGTTGAGCATATTCTACCTAAAAAGATTAATGATGAATGGATCAACTTCAATGATGAAGACCATGAAACATATCTATGGCGTTTAGGTAATTTAACTCTATTAGGCCAAGAATATAACAATAGAGCTAAAAACAAGGGCTTTGATAAAAAGAAAGAAATCTATAAGAAATCCGAAATCAAAATGACTCGTGATCTAGTCTCAATTGATGACTGGACTACATTCACAATCGTAAAACGCCAAGAAGACTTCGCAGAAATAGCACTAAAAATTTGGCCTCGTGGCTAATTATCCAAAACAAAACCACCCCTATCTGGGGTGGTTTTTACTATTAGTAGAATGTTATTTGAGTTGTCTTAATGATAACCTTTTATTTATATCTCCCGTATGTTATTGTCTCCCTACAGTACCTCCTCTCTGTCTCTCCCCTATTACTTCATCTCCCCTACGTATTCTTCTCTTCCCCCCTAACGTTTTATCTTGTTAGGTCTCTCCAGGCGATAAATAGTTCGGCCACGACTTGTGGGTTTTGGCTGAGTTTGATGCGGGCTAGCATTTTGCGCACGTAGTTGCAGTGTTCTAGCATGGCTTCGTTCAGCTTGTGTTTCACGTGGTGTGGGGCTTGGTACACCAAGATAGGTTTAAAGTCGCC
>OIFJ01000583.1_pt1 | contig 10175 bp, 10 predicted proteins | sample 1582011 | NCBI WGS metagenome assembly OIFJ01 (sample SAMN07501050, study PRJEB24779) | human gut metagenome | isolation source: stool | host: human infant | place: USA: Pittsburgh, PA
AGCACACCAGGGGGATCTTACGCGAACGCTGCCGCTGGCCTAACTTTTAACGCTAAAGGCGGTGTTTATGATTCGCCCGGGCTCAGTAAGTACGTCAATGGGGTATATGACACACCCCAGTATTTTACTTTCCAGGGCGCATCGAAGTTTGCGAAAGGCGGTGTATTCGCAGAGGCCGGCGCTGAAGCAATCATGCCACTGGCCAAGGATTCTGCCGGGCGGTTGGGCGTACGCGCCCAGGGTGGTGGCGGTATGGCTCCGGTTATTAATACTACCGTTAACGTTGATGCTGGTGGCTCTGCAACTGTTCAGTCTTCCAGCTCAGGGGATGCCATGGGGCGCGCGCTTGCCGATGAAATGCAGAGTGCTGCGTTGCAGGTTATCCAGAAGCACCTTAAGCCTGGAGGCATGATCTACAACTTCAGTAAAGGCAGGTAGCAAGCTTCTGCGGGTTTTGCCTTTGTCTGAATGCTGTTAGGATTAGTCCGAGCTTTCACCGAAGGAAGATAGGGGCATGCAGAAACTTATTTTGGTTATAGGCATCATCGCTTTGGTTGGGTGTGCCACCAAGCCAATCTCAACTGAGCAGGCTAAGCCAGCGCCAGCGAATCAAATTCTTGATAATACTCTCTTCACGAAAAAGGCTGGCACCGGAGAGGTTGTGATTAAACGTGATTCTGGTTATGTGGGGAGTGCTTGTTTGACGAGGGTTTATGTCGATGGGCGTGAAGTTGCCGATCTTGACCCTGAACAAAAAATCACAATCTACCCCACCTTGGGGGATCACATCTTCAGCGCGTGGCCAAAAGGAATGTGTGGTGGGGGAATGAGTGAACAGGCAGGTAAAGTAATCGAAGGTAAGGTATTAACTTACAGGATAGGTTACGGCTCTGGTTCAGAATTTGGGATTTACCCAACTGCATTTTAACCACTAAATAAGCCTTCCCGGGCCTATAGCCCAACAAGCCTCGCACATGCGGGGCTTTTTTTATGGAGTAAATATGGCAGTTGAAACATATAGCTGGCGCTCTCAGCTCGGTGCTGGCGCGATTGAATATAGCCAGGCAGTTCGCGCGGCGCAGTTCGGCGATGGCTATGAGCAAGTAGCCGATAACGGTATAAACTCCACGGCTATTCAGGTCCCTATGAAGCACACGGGCAACGAGTCGGAAGTGGACAGGATTCGTGATTTTCTCCTCGCTCATACCGTGAAAGCTTTCATCATTACGCCGCCAGGCGAAGAGAAGGGACTTTACCGCGTCGTAGCCGATTCCGTTCGTAAAACGCAGATCAGCAGCAAAGTTGCTGAGTTGACGTTCACCATCAAACGGGCTTACGGAGTGTACGCATAATGGCATTAGTCGATCAGGCGGCGATGCTGGCGCCGGGTGGCAGGGTCCGCCTGGTTGAAGTTGACGCCTCAGAGTTCAGTGGCGGTATTCACCGTTTCCACTACGCACCTTTCCCCCATACACCGGAAGAGATCGACGCTGCCAATGGTGATGAAGAAAAGCTCGGACCAAAGCCAATCGTATTCGGTGGCAATACCTACGATTTTTGGCCGTTTCAGGTAGCAGGCCTGGAGCTTTCAACAGACCAGGCCGCAGAGCCGACACTCAGCGTTTCCAACCTCGACGGTCATATCACTGCGCTGTGCCTGCAATTTAAGGACATGGTTAACGCCAAGGTGAGTATTATCGATACCTATGCGGTCTATCTCGATGCCGTAAATTACCCTGGTGGCGTAAACCCTACAGCTGATTCGTCAATGTTCACCCTTCAGACCTTCTGGCTTGATACCAAAACTTCCGAAGATGATGAAGTGGTTACCTGGGCACTCAGCAGCCCGGCCGATTTGCAGAGTCTTGTGATCCCCACCCGACAAATCACATCGCTTTGTGAATGGGCGCTGCGCGGTCAGTACCGTAGCGGCGATGGATGCACCTATAACGGCACTGCGTATTTCGACGCTAAAGGGAATCAGGTATCAGATCCTGCCCTTGATGTGTGTGGCGGTTGCCTCAGTGACTGCCGTAAACGATTTGGCGCTGGACTGGCAGACCCTGACGCGGCAATCCTCGATTTTGGTGGCTTTCCGGCAACCGTTCTCTTTATCCGATAACCGGACGAACCAATGAATAAAACCATAATGGCAGCTATCCGGGCGCATGCACTGGAGGAATCCCCGCGTGAGTGCTGTGGCTTCGTTATTCAGTCTGGCCGTCGCCAGCGCTACATTCCCGTGCCGAATACGCACGAAAATCCGACAGAGCATTTTCGCATCGACGGTGAGCACTGGGCTAACGCCGAAGATATCGGGACGATTATTCGCGTCATCCACTCCCACCCGGGCGACGGTGCCCGGCCTATTCCGTCCGATCTGGACCGCCAGCAGTGCAACAACTCCGGCGTGATCTGGGGTATTTACTCACCTGACAGCGATGAATACGCCGAGATAATGCCGGAGGCGGTGCCGCTTATTGGGCGTCCGTTTATCCTGGGCTCGAATGATTGTTGGGGGCTGATTATGGACTGGCATGCCATCCAGGGCGTCACGCTGAACGATTTTCGCGTCGATTACCCATGGTGGGAAAGCCAGTACCCGGACAACCTCTATTTCGAAAACTGGGAGCGGGAAGGATTCGTCGAGTGCGATCCGGCACCAGGCTGTATGGTCATCATGCAGGTTGATTCGGATAAGTGGAACCACGCGGGCATCATCACTGAAGAAGGTGAACTGCTCCATCACCTTTACGGCCAGCCTTCTTGCATTACCCCGTATGCCCGCGGCTATTTCAAAGACCGCACGATGATCTGCGTTCGTCACAAGGACCTGCCACAGGAGATAAAGGCATGGCGCGTTTAACTACTATTCGTCTGTATGGAGCACTGGGCGCCCGGTTTGGGCGCGTGCATAAACTGGCAGTGCAGACATCTGCCGAAGCGGTCAAAGCCCTGTGTATCAACTTCGACGGGCTGGAAGACTATCTGATGAATGCCAAAAAAAACGGCATGACCTTCGCGGTGTTTCGCGGTAAGCGCAACATAGGCGTGCAGGACTTCCAGGAGCTGGCAGGCGATAGCGATATTCGCATAGCGCCAGTTATGGAAGGGGCGAAGAAGGCCGGCATGTTCCAGACAATCCTCGGCGCCGTGATGGTTGTTGCTGGTGTCATTACTGGAGTGGCAACCGGCTGGACGGGCGCAGGTTTGACATTTGGGGCCGGACTTATCATGTCGGGCGCGTCAATGATGGCCGGCGGTATTTACCAGATGCTTTCGCCCCAGCCCAAAGGCTTACAGGGGCGAGACGACCCTGACAATAAACCCTCTTATGCCTTTGGTGGTTCAGTGAATACCCTTGCGATGGGAAACCCGGTCGCGCTTCTCTATGGCGTCCGTGAGATTGGCGGCGCCATCATCAGCGCTGGCATAGTCGCCGAAGACATCTGATAACTCCTTTCTGAATATCAAGCACCCAGTCGGGTGCTTTTTTTATGGATGTAATATGGAAGCGATCACCGGTGCAAAGGGTGGCAGCCAGAAGCAGCACACACCTGTAGAACAACCTGATTCGGCGCAGTCAATGGCGCGCTGCCGCATGCTGCTGGCGCTCGGGGAAGGTGAGTTTGCTGGTGGTCTGGATGCGACCAGCATTTTCCTGGACGGTACGCCGCTGGGAAACGCCGACGGAACGATGAACTTTGAAAACGTTTCCTGGGAATTTCGGCCTGGAACACAGACCCAGACGCCGATTCCGGGTTTTCCCGCAGTGGAGAACGAAACTACGGTTGGCGTATCTCTGACAAAAGCCACGCCATGGACGCGCGCGCTGAGTAACACCCAGATTGACGCTGTGCTCGTTCGCATTGGTATTCCGGGTTTGCAGCAGCAGGAAAACGACGGGGATATTGTCGGCACTACCGTAAAGTACCATATCGATCTTGCTGTAGATGGTGGTGCGTTCTCTACGGTCATGACAAGAACCGTGACAGAGAAACTCAGTTCTCTCTATGAACTGACCCATCGCATTAATCTTCCGAAAGCCAGTACAGGCTGGCAGATCCGCGTGGTACGCGACACCGACGACAGCACCAGCCAGATGTTGCAGAATAAAACGCAGGTACAGGCAATCACTGAGGTGATTGATGCGCGCCTGCGTTATCCCCATACGGCGCTGCTGTATGTGTCGTTCAACGCCAAATCGTTCAACAATATCCCGAAGGTTTCCTGTAAACCTAAGGGGCGCATTATCCGCATCCCTTCGAATTACGATCCGATAGCCCGAACCTATAGCGGCACATGGGACGGGACGTTTAAGTGGGGCTGGACGAATAACCCAGCATGGATCTGGTTCGATGTGCTCACTGAGCCGCGTTTCGGACTTGGCCGACGCGTCACGGCGCAGATGCTGGATAAGTGGGAGCTTTACCGTATTGCCCAGCGTTGCGATCAGAAAGTACCTGACGGGAAGGGTGGCGACGGTACCGAGCCGCGCTTCATGTTTGATGTCTACATCCAGTCGCAGGCTGATGCGTGGCAGGTAATCAAGGACATCGCCGCAGGGTTCAATGGCATGACGTTCTGGGGCAACAACATGTTCAATGTTGTCTCGGACATGCCGGCGGATACGTCGAAGCTGCAAATCCTTACCCGCGCTTCGGTGGTGGGCAAACCGGTTTACTCGAGCGGCAGTGAAAAGACCCGCTTCTCCAGCGCGCTGATTAACTTCAGCGACCCTGACAATCACTATCAGGACCGCACAACAGCGGTGATGTTCCCGGACCTGGTTAAGCAGTTCAAGTTTAAGCAGACGCAGATCACCGCAATCGGCTGTACGCGCGAGAGCGAAGCACAACGCCGTGGCGGGTGGGCGGTGTATTCCAACTCACTCGACCGGATTATTACGCTACAGACCGGGCTTGATGGCTATGTTTACGTGCCGGGCACCGTGTTTGCATTTGCTGACGAACGCCTTTCAGGGCGTGTTTATGGCGGGCGTATAACCGGATATAACGCCGGGTTGAAGGCTGTGACAACCGATCGGGGAACCAGTGCCGTTGCGGGTGACACACTGATGATCCGCACACGGGGCGGTACCGTTGAAAGCAGGGTGATCCAGGCTGTAAATGGCACGCAGTTGGTGGTCGCCACGCCTTTCACGGCAGCGCCGTTACCCAACGCTGTATTCGTTATCGATGCCGGGCAGTTGCGCCTGCAATACTTCCGAGTTACGAACCTGAAATTTGATGATGAAGAAAACACCTTCACGATCACCGGGGCCGAATATAACGCATCCAAATATGATGCGGTCGATAACAATGCCCGCCTGGACACGCCACCAATTAGTCTGATACCAACCGGCCTCGTCAACCAGCCGACCAATATCGTGGTAGCGAGCTATGACGCAGTGCGCCAGGGGCAGCGAGTGGCTACCCTGACAGCATCCTGGGATGCGCCGGTCGACAAGAACGGCAAACCACAGGCGGATGTCATAGCCTATCGGGTGCAGTGGAAGCGCGGCGACAATGAGTGGGTTAACGTACCGGAGACCGGTCTTCGCAATATCGAAGTGCCTGGCATCTTCGAGGGTGATTATCTGGTCCGTGTACGCGCGATCAACTCCGGCGGTGCATCGAGTCTCTGGGCAACTTCCGCGCTTACACACCTGAAGGGACGCGCGGGTGAGGTACCCAAACCTGTCGGGCTTAAGGCCTCCGAAGACGTCGTATTCGGAATCAACGTCACCTGGGGATTCCCGGCTAATACCGGCGACACCCTGAGCACTGAGCTGCAATACAGCATTGCCGCTGACGGCTCGAATCCGATGCTTTTGGCATCTGTACCGTATCCGCAGAAACTTTATCAACAGATGGGGCTGAAGGCGGGGCAGGAATTCTGGTACCAGGCACGGCTTGTCGACAGGATCGGGAATCAGAGCGGTTGGACCGACTGGGTGCGCGGGCAGGCCAGCATCGATGTATCCGATATCACCGATGCAATCCTGGAGGACATGAAAGGCTCCGATACGTTCAAAGACTTGATCGAGAACGCGGTGGACAGCAGCGGAAAACTGGCAGAACTGGCTGATGCAATCAAAGAGAACGCAGACGGCCTTGCTGCTGCGGTTGGCTCGAACAAGCAGACCGCTGAAGCAATCATCGGAAACGCGCTGGCTATTGCCGATGTTGTCGTGCGCCAGACAGCCCAACAGGGCGCTAACTCTGCGACCTTCGAACAGCTCCGGGAGGTGATCGCCACTGAGACGGAGGCTCGCGTCACGGATGTTACTCGTCTTGAGGTAAAAACTGAGCAGAACGAGGCGGGAATTACCGAGGTAAGGCAGGCTCTGTCAGATGAAACGCAGGCGAGGGCGACAGCTGTCGACCAGCTTACTGCGAGTACTCAGGTCATTTCTGATAAAGCTGATTCGGCTTCGAGTAAAGCTGACGCTGCATCAGGTAAGGCAGATGCAGCTGAACAAGCCAGCTCACAAAACACTGCTGATATTACCACGTTGCGACAGGTTGTCACCGACACGACTTCATCAATGGCATCCCGCCTGGAGGAGCTGGGAGCAAGAACCGATACTGCCAGCGGCGGCATCCAGAATAACGCTATCGCACTAATAACGAGTACGCTGGCGCAGGTTGATCAGCGGGTGAGACTCAGCGCGCAGTACGGTGACAGCAAGGCCAGCATCGATCGTCTTGATAATGTCATGGCAAGCGACAGGGAGGCAACGGCGCGTTCGCTGCTGAGTTTGCAGACTGACGTGAACGGCAACAAGGCATCCATCAACAGCCTGAACCAGACCTTCTCCGATTACCAGCAGGCCACCGCCACGCAGATAAACGGCATCACGGCGACCATCAACGGACATACCTCAGCCATTACCACTAACGCTCAGGCCATTGCGAACGTCAACGGCGACCTGAAGGCGATGTACAGCATCAAGGTCGGGTTATCCAGCAACGGTCAGTATTACGCGGCTGGGATGGGGATCGGCGTTGAGAATACGCCTTCTGGTATGCAGTCGCAGGTTATCTTCCTGGCTGACCGCTTCGCCGTTACTCACCAGGCCGGAGCCACGGTGACCTTACCGTTCGTTATTCAGAACGGTCAGGTAATTATCAGGGATACGGTAATAGGTGATGCCACTATCACGCGAGCGAAACTTGCTGAAACAATCAGCTCGGTTAACTACGTTCAGAACCAGGCTGGCCTGTCCATAAACTTTAGAACCGGCACGCTTGAGAACTACGGTTCAACCGCGGGAGAAGGGGCCATGAAGCAGACTAATCAAACGATCAGTGTCAAGGATGCCAACAATGTGTTGAGGGTTCAGATCGGGAGAATCACGGGCACATGGTAACGGGAGGCCTCTTACGGGGCCTCTTTTTTTCAGGAGGACTGGATGGCGGAATATGGTGTTCAGACATGGGACGCCTCAGGCAATGTTAATAATTATGGCGTTAAGCCTGTCAGCGTTTGTGGCTATCTCCAGCTGGCCCAGAACCAGAAAACAGGCTCTTACACCGTAGCGCTTCCACCGGGTTGCAGGCTGACCTATTTTCAGAGCATGAACGGCGATCAGTTTGGAACGAGTCGGAGGAAGATCACCATTTCGGGGGGAACCGCAACAGTGTCAGCTGTAGGCGATACCGACTACTCAGCAGGGACTGAGCCTGCGGCAGCGGCTTATCTCATTTTCCAGATCGAGAGGGCATAAATGGCGGAGTATGGCGTTTTACTGACGACCACGAGCGGGGAAGTATGGGTGACCGCGAACAGCTCGCCAATCGCTCTTCAGGCGCGAAAGACAGCGGCACTTCAGGGAACATCGGGGTTCAATACCAAAGTGACGCACACATTCCCCGCAGGTCAGCCTGTTGTCGCCTTCGTTCATTGCACGGTTGAGGTCGAAATCACTCAGACGATAAGCGGGAACACCATCACGATTGATTTTCTCAGACCGAATGCAACCGGCACAGCGTACGTTTATTTTTTCTCTATTTTCCCGCAGACAAAGCCAGACTACGGGCTGGCTGTGTGGGATGCATCAGGGACGCTGATTTTAACAAACGAAACGCGCACGCTGAGCGATGTTGTCACCCTCGGTACCGCCGGGGTGGATGCCAGCTCAGGATACAACATCAATACAACTCTGGCGGGGAAGTGGGCCTGCATGCCTGCCATGCTGGGACTAATTACCGGGGTTGTATCGGCTGGCGGTCAACCGCAGCCCTACTCGGCCATATACAAGAGCATGGCAAAACTTGAGGGAAGCAATACGCGGATATTCGCCAGGCCGCAGACAACCCCCGGCGGCAACCTTCAGAACGTCGCGTATTCGAATCTGAGGAACGTGATTATGGCCATTAACTGCGCCAATTATGATTGATCGTTTTTAGCGATCAATTTTGAATAATTGATCTACCAAATCAATTATATCCCATTGATTCATATTGTTATTGTGTAGTTTCATGAATGCCCTGGGATATAACCACTATGAAAAATATGATTCTTTGCCTGGCGGTAGCGGTATTGCTCTCCGGTTGCGCTGGCGTTATTGAGAAGCAGCAACCCGTATGCACCGGAACAGCCCTGGTCGGCGGACAGGAAAGCAGCGTCCAGATCTACGGAGTCCGTAAACAAAACAATCAGACGCAGTACCGCGCCGGTTATCCCTTTAACTGGTCATGGGTGAGCGCCAACACGTTTACCAGCACCACCTGCCACTAACCCATTCAGTTTTGAACAAACCCCGCTCCGGCGGGTTTTTTTATTGCCTGGAGAAAACATGATTTATACTACTGGCACTATCGCCATCAGCGGAAACACCCTTACAGGTACCGGCACAAACTTCACTGCTGCTGGTTCTCTTATTCGTAACGGCTGTACCGTTATTGCAATGACCAGCCCTGTGCAGGTATTTCAGATTACCACCATCGGCAGCGCAACAAGTCTCACCGTAACGCCAGCAGCTAACCCAACTGTTCCCGCTGGAACCCGGTTTGCCATTCTTCTGAGTGACAGTCTGAGCGTGGATGGGCTGGCGCAGGATATCGCTGAAACCTTCACGATGTACCAGCGCTACATGAGCGGATTCGCTGATGTGATGAACGGTACTACAGACGTCACCATCACGATTAACGGTGTGGCCGTCACGGTACCGGGTCAGAAATCGCTGGCGAAGAAAGGGGCAAACAACGACATCACCAGCCTTTCCGGGCTGACTACCGCCCTCAGTATCAGTCAGGGCGGAACAGGTGCAAAGAATGCTTCTGACGCTCGTGCTAATCTTGGTGCGGCAAAATCTGGAACAAACGATGACCTTACTCTGATACGCGGACTCACGGGGCGTGCTCAACTGTGGGGTGACACTGATTATTCCACAGGAACGCTGGTAAGTTACACCGGGACTACTGTAGGTGCCATGGTGCGAGCCACTACTGCCATTGTTGCAACATCTACTTATGCGGCCAGTGCATCCTTTGGTTACTGGATTGATGCAAACAGCATTGGTAGCAGTGGACCTATGCTCGCAAGCACAGGCTCGCAACAAAACCGATGGATCTTCAGAAATTCTTCTGGTGCTATCAGTACGGCTAATGGGGACATAACCCCATCAGTTTGTGACGAGCGCGTGAAAAATATAATAAGAGAGATTACCGAAGAGGAGGCGGTTGAATTCATATCAGGACTAAAACCAATCAGGTACACCCTCAAATGGGCTCCTGAAAAGGTAAAGGTTGGCTATAGCGCGCAAAATGTTGAGGCTCTTGATTCTGAGTTAATCTCAGTATCAGCACTGACCGTTATTGATCCTGAGAGCAGTGAAAGCACAACATATGAAGACGGAAAAATCATCGATCCAGGAGAGGTCGGTGCTGCGTATTTAGTTCCTGTAGTTAAACAGCTTTTGCGCCGAGTAAGTGAGCTTGAGGAAAAGCTTAACCTGAAAAGTGCTCAATCTTAAAATTGACTGGCGCAAAGGTAGTCATACGTCGACTGCAACCGTTACATTCCAATCTGACGAACTCCGGCAGCGCGGCATCCACTTCAAAAGCCTTACGGATAGCATAGACACTTCCAGCCCAATGGGGCGTTTCATATTCCACATCATGTCAGCCCTGGCCGAGATGGAGAGGGAGTTAATCGTGGAACGTACC
>OIFJ01000590.1_pt1 | contig 10060 bp, 18 predicted proteins | sample 1582011 | NCBI WGS metagenome assembly OIFJ01 (sample SAMN07501050, study PRJEB24779) | human gut metagenome | isolation source: stool | host: human infant | place: USA: Pittsburgh, PA
ATACCCAAAGAAGCAGGGGTGACATTTATTCCTTCTTCTTATCCGTCTTACTTGAAGATGATAGAAGATATAAATGATGAAATTAAATCTTTAAATTATAGATATGATGAAGAAACAAAGTCATTTATTGAATTAAGTGAGAAGGATATAAAGGAAATGTCATATGAGGCTTTAGTTGAAGAAAACTTACAACTTAAGTTGGCTATGGCAGAACTTTCGGAAGAGAAGGATCAGGAAATATTAGATTTGGAATTAGCGTTAGCAGAAATAGTGGAAGGAGGATTAATTTAATATGATTAAGATTTATGCAGATTTAGTAGAGGCAAAAGAAAGAAGTTTAGACGGAGCAAATGGAATAAAGAAAGTGCCAGATAAATATTTAGATGGAGTTAAGGAAGAACTTAAAAAGAGAGGATATGAAATAAGTTAGAACTAATTTAATAAGGGCTTTTTTACTTTGAAATTTTAGGAGGAATTTAAAATGAATCGAATAGATTATTATGTAGCATATTTAAATAGAAAGAATGTAGAATTACCAGCACCTTGTAGTTCTTTAGAACAAGAATTATACGATTTATGCATTAATAATAATATAGGAGTATCTTGGCATAGTGGAACAGCAATTACAGGCAATAGTGCAGAACCAACGGCTTATGAAACAGGGATACAATTATCTAGAATAAATGATAGATATATAAATACGGAAACAGGAAATTTATTTGTATGTACAGAAGGTGGAAATGAGAGCAATGCTAAATGGAAATATGTACAGTCTCTTAAAGGACCAGCAGGACCAAAAGGTGAAAAAGGAGATCCAGGTCAGAAGGGGGCAGATGCAGTAATCAATAAATTAAACAAAGTAGATCCATTGACAGTAGAATCTGCCACTACGCAACAAATAGCAACTGCATTTAATAATTTAATCGCAGATCTAAAAGCAAAGGGGTATATGAATGAAGCATAAATATTAAAATTATGCTTTTTTTATTACTAAATAAAAGAGAGGTGCTATATGAATGAAGAACTAGTGGAACATCGCTTAAAGGTTCACGAAAGAAGATTAAATGAGCATAGTAAAGAGATTGACGAGTTAAAGGAAGGAAGAGCAGCAAGTGATGTAAAGATGGATAATCTTTGTGAAAGGCTTGAAGCTCAAACAAAATCTATTAATTGGCTAATAGGACTTATGGCAACTAGTTTGTTAGGGTTCTTTTTTTATGCAATTCAAACAAATTTATTTAAATAAAGGAGAGATGTAAAATGGAAAATTTAATGAACTTTATACCAGAATTTTTGTTTATTGTTATAGTTGCAACATATGTAGTGGGAATATTTCTAAAGAGATTAGAAAGTGTTAAGGATAAGTATATAACTTCTATATTAATGTTATTTGCAATTACAGCAGCAATATTACTAAACATTATAAATGCAGAATTTAAAGTTGCTTTAGATGTTATTGTAAATGGTGTTTTACAAGGTATTCTTTGTTGGGGAGTAGCTGTAGGGCTTAATCAAACTGCTAAACAATTATCTAAACAAGAGTAGTCAAATAGGCTACTCTTTTAATTTTGGTACCGACATTAAAGTCGGGGTGAAGAAGGAGGAAAATATATGTTACCAATTCAAAGAATGATTAGTAAGTATAATAATTCGTCCAGAGGTGGACAAAGAATAAAATATTTAGTATTCCACTATACAGGAAATAAGGGAGATACTGCAGAAAATAATGCAAGATATTTTAATGGAGAAAATAGAGGAGCATCAGCTCATTACTTTGTATCAGATAATCAAATATATCAAGTCGTAGAAGATGATAGAGCAGCGTGGTCTGTAGGTGATGGTGATGGTAAGTATGGCATTACAAATAGTAATACTCTTAATGTAGAGATGTGTTGCTGGTCTGATGGAACTGTATCAGAAAAAACAGAAAAGAATGCTTTAGAACTAGGAAAGTATTTAATGAAGAAGCATGGAATATCTATAGAAAATGTAGTAAGACATTATGATGCATCAAGAAAGATATGTCCTAATTGGTCAGCTAATAATTGGTCAAGATGGATTGAATTTAAAGAAAAACTACAAGAGAAGCCTGTAGAAACACCATCTACAACAAGTTATACTGTAAAGATTACTGCAGATGTTCTAAATGTAAGAGCAGGAGCAGGAACTAACTACAAGGTTAATACACAAGTTAGAAAAGGAGAGGTATATACAATAGTTGGAGAATCTAATGGCTGGGGTAAACTTAAGAGTGGAGCAGGTTGGATTAGCTTAGAATATACATCTAAAAATGGCGCAAGTACTCCAGCAAATAAGCCTACTCAAACTTTAAAGGTGGGTTCAAGAGTAAAGATAGCTGGATCTAAATATGCTACAGGAGAAAGTATACCTTCATGGGTTAGAAATAATGTATATACTGTACAACAACTTAAAGTAGATAGAGCTCTTATTAAAGAAATAACAAGTTGGGTGTATACAAAAGATTTAAAATTAGTATAATATATTCGTACTATACTTATAGATAAAAGCCAGTAGACAGGGATAAAACCTTGTTTGCTGGCTTTTTTAGGTTATACTTATATAAAAAATCCAGTAAATGATGAAAAATCAATGTTTACTGTTTTTTATATAAACATTATAAGGGTTATTGTATATATATTGATAATTATTGAAAAATATGCTAAATTATTTGTGTAAATATGTTAAAAAAGGGAGAGGTAATAATGTCAAAATTGATTAATTGTAGCACCTGTGGAAAAGAAATAGCTTATAGTGCTAAAAAATGTCCTAATTGTGGAGCAAAAAATAAAAAACCATTTTACAAAAAAGTATGGTTTTGGGTATTAACTGTAATTATTGTAATAGGGATAGGTGGCGCGGCTGGAAGTAGTAATTCTAATGATACTGTTGGAAAAGACAAAGAAACAATAACTTCTGGAGAAGAAAACAAACAAAATGAAGAAGTAAAAGCAGAAGAGAATGTTCCGACAGAATATAAAAGCGCGTTAAGAAAGGCAAAATCTTATAGTGATACTATGTATATGTCTAAAGCAGGACTTTACGAACAGCTAACATCTGAATATGGCGAAAAATTCACAGCAGAAGCAGCTCAATATGCAGTAGATAATGTAGAAGCAGACTGGAAAGAAAATGCATTAAAAAAAGCAAAAACATATCAAGAAACTATGGATATGTCACCAAGCGCTATTTATGATCAATTAGTATCAGAATATGGAGAAAAGTTTACAGCAGAAGAAGCTAAGTATGCTATAAATAACTTAAAGTAATTTAAAATATTTATAATTGTGTATTTAGAAAGATATATAAAGACTAGGATTATTTTGAATTGCCCCTGTTTATTGACAGGAAGCATATCAGTTATCCTAGTCTTTATATTTTAGTGATAAAATTAAGGCAAAGAGAGTTTTGTAGCTATAAAATATCTAATTTAAAAATAAAAAAACGATTTGAAACACGAATGTATGTTTGGTATAATTTAAGTAAATTATTCGTGTATTAAAAAATATTGGGGAAGGGATAACGATATTATGGGTGGATCAAAAGCTAAAGAAAAAAAGAATAAGAAAAGAGTTATATTGAGAATAATAAAAAGATGTCCAGGGAATACTCCCTAGGCATTTTTAATCAAAGTAATTTTCAGATATATTAAAATATGAACATATCTTGCTTATATTTTTTTTAGATATAGCGTATCCAATTTCGTACTTGCATAAAGAAGAATAACCGATTCCGGTTCTAAGTGCAAATTGCTTTTGAGTAAGTCCATTAATCATTCTAAGCTTATAGATTTTCTCTTTATTATTACTTTCTGGTAACATGATATATATATTAGATTGAGAGTTTTCTATAGGTTTAAATACTTCGGAAAATGTTGCTTTTTTATTCTCATAGCATGTGCTATCAGAATAGAAATGCAACATTAGTTGTTTCATTTCTTCACTTGTAAACTTAAATTCTTTTTGTTCATCTTCGATTCCTACAAATTTAATTTCTATATTCCCTTTGCCAGTATTGTCACTGTACCAGTAAATAGTATCTATCAAATTATCAATAATAAGTTTTTGTTGAGATCTATCAAGGGTATCTATAATAGCGCATTTATCTAATAATTCATCTATTAAGTCAAGATTTAATAAGCTGTTTTTTAAATTTAAAGCTTTTGATTCTAAATTGTTAATATTTTTCTCTATTGCTATACATTCATCTTTAAGTAGCTTTATCCTATGGAGTAAAATATCATCAATACTATCACATAAAGACAATTTAGTTACCAAATTATTTATTTGAGATTTTTTTTCTTTAAGCGATTTAAGTAATGATAGTTTTTCTAAATCCATATTTTCATCACTAGCATTAGATTTATACCTATTTCTTAAATTTAAGATAAACTTTTTTTTATTTAAACTTAGTTGCTTTAAGGAAAGTAAAACTAAATTTTCTATATCTCCTGCCTTAGCATTTCCATTATTGCATAGTTTTTTATGCGATTTTCTTTTTAATGAACAAGTATAATAAAATAATTTTTGGCCAGTAACTTTGGATATCCTCCCATGAGAAACCAGCATGTATTCTTTACATTTGCCACAGCGTAGTTTACCAACCAATAAAGCATTGTGAGTTTTACCTAGTCGTGGAAAAGTGTTTTTATTTTTTTCAAACTGTCTTTGAACCGCAAGCCATAGATCTGGCTCAATATATCCTTTTATAGAACTTACTGCTGCAAAGCGTTCTGATAAGTCTTTTTTAGATTTTGTGTACTTACCATCTTTTTTGATTTGCTCAGTCTTATTGTAAGTTAAAAGTGAATGAATATTATCTGGATCACCATAAACATTCCATTTAGAGTTTTTTAAATAATTAATAACAGCATTATTAGCTTTAACGTATATTGGGTTTTGAAGTATTGTTTTCAGTGAAGACTTTTCATATAAAATATCATTTCTAGATCTAATGTTATTTTCGTGAATATAGACCTCTAATTTATGAAGACTACCCAATTCAAGATACTTTTCATATAGGAATTTTACAAGCTCCATCTCTTTGTTATTAATAACTAAATTAGGAGCTACACGTGTAAGTCCGTTTTCATCAACATACTCTATTTTTTCAGAATTAAAACCGACTGGTATTTTACCACCAGTCCATTTACCATTCTTTGCGATTTCTATCATATTGTCTTTAACTCTTTCTGCAATTGTTTCTCTTTCAAGTTGGGCAAATACAGAAGCAATATAAATCATAGCTCTTCCCATTGGACTAGATGTATCAAATTGCTCTTTTATACTTACAAAAGAGCAATTATTTGATTGCAATACTTCTAATGTGCTGGAGAAGTCGGCAACATTCCTTGAGATTCTATCCAATCTATAGCAAACCAAAATATCAAACTTTTTATTTTTAATAGCAGCTATTAATTTTTTAAATTTCGGTCTATCAAGATTACCACCAGAAAAGCCTTCATCCTCATAAATAGTAAATTCAACATCTTTACTTATATTATTTGTAATGTATTCTTTACACATTTCTATTTGGTTCTCGATAGAATCACCTTTTCCAGTAAACTTTGATTTTCGGCTATAAACAGCTACTCTTTTCATGAGTTTGACCTCATTAATCTAATTATATCTATTCCGTTTATATATATAGATTTAAGAATTTCCTTTTCTTTAGAAGTCAATTTAATATCATCTATCTTTAACTCATCAGATTCAAATATGGCTTCAACAGTATCTAAGATATCATCTACGGTGTGTTCTACTATATCAATTCCAAGTAGTTCGTTGGTAGAAACCTCTAAAGCATTCGCAACTTTTTCTAAAGTTGTAGAGTTTATGTTTTGCTTTTTACCATTCTCTAAGTCATAGATAGTAGCATATCCAACCTCGGCTATCTCAGTTAATTTTTTTAAACTCCAGCCTCTATTGTTTCTATATTCTTTTATATTTTTTCCTAATATCGAAATTTCCATAAGAATCCTCCTAAAAATTATTACAATTACATTTTATCATCTTCGCGATAAAAAGCAATATAAAAGTTTCGCAAAAAAGTAAATAAACTCCTTTTATTATCGTATATACGATAGAAAAAAGTAGAAATAGCAAGAAAGCGATAGAAAAGCGATAATATTTTAAATTATTGAGCCGATAAAAGGGATAGTGAATTTTACATTATCGTTAAAGCGACATATAATCAGTATTGTAATCAGCTTAACGATAGTGAGGTGAAAAAATATGAACAATAAACTTTTATACGAAGAATTCAAGAAGAGGAATATTCCAATAACAAAGCTAGCAGATGAATGTAGATTAGGATATGCTACATGTCATGATATTTTGTCAGGGAAAAAGAAAAATCCTTCGATAACAAGCGTTTATAAAATTGCTTCTTATCTAGATATAAAAATTGAAAATTTAATGGAGGAGAGTAGTGATGAAAAGAATAGTGTTAAAGATTAAGAAAAAGGTAACAAAAATAAAATACGAATCATAAAATATCATAGTTTTTTATCGGAGGATTTTATGTATACAGTAACTTTGATATTACCAACGGATACGACATTGTTAGAAGAAAGATTTGCCAAAACAATGGCAGATATAGTTGCTGAAAAGTTAACTCATGAAGAACTAGAAGTATTTATAGATAAGGTGGGAAAATTAGAAAAAGCTGAATTATAACATGTGATAAATAGGCTAAATCGCCTTAATGAGAAGAACTAAACATAATAAAATATTGGACGAGCTCTACAAATAAACCACACACCAGTAGGGGCTAAGGTGAGGAATTGGGAAGGAAATTAAATTTAAGGAGGGCAAGCAATGAATAAACAAATAGTAAAAATTAATGGATTAAAAGAAATAGATGGAATGAAGTTCCACGATATAGAAGGAGGATTTGGTGAAGGTAAAAAAGCAATGTTAGTTAAAGAAATTGCTAATATTCATGGAAGAGAATTAAAAGTAATAAATCAAAACATTAATAATAATATTTCAAGATTTAAAAAAGGCATTGATATAGTTGATTTAAAGAACGGTCATTTTGAATTACCGTTGCAAGACTTAGGATTTAGCAATAGAGATATAAGCATAAGTAAGAATATCTACTTGCTATCAGAAAGAGGATACGCAAAACTTCTTAAGATTTTAGAAGATGATGTTGCATGGGAACAATACGAGAAGTTGGTTGATGGATATTTTAATATGAGAGGACAAGCTAAACCAACATGTATAGAAGATGTTCTTATTCAATCTTTGCATGAAATGAAAGAAGTAAAGCAAACCGCATTAGAAGCTAAAGAAGAAGCACAAGATGTAAGAAATGATTTTGAAGATTTTAAAAAGGACTTACCTTTAATAGGAGAAGAACCTGAAGAATTACAAGAAGTAGTAAGAAGAACTGGAACAAAGGCATTAGGTGGCAAGAATAGTCCGGCATATGAAGATAAAAAATTAAGAGCTAGAGTATTTCAAAGTGTGTGGAGATATGTTAAGGATCAATTTAATGTAAAGAAGTATAAAGCTATTAAAAGAAAATATTTAAGTAAAGCTATAGAGTTAGCTGAATCATACAAAGCACCATTTCATTTACAAGAAGAAATAGACTTAATTAATAATCAAAGCAAATTAGATGTTTAACTTAACAGAATAATTATTAACAAAAATGTGGATAAGCTGTTAATAGGTTGTTAGTAAGAATGTTTATAAAAATAAGGAGGAAATCAAAATGATTAAACATTACATCACAAAGTACACAGAGAACGGTAAAAGATATGCAGAAGCATGGATACAAATTGATATTTTAGGTTTCAGCTTCTGCATATCAAAGAGGAAACTAAAAATTTAATTACTTTTTAGTCCACTTATTACCTGGTTTTTGAGTTGGTGGAAGTCTATCACCTTTATCAATTTCAATAACTCTTGGGTTATTAACTTTACCACCTTTTGGACCTACTTCAATATATGTGCCAGCAGGTTTATTGTCAGTACCAGGCTTTATTAAATCAGCCATAAAATCACCACCTTTTATAATATTTCAGCTTGGCAGAGCTGATAATTAAATTATAAATGGTGAAATATAGTAAATCAAATTATAAGGAGATAATCAAAATGAATAAATGTCCAAGATGTAACAATGAAAATATTACTAGAATGTATAAATACTGTCCAAGATGTGGAGAAAGACTAAAAGCACAGATTCAAGATAGTTTAGAAACTGTAAACAATACAGTTAATGAAATAGTATCAATATTAAGCTGGAGATGTGCTGATAATTATAAATCAGCTCTTAGATATGACAAAGAAACAGAAACGATTTTAATAGATGAAGATCGTTTAATGAAAGTGATACAGATAATTACACCAATTCAAAAGAAAAGAAATATTAAAGTTGTAAAAGGGTTGATAGAGGGGAAAGGAGGTATGTAAATTGAGCGAAGCAGGAAGAGTTATTCTATCTATTACTTCTATGGTGTTTCAAGCACTATTTATAATAATTGGACTAGTTAGCTATTCAGATAGTAGAAGAAAAATAGATAAAATTAGGTTTACTTTTTTAACATTAGGTAGTGTATTTACTCTCATATTCGTAATAAATGAGGTGTTTGCATATGTGTAAATCAGAAAAGTTAAAGGATTTAAAAATTAGGCACATAGCATTTCTAAATGATTATGGATATGATTATAAAGATTTTTTATTCGTAAAAAAAGATGCAGAAAGCTACACATTTTATCATGTACCTACTGCTAAAGAAGTTACATTAAGGAGATAGCAAAGTGAAAGATGCATTAATAATAATCAATGATGCCGATAGTGCTAGAAGGATAGCTAAGAAGGTTGAGGAGTTATATCTAGATCTATTAATCCATTAACAAAAGAAAAGGCTTTAAGAGAAGCAGTACGCCAATACCAAGAATCTCTTAAAGCTAAAAATACAATATAAAAAGTATTCGTTTTATTATATCACAGTTATTAAATAAATAGAACAGGAGGAGAATTAGTTGGCTAATAGAAGAATGTTTTCAATTAAAATAATAGATTCAGCAAAGTTTTTAAAAATGCCATCTTCATCAAGACTTTTATATTATGACCTAGGAATGAGAGCTGATGACGACGGAATAGTTGAAGCTTTCAATGTATTAAGAATGACAGGAGCCACTGAAGATGATTTACGTGTATTAACTGCTAAAGGATATATAAAAATACTAAATGATGATTTAGTAACATTTATAACAGATTGGAATGAGCATAATAAGATACGTGCTGATAGGAAAGTTGATTCTATTTATAAAGATTTACTGCTTCAAATTATTCCAGAAGTTAAATTACTAGAATCAAAACCACGTGCCGATAGAAAGACAAAAAATAGTGGGACGTCCAACGGACAACCAAAGGACGGCATAGGTAAGGATAGGATAGGTAAGGATAAGTTAGTACAGGATAGGATAGGTAAGGATAAGTTAGTACAGGATAGGATAGGTGAAGATAATAATAAAGTATCAGCATTGTTGTTGTTTGAAGAGTTAGGGTTTGGTTCAATTAATCAAATTATTCTAGAAGATATTGAATTATTATCAGAAGAATATACAGAAATGTGGGTAAGTGAAGCACTTAAAGAAGCTAATGACCAGGGCGTAAGAACTATGAAGTATGTAAAAGGTATTCTTAAGAATTGGAAAACACGAGGATTTAAAGCGGAGAAACCCATACAGCAAAATAAATACAATAAGACTAGTGGATTCAATAATTTTGAAGGTAGGGATTATGCCGGCGGGTATGGAGGATTAACCTATGAAGATTTAGAGGAACAGTTAGTATATGGAATGGATGAGGAGGAATAAGAGATGAAAGCAATTGTTAATAGTGAATCATTGATTTATTTAAACAAGCTTTTAGATGTGAATAATTATCAAGTCAATGTACAAAAAGATGGAATTAAACTATCGGCTACCAAAGAATTAAAAGATACTTTTTATCAAGTGATTTTAACTGAAAATACATTCGGAAATGAAGAAGAAGGAAAGATCCTAATACCTAAAGAAGCAAT
>OIFJ01000595.1_pt1 | contig 9952 bp, 6 predicted proteins | sample 1582011 | NCBI WGS metagenome assembly OIFJ01 (sample SAMN07501050, study PRJEB24779) | human gut metagenome | isolation source: stool | host: human infant | place: USA: Pittsburgh, PA
TGTATAACGTCCTTTTTAGTATGTATTGTATTATCTATTTTATTATGCGGTAGCTGTTATTATGCGTCAGCTTTTAGTACAGCTTGTTTCATAGATTGTACGTAGTCAAATAACGCTTGGTCTGCATGTTCACCGTGTTCTGCCACGATTTTAACGATGGCAGAGCCTACGATAGCACCGTCAGATACGCGCGCCATTGCTTCCGCTTGTTCTGGCTTAGAAATACCGAAACCAACGGCTACAGGAATATCTGTATATTTGCGAATGGTTTCAACGATGGATTTAATATCCGTTTTGATTTCGCTGCGCATACCTGTAACACCAAGGGAAGATACGCAGTACACAAAGCCTTCTGCGTCTTTTGCGATCATTTCAATGCGGTTTTCAGATGTTGGAGCAATCAAGGACACCACTTCAACACCGTGTTTATTAGCAATGCTCGCAAGTTCGCCTTTTTCTTCAAATGGCATATCTGGCACGATAACGCCGGAGATACCAACCTCTTCGCAGAGGGTAAAGAATTTTTCACGACCGAACACATAGATTGGGTTCAAGTAGGTCATGAACACGAGCGGGATAGTCACTGCATCATCACCTGTACGCAAACGGCGCACCATATCGAAGATATCGTTGATTTTTACACCTGTAGAAAGTGCACGTGTACTCGCTTCTTGGATAACTGGGCCTTCCGCTGTTGGGTCGGAGAATGGAATACCAATTTCTACCATGTCGGCGCCGGCTTTCACCATCACGCGAATATAACGTTCTGTATTCTCGATGCCATGATCACCAGCACTGATGAATGGGATGAATGCCTTACCCTTTGTGAAAGCGTCTTTAATTTTACTCATGAAGATCCACCCCTCTGTATTTCGCCATAGCCGCTACGTCTTTGTCACCGCGACCAGATAAACAAATAATAATGATATCGTCCTTGCTCATAGTAGGCGCAATTTTACGAGCATGCGCCACTGCATGAGCACTTTCAATAGCTGGAATAATGCCTTCTAAACGAGACAAGTATTCGAAAGCATCTACTGCTTCATCATCCGTTACAGGTACATATTCAGCGCGACCGCTATCGTGCAAGTACGCATGTTCAGGGCCGATACCAGGGTAATCAAGACCTGCAGAGATAGAATATACTGGGGCAATTTGGCCATCTTCGTCTTGGCAGAAGTAAGATTTCATGCCATGGAAGATACCAACAGAACCTTTTGCAATTGTCGCTGCATGTTCCTCTGTATCGATACCGCGACCTGCCGCTTCACAACCGATGAGGCGAACACCTTCATCAGGGATAAAGTGATAGAACATACCCATCGCATTGGAACCACCGCCTACACAAGCCATAACAGCTGTTGGCAATTTACCTTCCGCTTCAAGGATTTGCTCACGTGCTTCACGGCTGATAACGGATTGGAAGTCACGAACGATCATAGGGAATGGATGAGCACCCATAACAGATCCCAATACATAGTGCGTATCGGACATACGGTTTGTCCATTCGCGCAATGCTTCAGAAACAGCATCTTTTAATGTGCTAGTACCACTTGTTACAGGATGCACCTTAGTACCCAATAATTCCATACGGTATACGTTAAGCGCTTGACGTTCACAGTCTTCAGCACCCATGTATACTTCACATTCCATGCCCATCAACGCTGCAATTGTAGCTGTTGCTACACCGTGTTGACCGGCCCCAGTTTCAGCAATAACGCGCGTTTTACCCATGCGTTTTGCCAATAACATTTGGCCGATTACATTGTTCAATTTGTGGGAACCAGTATGATTCAAATCTTCACGTTTCAAATAAATTTTGGCGCCCCCAAGGTCTTTTGTCATGCGATCTGCATAGTATAAAAGGGATGGACGACCTGTATATTTTTTATGTAAATCCTCAAGTTCGCGCACGAAATCAGGATCATCTTTGTACTTGTTGTATGCCTCTTCCAATTCGATGACTGCATTCATCAATGTTTCTGGCATAAATTGGCCACCGAAGGAGCCAAAATAACCATGTCTTTGTTCACTCATATAACTTACCTTTCCATATACCATTCCTGTTAGCACGCCTGTATAGCGTTACTATTGGCATCTATCTCAACAATCGATGAATTCCATCGGATATGTCTAAAATATTATTATATCTTAGATTTATGTATTTTCTATGATTACTGCCTATAATAGGCCTTATTCTCTCAACATTTAGTGAGCTATTGTTCTCACGATGTTTGTGAAAGCTTTAATTTTCTCACCGTCTTTCGCGCCATCTGTTTCAATGCCGCTACTAATATCTATGCCGTAAGGGCGCACTGTGCGGATAGCTCGCGCCACGTTAGTACTGTCGATACCACCTGCGAGCATAAAGGGACGTTCAAACTCGTCTAAGCAGGACCAGTCAAACACTTCGCCCATACCGCCACGCTCTTCCTTGTGGTACGCATCAAATAATAGCATATCCGCACTGCTATCGATCCACGCCTCTGCATCTACAGCGCTGCGGATTTGAATAGCCTTCCAAACCTCTACATCTGTTTTCTCTTTGAGAGCTTGGATGAAAGCTTCATCTTCATCGCCGTGCAATTGCACTGCGTCAAGATTAACCTCATTTGCGATTGCAACAAGGTTATCTACTGTTTCATTTACAAAAACGCCTACCGTTTTAATGCTCTCAAAATTAGGATTTTCTTGGACAAATTCCTTACTATCTTGTGCTGTTCCAGCATTCATTGGAGCTTCAACTGCACTATATGTTTTTGCGTATTGTTTATGTAGTTCTTCCACTAATGTTTTAGCTTGATCTACAGTAACTTGTCGTTTGCTTGGTGCAAATACAAGGCCCATGTAATTTGGCTTTGCTTCTACTACAGCAGGGATTGTTTCCACCTTGGAGATACCACACATCTTAACCTTCGGAGTATAGTAAGTCGGGCCATAGAGATACGCCAGTTTCTCAACCTTGTTAGGCGAACGCATAAAAGTTTCCCCCATCAAGGCTACGCCGATGTTGTTATCGCGCAATACTTGGATATCCTCTGGTGTTTCTAAGCCACTTTCAGATACAAAAATCACATCATCTTGAACGAGATTACGCAAGCGCACACTATTTTGTACGTCTACGGTGAAGTCTTTTAAATTGCGGTTGTTAACTCCAATAATGCGAGCGCCGCAATCGATGGCCATTTGTACCTCCTGCTCGTCGTGAGCCTCTACTAAAGAAGATAAGCCAAGAGAATCGGCTAGCTCACGGAACTTTGTTAATGTAGGCACATCGAGGCATGCACAGATTAATAGAATTGCACTAGCGCCCCAAATTTTTGCTTGGTAGATTTGGTATTCATCGATAATGAAGTCTTTGCGTAGTACAGGGATTTTTACGGTACTAGCGATTTCTTGTAAGTATTTTTTGTCCCCTTTAAAGAAGTCTGGCTCAGTCAATACAGAGATGGCTGCTGCCCCAGCTACTTCATATTCTTTGGCGATGTCTAAATACGGAAAATGCTCAGCGATAATACCCTTTGAAGGGGACGCCTTCTTTACTTCGCAAATGAAGTTAAAGTCTTGCTGGCGAAGGGCTGCTTCAAAAGGAAATCCTGTATCAGATGGCAACGCTAAGGCCGCTGCTTTCACAGCCTCAGGCGTTTCCACCTCTTTTTCTTGGGCCACTCGAACTTTAGTAGCCTCTACAATCTTATCTAAAATCAATGATTATACCTCTTGTGTGGCTTTCACAAACTGTTCCATTGTAGCAAGCGCCTTGCCAGAGTCGATCATGTGTTTCGCCTCTTCAATGCCCTCTGCTAATGTAATGCCATCTTTTGCAAGGTAAATCGCCATACCAGCGTTAAGAAGAACAGCTGTGCGTTTACCACCTTGCTCCCCACCGAGTACGCGGCGTGTAATCTCAGCATTTACTGTAGCGTCGCCACCTTCAAGCTCAGTTTTATCAGCATATTCGAAACCATATTCTTTAGGGTCGAATTCGTAGCTTGTGAAAGTACCATTATTAATTTCGCATACGTACGTTTTATTAGTTGCGGTAATCTCATCAAGACCGTCGAAGCCGTGTACCACAGCACCACGTTTAACGCCAAGATTAGCCAATACACGAGCCAATGGTTCTACCAAAGATTTATCGTATACACCCATCAACTCAACAGTAGCACCTGCTGGGTTTGCCAAAGGTCCGAGAATGTTGAATACTGTACGAACGCCTAATGCCTTGCGTACAGGGCCTGCATATTTCATAGCTTGGTGATATACAGGGGCAAACATGAAGCACATATTGGCTTTATTAAGAACTGCTTCGTTTTGTTCTCCGTTAAGCTCTAATTTAGCGCCCAAGGCTTCAATCAAATCAGCAGCGCCACATTTACTAGATACACTGCGGTTACCATGTTTCGCTACAGGAATACCTGCAGCAGAAATAATGAAACCAGATGTAGTAGAAATGTTGAATGTATTCGCTTCGTCCCCGCCAGTACCTACAATTTCCACAACAGTACCTTCATGAGGCACAGAACCTGCCTTCTCGCGCATAACCTCAGCAAAGGCTGTAACCTCATCTACAGTAGGGCCTTTTGCAGCCAAGGCGCACAAGAAACCAGCCATAGGAACCTCAGCTACCTCGCCACTCATAATTTTATTCATTGTATCTTTAGCAAGGTCGTAGGATAAATCTTGACCATGCGTTACTGCATATAATGCGTCTTTAATCATTTTAAATCTCCTTTTTAGGATATCTATTAAATTAATACCATTCTACCTAGGCTGTACCGATTGGGTCATGCCCTCAGCCTCCAAGAGGCCACCCCCCGCTATGCGGGGCGCCAAGTCGGCTTCACACATAACCCAATCGCACCTATCAGCAAAATCATACCAATTTAATAGATATCCCTCAAACAAACTATTATCAAATGATCCTGCGCATTATATAGAGTAATGCACAGGTCATTCCTTTATAGGGGGTGGGAATGGTGGTGCTGCGCACCACCACTTCTTAGATAAGGGGTTCTGGTTCGCATATTTTTTAGAAAAATATATCTACAGTTCATGTTATGTATTGTAGAGGGGCTATTATTAGATATTGTCAAAATTGAGTTGGCAGGAAATAAGGTCTTAAGGAACGACTTGGCGGCCCCACGTAGTGGGGTGGGTGGCCATCGGAGTTCCGAGAGGCCTTATTTCTGCCTTATCGTTCTAGTTCTTAAAATAGCCCCTCGAATACCTAAATTAAACAGTGGTTATTTTTCTAAGAAATTGCGAATCATTTGTTCCCCGTTTGGTGTCATGATGGATTCCGGATGGAATTGCACGCCGTAGATTGGGTAGTCTTTGTGTTCTACGCTCATTACTTCGCCGTCGTCTGTAATGGATGTGACGATGAGTTCGCTTGGGATTGTTTCATCTACAATCGCCAAGGAGTGGTAGCGTGCCACTTCAAATTGTTCTGGTACGCCTTTAAGGATTTTGGACGGGTGTACTTGTTTGGCTACGCTTTGTTTACCGTGCATCACTTGTTTTGCGTAGGATACGGTGCCACCGAATACTTCGCCGATGGCTTGGTGACCAAGGCATACGCCGAGGATTGGGAATTCGCCTTTGCATTCGCGCAATAGGTCTTCGTATACGCCCGCATCAGCTGGTCTGCCAGGTCCTGGTGAAAGTATCACATAGTCTGGTTTCAACACGCGGATTTCTTCAACTGTTAATTCATCGCTGCGGATGACTTTAATATCTGGATCGATAGAGCCTACTAATTGGTATAAATTAAAGGAGAAGCTATCGTAATTATCTATAAGGAGTACCATTATTCTACCTCCTGTGCATCTGTAATTGCGGAAATCATGGATTGGCCTTTGATTAAGGTTTCGTTGTATTCGCTTGCAGGAACACTATCGCGAACAATACCAGCGCCAGCTCGAACGTAAACCTTGCCACCTTTATTCATGGCCATGCGGATACCGATACATACGTCCATGTTACCGGAGAAATCGATGTAACCTACAGCGCCGCCGTATACACCGCGCGGGCTTTTTTCTAGTTCGTGTAAGATTTCGATGGCACGAATTTTAGGGGCTCCGGACAAAGTACCTGCTGGCAATGTAGCACCGATAGCATCGAGTGCATCTTTACCGTCTTGAATGTCACCGCTCACAGTAGATGTAATGTGAATAACATGGGAGAAACGTTGCAACATGTGTAACGCCTCTACTTTTACGGAACCGAATTTAGAAATTTTACCTAAGTCGTTACGACCAAGGTCAACGAGCATGTTATGTTCAGCCAACTCTTTTTCGTCATTAATGAGTTTTTCCTCAATAGCGAGGTCCTCTGCTTCGTTTTTACCGCGGCGCATAGTGCCTGCAATTGGGAAGGTATACATTTTGCCGTCCGTTAATTTTACCAATGTTTCTGGAGAGGCACCTGTAAGCTCTACATCGCCACCAGATAAATAGAACATATATGGAGATGGGTTCAACGTACGCAATACGCGGTATGCATTTAACAAGCTACCTTCAAACTCAGCTTCACGGCGGTTAGATACAACACATTGGAAGATATCCCCTTCCTTGATGTAGTGCTGTGTCTTTTTAACAACTGCTTCAAACTCATCCTTTGTAAACTCAGAGGTAAACTCTGTTTTAAGGATGCCTTTTGGAATGTCTGCCTCTTTGCCGTTTACTACGAGATCAGCTAGTGCTTTCAACTCAAGCTCAGCCTTGTTGTAGTTGCGTTCTAAATCGTTTGTACTAATGTTAGCAATCAAGTAGATTTTATTTTTGTAATGGTCAAAAGCGATTACCTTATCAAAGAGCATAAGGTCTACATCGTTTACCATCGCAGAGTTATCATCTGGCGTTGGGAAATCCAATGTTGGCTCGATATAGCGGATGTATTCACAAGCAAAGTAGCCTACAAAGCCGCCTGTGAAGGTTGGTAATTCTTCTAAGCGAGGGCTTTTGTATTGGCTCAAAATATTGCGAATTTCTGTAGCTGGGTCAGAGCATTCAAAGGTACGCGTTGTACCATCTTTGATAGTCATTTTATGGTTTTTGCAGAAGAGCTCAATCTTAGGATCATAGCCCAAGAAGGAGTAACGGCCCCAATGGTTACTATTATCCGCACTTTCAAGCAAGTACGTATGACTGCTCACTTGTTTTAATGCTTTCAACACACTAATCGGTGTGCGTACGTCGGATAAAATTTCCATATATACAGGCACGATATCGTAGCCTGGTGCGATAGCTTTCACACGGTCAAGACTAGGGAAAATCATGAGAACCTCCATCTGGCATTTGCCAATAAAAAAACTCGCCCATGACAATATAACGTCAAGGACGAGTTTATAGTTCTATTATTACAATATGATTGTATGTGCTATAAATCGCGGTACCACCTTGTTTGAATGCAGTGCATTCCCCTTTCGCAGGATACTAACATATCCCTCACGACTAACGCTCGTGTGACGTCGCACCATACTAGGAATGAAATTCATTCTTTTCCATGCGCCCTCGGTGGTCCATTTAATAAGCTGCGTACTACGGGTTCTCAGCTAATCCCGCTCTCTGTGAGTGCATTTCCTATTTTTATCTCCACCTCATCGGTTTTTTTAGGCGAGTATAAAATTATAATCTGATTATAATGTTTCTATAGAATGAAAGTCAAGAAAAATCTCAACTTTCACCTTATCCTTACATTTATTCATTATCTAATATCCATATATAATCCAATTACTGATTTCCCTAGTCCCCTCCAAATTCAGAATATTTATATTGTGTTCCTCTAAACACTAATAGTATACTGAAACTACATATGTTATCAGCTTCTACTGATTATTATGCGGAGGAGAGAGTATGAGTTTTTATTTCACTGATCAAATACAGCAGTCTTTCAATAAAATATTCCACCAGTGTAATAAAGATATTGCTTGGGCGGGCAAGGCTGAGCTTGATACCCTTGTGAAACTTGACGAGGAAGGTCAAGAGATTCCAGGTATCGGCGATGCGTACGCTATTTTGGCACGCGTCTATTCCGGTCCTCAGTTCACGTGGATTGAAGCCGGTTTCCCTGAGGATGACACAAAGGCGTATAGTTATTTACATACGGCTATTCGCAAAGGTAGTGCCATCGCTATTTTACAGGCTATGCGTACCTCAGGTGCCCTTACACCAACCATTGAAAAAGAGTTGCCTATGACAAAGGACCAAGCATTCCAGCGCGTCTATGATGGCGCCCAAAAGGGTTGTTCTTACTGCGCCTACGCCATTGCCAATGTATTCCAATGGGGAGATTACCGCCTCTTGCCATCTGCACGAAAGATAGTTAATGAAGGTGAACCATCTGGTGTTGTCCATTTTTTAAAATCTTTTTTTACACAAGTAGACCAACGTAGATTGGACCCGAAAATAACATCTATAGCACAGCAATGGTTGCATAAATCCGCAGCCGCAGGCCTTGTCATTGCGTACCGCAACTTGCGCCTTACCTATGCCGAGCAAGATAATAGGGCAATGGAAGAACAAGTCATTTTTGAAGGGGCTGCAGCAGGTTTGCCACTCATGATGTATTTAGCTGGCGATATTTGTAAGTCTCGCGGGGAGCACGAACGAGCTCTCGAATATTTTGAACGCGGCGCAGCCATGAATAATGGCATGTGCTTGCGTGAAGCTGCCGATTACTATGCAAAACCATGTGAGTCTAACAAACGAATCCCTCAAGATATTCAAAAGGCCCTCAAATACTACGAGCGTGCTGCTATAAGCCCAAATTATTTAGACTTTAATGACCATGCTTATGTTACCATGCAAGCCATCATTCTTCGCACATTGAATATCGATGGTCAGTCTCAAGACTGGTCTCGCATCGCTCACTTATTACAACAACCAGCGATTTACACTCTTGATACTATTTGGCCGTATCTCGCCTATGTATTTACTTTCAAAAAAGGTAATACCCATTCCATAAGAACCGCCATAGAGTGCGTTAATAAGGCTAGCAAATGTTACGATAGATACGGTAGTTATGACTATGCGGACCATCTATGGCAACTGGCCGCCGGCTATTGCTACGAAATTGGTGCCTTTACAAAAGAACCTGATTTAGATCAAGCCGTTACGTTCTACGAGCATGCTTGTGAAAGCATCAATCGTCTCAACACAAGAAACGATAATTGGTTCGGTACTGGTGAGCCGTTGGTAATTCCTGACGAAGCATCTGAACGATTAGAAGCCTTTGAACTCGTTAATGGACACTATCAGTACAAAGAAGGCATACAACAATCTTCTACAACATGTAATCCTATGCCCCCTGCATGGCCTCAAAACTCTGTTGATGTATTAGAAATCTTTGAGGACTCTACTACAGGTTGGCGCACGAATAGATATGACTGGGATTTCATCGAGCGTGAGTGGGATACACAAAAATATCTTAGCTTTATCATCTATGATAATCGCCAATCCATAGAAAACGTAATTTACGATGTGTACAGTATCGTTATGTTCCACAATGAAGACAAAAACTCTTGTACCATCTATCTATACGGCTACATTGAGGATACTAGCAGACAGGATGAAAACGTGGATTCTAGGGTATATGAAATGAGATACTTCAAGGAGATGTCCATTCCTGAAGGTCTCGCATTAATTAAAAACTTCTATGATAATGCTACATTACCTGTTATTGATGAAAGCTGGGAGAAAGAGTACAAAAACACTACGCCTCCTCGAGAATACGTATTAACTTGCGACAACGATATCTTCTACCTCAATCAATATGAACTTTCCAATCAAATGATTAAGGATGCCTTAGAAGGCGTAGCCAATGGCAAGTACGATATCATTGCGGTTCGCCCATCTAACCTCGACGATCAAGGTATTAGCTACTTCATCGAGCGCGGAAAAGGTAAAAACTTACACATTTCTCTCTATATCACTATAGAAGACGACGT
>OIFJ01000601.1_pt1 | contig 9784 bp, 9 predicted proteins | sample 1582011 | NCBI WGS metagenome assembly OIFJ01 (sample SAMN07501050, study PRJEB24779) | human gut metagenome | isolation source: stool | host: human infant | place: USA: Pittsburgh, PA
GTACAGCGTGGTACTTTTACCGGAACCCGTCGGGCCGGTAACGAGGATGATCCCGTGCGGGCGGTCGATCAGCCCTTTCAGCTTCTCCAGTTCTTCATCAATCAGCCCCAGCTTGTTGATGTCGGGCTTGAGATTGCTTTTATCGAGCAGGCGCATCACCACGCGCTCGCCGTACTGGGACGGAATGGTCGAGACGCGCACGTCGATGGCCTTGCGACCGATGCGCAGGGAGATACGGCCATCCTGCGGGAGGCGTTTCTCGGCGATGTCGAGTTTCGACATCACCTTGATACGCGACACCAGCAGCGGGGCGAGCTTACGCGCCGGTTGCAGCACCGGGCGCAGCACGCCGTCAACGCGAAAGCGTATGCTCAGGGTGCGCTCGAAGGTTTCGATATGAATATCCGACGCGCCGTCCTTCACCGCCTCGCCGAGAATGGCGTTGATCAGGCGGATCACCGGCGAGTTTTCGTCGTTATCGAGCAGATCTTCGTTATCCGGGATCTCCTCGGTTAACGCCATCAGATCGATATCCGCGTCCATGTCGTCCACCAGCTGCTGCGACACGCCGCTGCTCTGCTGCCAGATTTTGGCCAGCATCTCGTCAAACGCTTCCGGCGCCAGGGTAACCGGGACAAACGCGCGTCCCAGTACCCGGCGCACCTCCAGCAGCGCTAACGCCGGGGTGTCCTCACGGATATAGACGTCATTGTTGTAAAGCAGAACGCCGTTTTCTTTTGCGTAGTTGCTGCTACACAGGGTTTTAGTCAGTTCGTCCACGTTTCCCCCCGCCTTACTCTTTAAACGGATTGCGTGCCGCGTGGGTTTTCACGGGTGCAGTGCTGGCGGCAGGAAACGCTGGCAGTACGGCGTTGTCGCTCGGCTCAACGATACCGAGCTTTTTCTCTTCCACGCGCTGCATCTGGCGCACCCGGATCTGATCATATTTCTCTTTCGAGGCTGCGCTGTAGTTGTCGTCGTCACGCAGGACGGTGGTATGAATAAACACCATCAGGTTGCGTTTGGAAGTATCCTGCGAGGTGTAGCGGAACAGCTGCCCGACCAGCGGGATATCGCCGAGCAGCGGCACTTTGGAGACCGACTGTTTGGTCACATTTTCCATCAGGCCGCCGAGCACCACCGTCTGGCCACTGTGGACCATCACTTCGTTATTGATCGTGCGCGTGTTGAAGGTTGGGCCGAGGCTGGAATCTTCCGTTGCGCTGTTGTCGACGCTGGATACTTCCTGCTCAATCTTCAGGTGGATCATGTCGCCATCGTTGATTTGCGGCACAATCTTCAGCTTGGTCCCCACGGTTTTACGCTCAACCGAGTTAAAGACGTTGTCGCCGCTGGTGGTTTGCGAACCGGAAAGCACCGGCACATCCTGACCGACGTTGAACGACGCTTCTTTATTATCCAGCGTGACCACGCTTGGCGTGGAGAGGATGTCGTTTTTACCGTCGGTGGAGAGCGCGGTCACCAGCGCACCGAAATCACCGTTAAAGAAGCCGGTCGCAAGGCCCGTGAAGCTCGCCCCTTTCATGGTGCCATTTTTAATCTGGCTGATTGGTAGGCCGGTAGCGCCAAACTGCACGCCGCCGTGCTTGCTGGTCCACTGCACGCCAAGATCCAGGCCGTTGCCGTCCTGCACTTCGGCAATGATCGCTTCCACCAGCACCTGCGGACGGCGAATATCCAGCTTGTCGATCACCTTCTCCAGGGAGTTCATCACGTTAGGCTGCGCGGTGATCACCAGGGAGTTGGTCGACTCGTCGGCGGTAATATTCAGGTCGGTTGAGGCGCTCGCGGTTTTCGCTTTGGCCGCGCCCGGCTTGTCTTTCAGCTGCTCGCCAATCCCCGTCAGCACCGGTACCACTTTGGTGGCGCTGGCATATTTGAGGTAGAAGACGCGGGTGTTCCCCTCGTTATTCTGCTCGCGATCCAGCTGATGGATAAGGGAACGGGTACGCGCGCGCGCATCTTCCGAGCCGCTGATCACCAGGCTATTGGTTTCGTCATCGGCCACCACCTTGGTCGCCAGCTGCGGCGCGTTCTGCCCTTTCTGCTCTTCGTTGTTGAGGTTATTCAACATATCCGAAAGCTCTTTGGCAGAGGCAAAGCGCAGCGGGATGATTTCGCGGCGCTGAATACCGTCTTTATCGACGCGCTGCACCAGATCCACCAGTCGATTCACCACCGAGGCTTTACCGGTTAACAGCAGGACGTTGGACGGCTCAAAGTGGACCACATTCCCGATGCCGGTGGCATCGTTGAGCTGACGCAGCAGCGGGGCCAGCTCGCGAACGGGTACGTTTTCCATGCGCACCACGCGGGTGATAATCTCGTCACCTTTGCCCGGGTTTTTGCTGTCTGCCAGCGGCGCACCGGCGGTACGCGCTACGCTTGAGCGCACCACTTTGACCATGCCGTTGTCCATCGGGATCACCGACAGGCCGTAGAGATCCAGCACGCTCAGGAAGAACTGGTAATACTCATCCTCCGTCAGCACGTTGTAGGTTCTGACCGAGACGGTTCCCTGGACGGACGGATCGACCAGAATAGTTTTGTTGAGATTGCGACCTACCGTATCGATAAACTCGCGAATATCAGTATTTTTAAAACTTGCGCTAAAGTTAGCTGCAAGCAGCGAACTGGAATATAACGACAATGCGGTCAGCGCCACGCACGCCCAGGGAAATTTTTTCATGTCTGCACACTTATTAATTGTTTAGAACATTAACCCGAATATTTTCAAGGTGAGCGTGACGTCGTACGATGACCTCCGCTTCTTTCATTTTCGACCAGTTGGCAATAATGCTTTTCGCTTTTGCTTCATCGGTCATATCGACAGAGTTAACCTGAATCGCCACATCGCCTTTTTCCAGACCTGACTGACTGTAAAAGGCGGAGGCATTCCTTGGGTTTATCCAGTAGCCTTCCAGCCGGCCTTTTTCAATGATGGGTTTTAACACCAGATAATCATCAAGATGCACACTCTCTGCGCCAGCATCTTTCGTCGTTTTTGTAACCGGGCCGCTCTCCACGCCCCCCTTAAAATAGTCCGGTTTATTTAACGCCAGTATCTGCGTAGCACCTTCATAATTAACCACCACATTATCTTTGTTTATTTCCTGAATAAATGCGTCGTTAAACCCGGCGAGCGGTTCACCCTCGCGGTAGCTTCGCTGGCCGCCCGGGGTTTTGATGACAGCGAAGGAGAGCCAGGCGTCATCACTGCGCACAATGCCTTCAATCTCCGCCGCCAGCGGGGATTTTGCCGCAGCCGATAAGTTCTCCTGACGGACGGCAGCCGTAAAAAGCGTGAAAGGTTTGTCTTCGCGCGGTTTTTTCAGCGGCTGTAGGTCAGAATTAGCAAACTTATTCGTAACTTTTTTATAATCTTTAAAGGTGAGATAGCCTTGCTGGCCGCAAAAAATGAGCAGCAAAAACATAATACAAGGCGTTATCCACCGTGACAGAAATGAGAACCTCATTTTTTATCCGGCCTATAGCAAAGCAAAAATAAGCAGCGTCATACTGCGCCAATATGGAGGAAAATAGTAATAAGCTGCTGCAAACGCGACCACTGACTTCGCCACCAACTTTCATAAAGAAAAATATTGACCATATAAATTCCAGATGTTAGGCGCAGCCGGCTGGATATTTTTACTCTGTCTGCAAATTGACCGCTCAGGGGCATTACCTTACTTTCTGCTGCTGTTGCTATTCCTAATCAGAGACGGTAAGTCGTTATGTATCAGAGCCACTTTAATTTTAACAATCCGCCATTCAGGACAATCACCCGTTTATCCGGTGATTTTCTGGTGCCTTATCATCAGGACGTGTTCAACCTGCTGAAAGAGAAAACCCAGCTGGCGGGAATTATCGGGCTTTTTTGCGACGACGCTCCGCTTCTGGGTCAGTTCATCGACGCGCTTAAAGCCAGCAACAATACCGTTCTTACCATCAACGCGTTTCCCAAACTGAGTGCCAGTAGCCTGCTGTACAAACTCAACCCGGGAACGAAAGCGATTAAAGATCGCATGCAGGCGGTGGATGCCGTCCTGCGCCAGTGGCAGGAGGAGAAAGCGAAATCCAGAGTAGTGACGATCGCCCATGCCGAAGCCATGAAGGAGAGCTGCCGTGAAGTCCTGGGAACGCTGCTCACGCGCGCCCAGGAGCTGAACTTCCGGCTCGCCGTGGTACTGACGGGCACTGCGGATCAGGAGATCCTGCTAAAGCAACCTGAACTGCGCGAATATACGCACACGCATCATGCCCTGCGCCCCCTGACCTGCCGCGAATACCTGAGCTATGTTCAGGCCCAGTGCGAAGAACACGGCTGCGAAAACTCGCCGTTGCCGCCTGCCCGCGTGCGCAAAATGCACACGCTAACCAAAGGCAACATCAGCAAACTGAACGCGCTGGCGCACCTGTCAATGCTCGCCGCCTGGACGGAACGCGCGGCCCAGGTCAGCCCACGTCATTTACGTCTGGCGGCGGGAGAGATCCTGCCCGCCCAAAAACACGGTAAGCGCCTGGCGACCGTGGGGCTGTTTGCGTCCGTGCTGTTTGCCGCCTGCGGCTGGTATTTGACCTCATCGATCGGCGCACGCCTGCCGATCCAGCTGCCGGTGCCCGTCAGCTGGAAACAGCAATCGCTAAAAGTCGAAGCGCCCGTAGTGCCGGTTATCGACAACGAAATAGTTAATCAGCCGGATGCGATGCATCAGCTGTATCTCATGTGGGGGTATGACGCCTCGGCCGAAGATGCGCTGTGCCAGAACGCCGCCAAAGTGAACCTGATGTGTAAACAGGGGAACGCGTCGCCGGAGACGCTGGCGCAGGAAGGGTATCCGTGGGTCAGTGAACTGAAAACCAGCGGCCATCTTAACTATGCGGTGGTCGCCAGGGTCGGGGACACGTCCATTGACCTGTTAATGAATAACCGGACCTGGCAGGTGAGCCGCAGCTGGTTTAACCGGCACGCGACCGGCAACTTTACCCAGCTGCACCGCCTGACACCGGAAGGTAAAGACGCGATCGGCGCGGCCAGCGACAGCAAAGATATGGCCTGGCTGGATCAGCAATTAAGCCTGGCGCTGAGCCAGCCCGAAACGCATGCCCGGATCTGGACCACAGAGATGATGAAACGCACCCGCGAGTTCCAGCAAAAAATGCATCTGCACGTGGATGGCATCCCCGGCGAAGATACGCTGATGCAGCTGATGCGTGTGACCAACAGCACGCCGGGCGTACTGATTCAGGCCACCCGCACCACCCCGGACGCGAAAATGCAAGAGAAGAAAGCCTAATGTCGACCATCTGTCTTGCGGCCCAGCACAGCTATACAACCGGGGAAGCGGTCTGGTTTTCGTACCGTCTCCCCAGCCTGAAAAACGTATTCGGCAAAACAGCGTTATGGCTGGTCGGGCTTTGCGTCATGCTGGTTGTCGGCCTGTATATGCACGTCTACTGGAACCTGCACCACCCGGCGCCTGAACCGGTCAACGCCAGCGTTGCGAAACCGGAAACGCAGCTTTCGGATATGCATTACGTGTACGTGAGTAAACCGTTCCCGCATCCGCAGCCTAAAGCTGCGCCAGTGCCAGTTGATGTTCCATCGATGCAGGATCTGCCGATCAACAGTGATGATGGCGACTGGCAGCAGGCGCCCGACGGCGCGGTGCCACACGACGCCTCGCGGGATACCTTACCCGGGACCGAAGCGCATGAGCACGATAACGCTCCCGCCAGCACGGGCAGTGGAGAGTCATCATTAACAGAATTATTTCAGCAGGCGCTAAAAGAGCAGGAGCAGGATTATTCTCAAGGAAAAATTCCCGCGCCGCCGGTTGACGAAACGCAGGATAATTCACAAGCCAGTGTAAAAAACAGTGGAAATAGCCGTTCTCCTTTCAGTAAAAAAGGAGACGGCGGGAGCAGGTATTAATATTTTTCAGGCAGTGCGGTAAGGTTAAGCAGTCGACCTTTTTCCACCACAATATATTGACCCTTTTTCAGATCGGAGAGGATTTTAATAATAGTGCTACGTGCCAGGTTAGTGTATTCCTGAATGTAATCATAAACGTTAATATCACGCTGTTGTTGAACAATCAGGTCGTTAATCTCATATAAAAATTCGCGGACAACGGAATACGCACTGCGGGCAACCAGAACATCATCACGTTTGCTCAGCATGCAGATGTACCAGGAAAGGACTTTGGTCAGTTCTGGCCACAGATTTTTTTCGGTCATCAGCTGGGCGAAGACCTCTTTCTTGATCGAGCGAACAACCGTATTCGTCCGAACAAGGCCGTACATATGGGTGGCGCTGTAATACATTGACGACAGGCCGAAAATGCATTGCCCGGTGACGGTGAACATGCACAGTTCGTCAGATTCACGTCGAAATTCGACTTCACCGCTGACGATAATATGAATATAGCCGGAATCAGAAGTGGAAATTTTCTGCCATTTTTTTAATGTTCTTTCTTCAACGCCTGAGGTTGCAGAAATGATCTTTTCCATTTCATGTTGCGGACGTAATTTTTTTCCATAGATGCTTAACATGGTTATACCCGATTTAAGATGTGATTTTTAAAAAGCATGGCAACGGCATTCATACCGAGCCATAAATATTTTTCCTGATGAAAACGTCAAGAATAAAAATAAAAGTGTGAAGATTTTTTATTCGCCAAATTACTTAGCGTGCTATATGTCCATCTTAAATCCGGATAATTTTAAGTCAATTAACTAAAAATGAAATGAGTTTGTACTTAAGATTAATCTGATAGAAACTTGCTAAAATATACTCATTCGGGGGTAATCCGAAGGTTTACCCCTGTCCGTATTTCTCTAAAAGTGCTTCAGCAATCGCCATGGTTTCAACATCTGCAACGCCACTCCATAACAGCGGACGGAAATGCATCTGGAAAACCATGATGATGCGTTTTTGCTGTTCGGGCGTACTGTTTTCTGGCACCTCGTAACCGTAGCGCGCCAGCAAATCGAGCAGTGCTGCGGTATCAACCTGCTGATAATGCGGTCGCCCGTTGATATAAAAATTCACGCGCCCCGGATCGGGCCAGGCTCCGATACCCTGCTGCGCCAGTTCGCGCCAAGGAAACAGTGGCCCAGGATCGTCTTTACGCTGCGGGGCGATATCCGAGTGTGCCACCACGTTCTGCGGTTTAATGTCGTAGCGGGCGATGATGTCTCTGGCAAGCGGGATCAGCGCCGCAATTTGCCCCGGTTCGAAGGGGGTAAAGGTTTTCACGTCACCGGTTTTCCGCCAGCCGCGGTTTTCCAGCTCAATGCCGACGGAGGTATCATTTATGCGGTTGGTGCCACGCCAGAAGCTGATGCCCGCATGCCAGGCCAGTTCGCTCTCCGGGACCAGCTGCCAGATACGCGGTTTGCCCTGCGGAGCTGGCGGCTTTGCGGGGATGAGATAGTGAGAGCTGACGTTTTTATCGGTCAGGGTCGCAAGCGAGGTGTCGAAATCATCGGCGGTGTAGTGAATAACCAGCACCTTTATACGCGGGTAGGCCGCCTGCGCCTGATGGCGCGTATCCAGCTCGTACGCGCCTTTATCAACAATGCCCTCTTCCGAGGCGCATCCTGCCAGCAACATCGCCAGCAGGAGGGTTGAGAGCGAACGCTTCATCGACGGGTCTTCACCGCCGTGCCGCTTACGCTCACCATCAGCATGCTGGCATCTTTTCCGACCGTTTCGTAATCGATATCAATGCCCACCACCGCATCCGCGCCCAGCGCTTTGGCCTGCTCGCCCAGCTCCTTAAACGCAATCTCGCGCGCTTTACGCAGCTCTTTCTCGTACGCGCCGGAGCGACCCCCGACGATATCCCGAATGCCGGCAAAGAAATCGCGGAAAATGTTTGCGCCCAGAATCGCCTCACCGGTGACCACGCCGCAGTACTCGGCAATCGGTTGACCTTCCAGGGTTGGCGTTGTTGAAAATTGCATACTTTCTCTCCTTCTTTAGCGTTCAATGCGTTAGCGACAGCATTATCGGTTCGTTACGCTATGATTGAAAGGATAGTTAATAAATAAGGAAATCAACATGCGCTACTCTGCTTTAACGCTTTTAGTGCCATGCGCGCTGGTGCTCAGCGCCTGCACAACGCCGGTCACGCCAGCCTTTAAGGATATCGGAACCCGCAGCGGCCCTTGTATTAAGGGTGGCCCGGATGCCGTGGCGCAACAATTTTATGATTACCGTATTCAGCATCGCGGTAATGACCTGACCGCCCTGCGCCCGTACCTGAGCGATAATCTGGCGAAACTGCTCACCGACGCTTCGCGCGATCCGCAGCACAACGCCCTGCTGTCATCCGATCCGTTCTCCAGCCGCGCCACGCTGCCGGACAGCGCCGACGTCGCCAGCGCGTCCACCATACCGAATACCGACGCACGCAATATTCCCCTGCGCGTGAAGCTCACCCAGGGAACGCAAACCTGGCAGGATGAGGTGCTGATGATCCGTGAAGGCCAGTGCTGGGCAATAGACGATGTGCGCTACATTGGCGGCAGCGTTCATGCCCCGGCGGGCACCCTTCGCCAGTCGATCGAGAACCGCTAACGCCTCCGTTCAATAAACGTTAACCCCGTAAAATGTCCGGCATTTCCTGCGGAATGCCGACATTTATACTCGCCCCCCTTTCCCGTCGCTATTTTGTGCTATGTTTAAGAGGAAACACGGGTTATATTTAACTTTTAACGCAGAAATATTGCATAACTATTCTGTCAACGGTACTATCTGCGGCCTCAATTGCTATAGATTGCCTGGATGAGTAAAGACTGCCCCGATGAGTATTAAACTAAACGGCATTAACTGCTTCTACGGCGCACACCAGGCGCTGTTCGACATTACGCTGAGTTGCCCGGAGGGCGAAACGCTGGTTTTGCTCGGCCCAAGCGGCGCGGGAAAAAGCTCCCTTCTGCGTGTTCTTAATCTGCTTGAAATGCCCCGTTCGGGGACGCTGGCCATCGCCGGTAACCATTTTGACTTCGCGAAAACCCCGTCTGATAAAGCGATTCGTGAACTGCGTCAAAACGTGGGCATGGTTTTCCAGCAATACAATCTCTGGCCGCATCTGACGGTGGTGCAAAACCTGATTGAAGCCCCGTGCCGCGTGCTTGGCTTAAGCAAAGACCAGGCGATGGCGCGTGCGGAAAAGCTGCTGGAACGTCTGCGTCTGAAACCGTACAGCGACCGGTATCCTTTACACCTCTCTGGTGGTCAGCAACAGCGTGTGGCGATCGCCCGTGCGCTGATGATGGAGCCGGCAGTGCTGCTGTTTGACGAGCCAACCGCGGCGCTGGACCCGGAAATTACCGCCCAGATCGTGAGCATTATTCGTGAGCTGGCGGAAACCAACATTACCCAGGTCATCGTGACCCACGAGGTGGAAGTGGCGCGCAAAACCGCCAGCCGCGTGGTCTATATGGAAAACGGGTATATCGTTGAGCAGGGTGACGCGAGCTGCTTCACTAACCCGCAAACCGATGCCTTCAAAAACTATTTATCTCACTGATGTGTTAGGGAAATTATAATGAAAAAAGTATTGATTGCCGCGCTGCTTGCTAGCGTCAGCCTTTCCGCTACCGCAGCCCAGACCATCCGTTTCGCCACTGAAGCGTCCTACCCTCCGTTTGAATCCATTGATGCGAACAACAAGATTGTTGGCTTCGACGTGGACCTGGCAAACGCCCTGTGTAAAGAGATCGACGCGACCTGTACCTTCAGCAACCAGGC
>OIFJ01000609.1_pt1 | contig 9700 bp, 8 predicted proteins | sample 1582011 | NCBI WGS metagenome assembly OIFJ01 (sample SAMN07501050, study PRJEB24779) | human gut metagenome | isolation source: stool | host: human infant | place: USA: Pittsburgh, PA
ATACCTTGTTTTACAGCAACTTCAGCAACTGCTTTAGCAACAGCTGGAGCTACACGAGGATCGAATACGGATGGCATAATATTTTCTTCGTTTAATTCGCTATCTGGAATCAAATGAGCCAATGCATCAGCAGCAGCCAATTTCATTTCATCAGTGATTTTGGATGCACGAACATCGATAGCACCACGGAAGATACCAGGGAATACTGCTACGTTGTTGATTTGGTTAGGAGCATCGGAACGGCCAGTACCAGCGATGCGAATGCCAGCTGCTTTCATATCAGCATATGTTGCTTCTGGGTTAGGGTTGGCCATTGCGAATACGATAGCGTCGTCAGCCAAGTTTTCCAAAATTTCTTTTGTAAAAGCACCTGCTGCGGATACGCCAAGAAGAATATCAGCACCTTTAGCATTTTCAGCCAAGTTGCCATGTTTTTCTTCAAGTTTAAGCAAGTCGATCAATTCAGATTGCAAGGAGTCAAGACGTTTGTAATCTTTGTGCAATACACCAGAGGATACTAGCAATGTAATATCGCGAGCACCTGCAAGGTATAACAAACGAGCGATGTTTGCACCAGCAGCACCAGCACCGTTTACAATGATTTTAGCTGTTGCTAAATCTTTTTTAACTAAACGAAGAGCGCCTTTTACACCAGCCAAACATGCGATTGCAGTACCATGTTGATCATCATGGAATACAGGGATTTCCAATTCTTCTTTCAAACGGTTTTCGATTTCATAGCATTTAGGAGAAGAAATATCTTCCAAGTTAATGCCAGCAAAGTTTTTTTGCAATAATTTTACAGTGTTGATCAATGTATCGGCATCTTTTGTATCTACAACCAATGGAATGCAGTCTACATCGCCGAATTTCTTGAACAATAAGGATTTACCTTCCATTACAGGCAAAGCTGCTGCAGCGCCAATATCGCCAAGACCAAGTACACGAGTACCATCGGATACAACGGCAACCATGTTAGAACGGCAAGTTAATTCGAAGGATTCAGCTTCATTATCTTTAATACGCAAGCATGGTTCTGCTACACCTGGTGTGTAAGCTACAGATAAATCATGAGCGTCTTTTAATTCATATTTAGTCCCTACAGTAAGGAAACCTTTTAATTCACGTTTTTTTTGTACAGCTAATTCACGTACGTCCATAATAATTCTCCTTTGTGGATAAACTCGGACTCTTTTGAGTCGGTAATTAATACCTTTAACTAATTGTATTATACAAAATGATATATAACAATTCAAGTTTTTTCGATATAGTTTTTCGAATATTTTAGAATTAAATTCTATTAATTTATACTAGTAATAAAAATGATAACTAAACAAAAGTAGATAAACCATATACGGCTTATCTACTTTGGTACTGTATACGCATTATCTAATAGAACAACGAGCATACAAAATATACATTTTTATTTATGCTTTTACGGATGGCAGGTTACGACCATAGAAAATTTCCATCATTTCTTGTTTTAATTGATGTTTAATTTGTTTGATTTCTCGTTCGCTCAATTCAGCTTCAGTAATACCAAATAGGTAATTATCTAAATCAAACTCTTTTAGCATCATTTTGGTATGGAAAATATTTTCTTGGTACACGTTTACATCAATCATGTTGTACATGTTGCGAGTTTTTGCATTGATGTAATTTTGGATGGAATTGATGCGATGATCGATATAGATTTTCTTACCAGATACGTCGCGCGTAAAGCCACGTACATGGTAGTCCAATGTGAGGATATCGGAGTCAAAGCTTTGAATCAAATAGTTAAGTGCTTTAAGTGGAGAGATTTGACCACATGTAGATACTTCAATATCTGCACGGAACGTGCTAATCCCTTTGTGAGGATGGCTTTCAGGGTAAGTATGTACAGTAAGGTGAGATTTATCAAGATGCATAACCACATCTTCTTTTTCAATTTCCTCTTCAGAAATCAAAATCGTAACAGACGCCCCTTGTGGATCATAGTCTTGTTTCGCTACGTTAAGGATATTAGCACCGATAATGCGGCTTACTTCCGTTAAAATAGCTGTTAAACGATCTGCATTGTATACTTCATCAATGTACTGAATGTATTGCTTTTTCTCGTCTTCTGTACGAGTATAACAAATATCATAAATATTAAAACTTAATGTCTTTGTGAGATTATTAAAACCATATAATTTCATTTTAGGCTTTGCTTTAACTGGTGTATCCATGATATGTCATAACCCTTTCCATGCATAGACTTACTATTTTTCTGAAAGCTTTTCAAACTGTATCAGAATAAGCTTTCACCATATAACTAAACAATTTCTTGTTTATACACAAACTCTACATCAAACTGACCATTATCGTAGGTAACGATAGCAAAGGTACCACCGGAGCGATCACGAGCTAACGATATACTGCCAGGATTCACAAATACCGCATCACGGACACGAACCTCACCATGATGATGGCTATGGCCAGATACAATAAGTCGAGCTCCCATATCAGTTCCTAACTCAATCAGTTTTTGTATACGATTATAATATGATACCTCATGACCATGAGTCATGTAAATATAGGTATCCTCCAGCGGAATCAACTGTTCTCGCGGTTCAAGAGGCTGTACACGGTCGTTATTACCACGCACGGCATACACAGGAATATCCGTATGCTCCTGCATATAGCGCGCATCATCACCAAAGTCACCGGCGTGAAGCCACATATCGATGTCTTGATCTGCTGTAGCCTCCAAGACGAGGTCAATATCCTCTAGATACCCATGGGTATCACTTAAAATACCAATTCGTTTCATTTTATAAGTTCTCTAATACTATTATATTACATATTTATATGAACTATACCATATAGTTCGAAAATATCAAAGCTTGTTAATTAATTCGCGTAATGCACGGCCACGATGACTGATGGTTTCTTTTTCTTCGATGCTAAGTTCAGCCATAGTCTTTTTAAATTCAGGTACATAGAAGTATGGATCATAGCCAAAGCCATTGTCCCCTTTTGGCTCGTCTTGTACGAGGCCATCACAATAACCTTCTGCTGTCACTTCACGACCATCAGGATATACAAGAGCCAACGCACATACATAATGACCTGTGCGGTCACTTTTACCTTGAAGCTCACGAATCAATTTTTCATTATTAGCTTGATCATCACCGTGATGACCTGCATAACGAGCAGAATACACACCTGGTGCCCCATTAAGAGCATCTACAGTGATGCCAGAATCGTCCGCAAGGCATGGACGATTTGTAGCCTTTGCATAATAGCGAGCTTTCAAAAGAGCATTTTCCATAAAGGTTGTACCAGTTTCCTCCGGTTCCTCGATGGAAATGACATCTTTCACCGGTACACAATCAATAGACAAATGGGAAAAAGCCTCGGAAAATTCACGGATTTTCCCTTTATTTCCTGTAGCAAGTACAATTTGTTCCATCTTACACCTCCAGAGCTGTAGGATATACCTTACCTACTTTATCTGCTGTCGCACCAAGTACTTCACGTTGTTTAGCCATGAGCTCATCGGTAGCAGCCTCTGCTAAATCAAGTAATGCATTGAGTTCATCACGGTTAAAGGCACCGTGTTCGCCTGTACCTTGTACCTCAACCATATTGCCAGAGCCAGTGCGCACCACATTCATATCAACGATAGCGGCACTGTCCTCTTCATAGCAAAGGTCTGTAATAGGACCGTCAGGACCAATACCTACGGAAATAGCGGCACAGAAATCAGTAATCGGGAATTTGCCTGCTCCACCAAAGGTGAAGTCCACCGCATCAACAAGGGCCACAAAGGCGCCTGTAATAGAGGCTGTACGCGTACCACCATCGGCTTGAATAACGTCGCAGTCGATCGTAATAGAACGTTCACCGAGTGCTTCAAGGTCTACGACAGCGCGCAATGCACGGCCGATAAGACGTTGAATTTCAACGGTACGACCTGTTTGTTTTCCCTTAGCAGCCTCACGGCTCACACGAGTTTGCGTAGAACGTGGCAATAAGGAGTATTCTGCAGTTACCCAGCCTCGGCCAGAACCTTTTAGCCAGCGCGGCACAGAATCCTCCACAGTAGCTGTACAGATAACCTTAGTCTTGCCGCACTCAATGAGTACAGAACCTTCTGCATACTCTGTAAAATTCCGTGTTATTTTAATAGGTCGCAATTGACCTGCTGTTCTATTATCACTACGCATAGGAACCTCACCATTCTAAAACTAAACATTAGAACGCCCCTTACACAAAGGGGCGTTATCTTTTCTTATTATATCACAATTTAACTATTTTTTATCACCATGAATCAGATTGTAATGTCCGTTACATACACATCTAGTGCATTTCCATAAAAAATCATTACCATATTATAAGAAGATCTACCATGTTATAAGAACCACAATTATAGTTCATACTGGCCTTCACCAAGTGAATCTACTACAACATAGCGGCTAGCTCCACCTTCTGCTTTAGCCTTTTCAGCCTCTGCAATCGCATCTTGACGAGTACCTTCGTCCGCTTGCCAAGGGATAAACATAGCATATACACTTTGTGGTCCATAAGGCCCATATTGGCCTCGTGAAAGTACACTATGCCATCCTACTTTATCGTCGTACATGCGCACCTTTTCAAGGCGTTCCTCTTGTACGCCCGTTTCATCATAGTACACATTATAACGGTTAGACCATATATCACCTACACCGGTACGTTCCTCTTCGGCCATCTTATGACGATTCGCCCATTGGACCTTCCATTTAGCGATGAGGTCATCTATATAAGCTGTTACGTTTTGGCTTTGCTTATATTTAACGGGGTCAAAGGCAGGTTCTACGACCTTACTGTAATCAAGGCCTGCCATAGATAAAATAATACCTGTATTTACATAGGGCAACGCTTCTTGTACAGAGTAACCACCTTCTAATACGGCTATATCGGCTTGTAATAAATCCACCAGCTCCGCATAGCCCTTTGCAGTAACCTGCATATTCGCTAAAGGATCACTAAAGTGATTATCTTGCCCTGCAGAGTTAATAACAATGTCTGGATTAAACTCTTCAAGGATTGGTAATACGAGTTCACGCATGACCTGCATCAATCCTTCGTCCCCTGTGCCAGGCGGTAATGGGATATCTATATTGCCACCGATGGCTTGTGGTCCACCGAATTCATCCATAAAGCCGGTGCCAGGATATAGGGTTCGCCCATCTTGGTGGAAACTAATGTATAGCGTATCTGGATCATGATAGAACACATCTTGAGAACCATCACCATGGTGTACATCTGTATCTACTACAGCCACCCGTTTAATACCATAGGTCTGGCGCATATGCTGGATCATGACGGCTTCAATATTTATGGTACAGAATCCACGAATACCATGAACCATGGCCATCGCATGATGCCCTGGTGGTCTTACTAAAGCAAAGGCACGATCCACTTCGCCGCGCATAACCGCATCAGCAGCTGCAATGGCACCGCCTGCAGATACGCGATGTGCTTCCGTTACCCATGACTCTAAATCAGGAGCCCCCACATGGACGCGCTCTATGGTATCCCAATCGGCTACGATAGGATTATATTCCTTAATATTAGGTATATCTAATAACCCTTCCTCTACGATTTGATCCCGAGTGTACAGTAATCTCTCTTGTCGTTCTGGATGGGTTTCAGAAATCTTCCAGTCAAAGGCAGGGAAAAACACTAGACCTAAACTATGTTTTGGTGCATTTTCATCAGTATGTAACGCATGACTTTTATTCGTATCAGCATTTAATGCGTCACCTACATTTGAATTGGTATCCTTATTCATACCGGCCTGTCCAATTCCTTGACGTTCCCGATAGGATATTCCTTTATTCCACATACTGTTTCACCCCCGCTGCTAGTTGTACTTTCACGGTGATTAACCGTTCCATCGATTGCCAGCCCTCTACTACAGGGAAGTCTTCGATACTAATCACCTCTATATCTTGGTCCTTACCAAGGCCTAACCGCAATGCTTCTTCACTAAGGGCCTCCTTAGCGCGTTCCACAACTTGTTCTACGCGCTGTAAGGTACATGTTTGTTGCTTAATCCCTAATTCAGGAATGACCAGTAAGCGCCGTTTTGTATCGACATGAACCGTAAGTTCGATAGTCGATAACGCTAGGGCTGCACCGATAGCATTAGCCACCGCTGCATTTTCTGGAATTGTAACAGGCAGATTCAAATACTTGCCGATACTTGGGCCTAAACTAGGCGCCGTACCACCTACTACGACGATTTGGGCAGGTACAAATACATCGGGATTTACAATATCCTCCACCACATAGATAGGTCGTTTATTCTCTGCCGTTACTACCTCATCTATGCCATGTTGAATTGTTTCCAATGCCTTATTAACTATTAATCGTGCCACATCAGAAGCCGTCATAGAATCTGCTAATTGATGTGGTTCATTAGTAGAGTCAGATTTTGGGCTATCATATAATGACGCAGGTAAGCTATTAGCCAATGCCTCCATAGATTGCACAGCTAATTCAACATCACCATAGTTAGCATAGCCCAGCACAATGAGTGCATCTCCCAATGTAGGTTCATTGCCACCTAAAGCCGCAGATGGACCTATTCGTTCAGGTCCTACCGTAAGGTTACCATCTGCAATGCGAACTACGGACTCACCACCAATACCGACGGAGGTAACTGCAAAGGATCGTACCGCACTTGGATACTCACGGATGGATACACCATTTTTTGTCATCAATGGTTTGCCATGCTTCCATAGAGAAATGTCCGTTGTGGTGCCCCCAATATCTAAAGCAATGGTATGCTCTTCACCAATTGCACCAAGGGCAGATAAGCCAAGCACAGTAGCTGCAGGTCCCGTAAAAGCAGTCTCTACAGGTCGACTCACCATATGCTCCATAGGTAAGGAACCGCCATCAGCTTTCAAAATATGGAGAGGAGCCTTAATATTACGAATGCTAAGTGCCTCTTCAACATTACGCTTAAAAATAGTAAATACAGGTGTTACAGCACTATTAAAGTAAGCGCTAATGGTACGACGAGGGAAATTCAATGAACCACTCAATAAACTACCATTAGAAATGGTATTATACTTATCTTTCAGTTCTTCTGCTATAGATAGTTCCTCTTGAGGATTACGCACTCCAAATTTAGCAGATACAGCAGCTAAATCAGTGCCACTACGAGATTGAACCATTTTAGCAATATCTCGCACTGCATTTAGAGGTGTGCTTTCTACCACAATCCCTCTATGATCTGTATAGCCTTGAAGATATATAGGACTCACAGGGAATATATCATCCACATTACGGCCAGGCCCAGTTACTACATAGAGATCTACTACTTGTTCCTTCTCTTCTACGATGGTATTTGTTACCACTGTAGTGGATAGAGTAACTTGTTCAATATTTGATGTATTACAGCCTGCCAAAACTGCATCTAATGCCTCACCTATGCCTTGCATTAGATTATCTTTTGTAGTCCGTCTTTTAGCAGATGCTACTACACGATGACCATCGATGATGACCGCATCTGTGAAAGTACCACCTACGTCTAAACCTAGTAACATATAACCTCCTTTAACTTTCACAATATATAAAAAGGCTGTACCCATCTCTATGTGATGAGTACAGCCTTCTGTTATTTACCAGATACAGATGCGTAATTTTTAATGATAACAATCGGAGTCATTTGGCTATCATTACCAAATGGATTATCAATCAATAATTGTGCAATTTTATTACCGTCAATGCCACGGCTTGTACCTAATACAGCGGAACGTTTTAAGTCATTAACATCTGCTACAACAGCGCCGTAACAGCCTGTGCGAGATACGATTTTCTCAGCTACTTTATCTGGATCCTTTGGACCAAATACAATGTGTTTATCAAATGGAGGCATTGTGCCAGTTACGTCATCAGTTAAGGATGCCGCACGAGCAATTGCATAGAATACACCTGGTTTGCGGAAGATTTTAGCAATAGCACCTAAAATAAAGGCACCTAATACTTTCCATTTACCATCCAAGTTCATAGCAGATTGCATGCCGTAAATAGATGCCATAGAACCATCTGGATGGATAAAACGATTGATTAAACGAGCTTGCCAGCATACATCTAGCTCTTCAGGACGTGTAAAACGACCTTGTGTAATAGCTACTACAGATTCAGCTACACATACGATATCTTCAGGTCCAATATTATGACCGCCAAATTCAACGATAGCATCCACGATGTCATCATTATCTGTAAGAATACGTGTTGGCACACATACTAACTCTAATTCTGCCATTGTTATGCCTCCTTATTGAACCAATGCTGCTTGAACTTCTTCAGCAGTCAAACGAATACGTTGTTTATCGATATGATAATCTGTACGACCTACGATTTGGTAGTAAATATCGATGTCCATATAAGGGAAGCCCTTAATATCTTCACGAATATTGCCATTTTTACCTGTTAAGGTAACGAATACACGAATAGTACCACCTTTGCGAGGTTTGATGATAATAGCTTCAAAATAACCATCATGACGAGGACGATTAATGTCCATAGCCCATGCATGTACTTTCACAGCATCAAAATGTTCCTCTGGCAACAATGGACGTGGGAATAAGTCCATAATTGTACCAAGTTGACGTCCTTTGTTCACAAATGGAATATCACAGAACAAGGTAATAGATTCAAAATTACGGTCAGATACTTGGAAGTTTGTTGCACGTTTTGGCAATAAAATAACCTTTTCATTACCTTGTTTCAATACGAACAAACGGAATAATAAATACAAAGCTGCAATAGCTACAATAATAGCTATTACTACACTTAGGATGTTATAAAACCACATAGGGCATCTCCTTTATAATGTAATATGTTCAATGCTGCGACGACTTGTATCAAGGAAAGAGGCGCTCAGCGTATCACCAAGCTCAATATCCTTTGTAAAATACAATGACACAGTACCCGCCGTTTTTTGAGGGTTAAATAAATCTTTACCCTCTAATCTACGGCGAACTAACTCACTTGTTTCAAAAGCAGGGTCGATAAATTGAATGCGCCCTGACGTTAGCTCCTCTAGCAAAGGTTGTACAAATGGGAAATGTGTACAGCCCAACACTACGACCTCAATTTCTCGAGACAATAAGGGCGCTAAATACTCAGTACATACATCACGTACAAAGAAGTCATCTAGATGACCTTGCTCAATGAGGCCTGCTAATTCAGGACAAGGTTGTTCCCAAACAAGCACTTCATGATCAACTTCAAGTGCTACATGTTTATGAATATGACTATTCACAGTCGCCATCGTAGCCATGATACCAATTGTCTTGCTTTTACTGTGACTAATCGCTGTTTTCACACCTTGTGACACACCAATAACTGGTACAGATACGCGTTCGCGCACAGCATCAAGGGCTACAACAGTAAACGTATTGCAAGCAATGACCATCAATTTAACAGGCTGTTTTTCAAGAGCCTCTGCAATACGACAAGCTAAATATGTAATTTCATCATCGCTGCGATTTCCTACAGGATTATTCGCATTATCCCCAATATAGATGAAGTCTTCGTTAGGAAATTGTTCTTGTAAGACCTTTAAAACAGATAGCCCGCCTACTCCGGAGTCAAATACGCCGATAGGCAATTGTTGTACATTACTCATTAGGCATCTCCTCAACAGCTGCTAACATAGGCTGATAAAAAGTAT
>OIFJ01000617.1_pt1 | contig 9499 bp, 8 predicted proteins | sample 1582011 | NCBI WGS metagenome assembly OIFJ01 (sample SAMN07501050, study PRJEB24779) | human gut metagenome | isolation source: stool | host: human infant | place: USA: Pittsburgh, PA
TGGTAGCTAGTGACCGTGAAAGTCACCAACGTGACCTCTTTGAGGCTATTGAAAAAGGCGATTTCCCTAAATGGAAACTATGCATCCAAGTGATGACGGAAGAACAAGCTAACAATATGCCATACAATCCATTCGATTTAACTAAAGTATGGTATCATGATGAGTTCCCATTAATCGAAGTTGGTGAGATGGAACTTAATCGCAATCCGGAAAACTATTTCCAAGATGTAGAACAAGCGGCCTTTGCACCGACTACAATTATTCCGGGTATCTCTTTCTCTCCTGATAGAATGCTTCAAGGTCGTTTGTTCTCTTATGCCGATGCGCAACGCTATCGTCTAGGGGCAAATTATTATCAAATCCCTGTTAATGCCGCTAAATGCCCTGTAAATATCTATCATCGTGATGGTCAAGGGCGTATAGATGGAAACCATGGGTCTACAATTGGCTACGCTCCTAATAGCTTTGGTGAATGGGCTGAACAACCAGAATTTAAAAATCCTCCTCTCGATGTATCTGGTCCAGCTTACCAATATGACTTCTATGAAGACGACTCTGACTTCTTTACACAACCAGGTAAATTGTTCCGCCTCATGAGCCCTGAACAACAACAAGTCTTATTTGATAACACCGCAGCAGCTATGAATGGCGTACCTGATTTTATCAAAGAACGTCATGCAAAACATTGCTACCAATGCGATCCAGCTTATGGTGAAGGCGTTGCTAAAGCATTGGGCATGGACATTGATTTTAGTGATGTGAAATAAGAAAATAGATATAAAATAAGATATAGATATTATATCTAAACAACACTAACGATTGAAAAGAACTTTCTTAACTAACAACTCTCTTACATTTATACAACATATTAATCTATAAAAAATCTAAATTCACACAAATTTTTATACACTGACACCAATTATCTTATAAACAAAAACAAATAAAATCCTTTAAAGGGCCTTTGCTAATCACATCTAAGTTAAGAATCATCAATGATGTGTATCAAGGGCCCTTTTGCTGTGTTAAAAATATACAAATTTTAAAAGGATTTTAGTATAACTATGTAGAATTATATGATGTGTTGAATTTACACGAAATGTTACATGTGAATAGGAGGCAGTTATGAAATCTAGTAGTTTGGCATGGTATGTGGCGGTGGCTTGTATTGGAGGAAGCCTTTGTGTTGGATCTGTAGTACAGGCGAATTCTTCAGCGACGGTGAAAGCAAGTAGCATAGTTCCTACTGCTATTGTAACGCAGGCTCAACCAGCTCAACCTGTTACTGTTACAGCAGCTAAGAATGATGTAGCTAGTGCTGCAGCAAATAATACAGTAGTTAACAGTGAATCGGCGAATGATGCGGCAACACAGGTTGAACAGGCAGCACTCAAGCAAAAGCAGCAGTACCAAGCTGACACAGAGACGATGGGGCTGTTATGGATGCGCACCTCTGCGGAGTACAGAGCACTGGCATATCAGGGCTATAATGTGGCGATGAATGCTGTTAAAATGGCTGTTGCTGATCCATCCCACCAAAGAAAACCTTTAGCTATCGTTCTTGATGCGGACGAAACAGTAGTAGATAATACAAAACTGATGGGTGAAAGCATCGCCAATGGCAATGGTCGTTTTGATGCTCCTTGGTGGCGTCAAGCGGTGCATCAAGGAAAATCGCAAGCCATGCCTGGGGCCGTTGACTTCCTAAATGAAGTACATAAACAAGGCGTAGAAATTTTCTATGTTTCAAACCGCTACGCACCCGTAAACCTTGATGTAACGATACAAAATTTTAAAGAATTAGGTTTCCCATCTGTTGATAAAGACCATGTACTACTATTCGAAAAAGACTCTGACAAACAACCTCGCTTTGATATGATTGCTAAAAAATATTATGTCGTTGTATACATGGGCGATAACGCTGGTGATTTCCCAATCGGCACAAAAGGTAAGACACTAGCTGAAAGAAATAGCATCATCGATGCTCATAAAGAAGACTTTGGTACTACCTTTGTGGTATTCCCAAACCCTGCTTACGGATCTTGGGTAAGTGCATTAGCTAAAGGCTACCAAAACCTGAGCCCAGAAGAACAAAAACAAGTGAATAATCAATATTTACAACAATAAGGACGTCTTGCGTATACTTTATTAAAAACGATATAATAAAGTGTACATGCGTCTATAGCTCAGTTGGATAGAGCGGCAGTTTCCTAAACTGCGTGTCACTGGTTCGATTCCGGTTAGGCGCACCATAGATAAATACTGGGTTTAATAACTATTTGGATTTTAAAATTAGGGGAAAATAAGCCAAATAATAAGCCAGTTTACAATAAAGTGTTAGTATTATTAGGAGATTGAAATATGACAAAAAAAATAATTTCAGGGATTTTAATATTAATATCAATTATTTTTATCACTTTAGCAGTAGGATGTGGGAATGATAATGATGGAATGGGTGCTACTGAGAAGAAATATTATGATAAAGTAGTACAAGATTTACATTCAGAAGATTATAAAGCTGCTAAATACGATGTTATATCTTTAGTTGATGCGAAATCTCAAAAAGGAAAGGATATGTATTATATAGCAACAGCTATTATTGATTATAATGAAAAACATTATGTTAGTGCAAAAAATTCTGTAAATCGTTTATCTGAAGATGCTCTTAATGGGGAATTCGCAGATAAAATTAGAGAAATAAATAATGTTGATCCAGTGTTAGTTCAGCAAGATCAAGAACGTATAGATAAACTCAAAGCAGCACAAGAGGCTAAAGATGCTGAAGTAAATCGTAAATTAAAAGCATTGGCTGATGAGGTAGAGGCTGAAAATAAAGAAAAGGAAGCTCATAGCATACATATTGGTGACAGTAAAGATACAGTTATACAAAAATGGGGTAAACCTATGAGAGTGAATCGTACACAAACAGCTAATGGAGTAAGTGAACAGTTGGTTTATGGTAACCAATATGTTTATATAGACGATGGTGTTGTAACAGCAATACAGAATTAAAAGTGCATATATTATAAATTTAATTTATCTAATGCATTGATTGCTACAGCCTGATCGGCTAAGGCTACATGGGAATAAATATCTAGAGTAACATTGATACTAGAATGTCCTAGTCGTTCTTGAACGATTTTAGGATTTACACCTGATAGAAGTAAAAGTGTGGCATGGGTGTGTCTTAAATCATGAAATCTAACAGGTCCATCTATTCTTGCTCGTTGTAGTAGTTGCTTGAATAACCTAGAGCTATAATGACGAGCATGAAAGCCTTTACCAAGTAGTCCACCTATAATTCTATAATCATTTTCATAGAGATCTTCTAGCTCTTTCTTATAAGTGTTTTGAATCTTTTGATGTTCTTTTAAAGCTGATATAAGGCGTTGGCTTATCTGTATTTTCCTTTCGATTCCAGTTTTTGGTGAGGTTATATTTTGTTCTTTAACTTCTGATTTTGACCGCTGAACAGTGATATAAGAATCAATTACTATATCGCTCCAACGAAGGGCCATAGTTTCTCCTAAACGCATTCCTGTTTCAAGGGCAATATAGATACCTATGTATAAGTCTGCGGCGACCATTATTTTATGTGAGTTTTTAATTGTTTTTGCTTCCTTTAGCTCTTGTTGTGCTTGATTGGGATTACACAAAATGAATATTTAACATACGGTATTCAATCTGGTATTGGACCTGATGATTTAGCACTAGTTGGAGCTAATTTTTTTTTATTAGAATCACATAAAAATAATGTTATACAGAAACATTTTGAAAGAATAGCTGATACTTTGGAATCAATTCTTAGTGAAGATATTTTATTAGGTTATTCAACTAAAGAATCTTTTTCATATAATATTGTACCTAAAAATGAAAATTTACGTATAAATGGATATCCACTATTAATCAGCTTGTATATGGCATTAGAAAAAAATCATGGTTAGGTCATCCTGCTTGTTGGCCGACGAGAGGACCTAATATATTAGCTTTAAAACTATCCAGTGGCAAAATTATACGATTACATATTTCTAGTTTAGCTACATACAGGGTGCCAATTATATGCGACCTATTCAATTGATTTGGAAAAACGTATTAATAATTGACTTGAATTAGATCGAAAGGAAGCGCAAGCTCTAGCTATTGAATATGCGCTTGAGTGGAATGATGCAAAAACAAAAAAAGAAATTGAATTTGAAGAAAAAACAATTAAAGGCAGAAAACCTGGGAAGGGTTGATAGTATTATAGATGGGGAATTATATGAAAAGATTGCCGGAAATCATATAAATTTTTTGATTGGTTCTGGGATGAGTACTCCCTTATATAAGACGCTTGCTTTACCAGCAAATGTAGAATTTTCTTTTGAGGATGTCTTAACACATAAAAGTTTAAGTGAGGACTCTAAAATTATTTTGTATATTTACTATTATTTATCTATTATTAATAAAACAACAAAACAAATAGAAATAAAAAACATTATCGGTAAAGCTAAAGATGAGTTAAAAGATGAAGAGCTCGTTGTGTATAATTATTTTTTGTTTGTTAATTGGATGGCTGAATATTTAGCTAATACGGGAGTTGAGCAGCCTAAAAGAATTAATCTTTTCACCACAAATTATGATTTATTATTTGAAAGAATGTTTGATTATTCTTTACGAAATATGCCCCTATTGTGGTTTAATGATGGATCAAGAGGATTCTTTCAAAGAGTCATAAACTCAGAAAACTATAATATAAATATTTTGCATAGTGGTTTTAATGATAATTATCATAGAGAATTATCATTGGTAAATTTATACAAATTACATGGGTCTGTTTTATGGAAGTATTCTGAGGATAAAGAATATATTGTATTAGATGAGAAGTTTTCTTTATTTGATAATATAAATCAAACGATTAATGATAATATTCAAAAAATTGTGTTTGATCGTCTTGAAACATTGCAGGCTAATAGCTTGGATGAATATGTAGAAGAATTAAATAAAAAAAATATAGATAATGATGGTGGTGAGCTTAATAACAATTTATTACAGGATTTTTATGAACTATATAGACAGATACCTATAGTTAGCCCTAATAAAGGAAAGTTTGAAGAAACTGTATTTAATCAATATTATTATCAGCTTTTGAGAGCTTTTAGTTATGAACTCGAGAAGAAGCAAACAACATTGATAGTTTTTGGCTTTTCGTTTGCAGATGAACATATTCGATCTATAGTAAAAAGATCATTATTGAATCCAGAGTTGCAAGTGATTATAATTTCATTTTCCCAAAAAAGTTATAAGACGATGAAAAGTTATTTTGAAGGCTATAATAATGTTCACTTTTTCCCAGACTTTGATATTGCTATGAAAAGTATTAGAGGGGATTTTGGTTATTTGTTAAAATTACTGGGAGCTGAGTGATGAAAATATCCTATATTATTGGGAATGTAATTGAAGTTAATGGTACTAAAGTTAGAATTCTAATGAATGATAGAACTAATTTAGAACAAGTACATTATAATGGAATATATTATGCTGGTGTTTCCAATGGATCATATGTTGGTATTATAAGGGGCGCTAATAGAATAATTGGTCGTGTTGAACGTGAATATTTAGAAGATTTATTTAAAGATCCTACAAATCATGCATTTGTTAAAGGACGATATCAAAGAATTATTGAAGTATCTATTATAGGGAACTTAATAAAGGGTAAGGTTGAATATGGCTTGAAATTATTTCCACTGATTTATTCGGAAGTTACATTGCTAACTTTTGAAGAGATTAGTACAATTTTAACGGCTAATAAAGTGGTTAATGATAATCTGATTCCACTTGGAAGTACGTTATCTAGTTCTGTTCCAATTGGACTCCCTTGGCAAAGGCTATTTAATACTCATGTAGGTGTTTTTGGTAATACTGGTAGTGGGAAATCTAATACATTAGCAAAAATTTATACAGAGCTTTTTAACTTATATAAACAAAGCAAAATCCAATTGAGGGGTAAGTCATCATTTTTTTTGATTGATTTTAATGGGGAATATGTCGGGGAGTCAATCTTAACTAATCATAAGAAAGTGATTAGATTATCAACTAGTAGGGAAACTGAAGAGAAATTAAAGTTACCTTCAAAATACTTTTGGAACATAGAAACACTTGCAATTCTTTTTTCTGCTACAGAAAAAGTTCAAAAACCTTTTTTACATAATGCAATTAAATATTTTATTGATTTGGAAACTAATGATATTTCTATCGATACCTTAATAGATGGGATTGGAAGCGCATTTTACAATGTTTTTAAATGTAATAATAATTCTCAGTCTTTGCTACTTCTAAATAAAGTTATTGAGAGTGTTGAAGAGATAACTGATAAGCAGAAAAGTGATATTTGGTCGCCTAAGATAATAAATCTTCTTTCATTTAAATGGCATTCAAAAAATGAAACATATTATGATGGGAGCACTGTGGCTAGCTATATAAGTAGTAAAACTGATGAGGCGATAATCACGGATAGAGATGAATTTCAAGATTGCTTAAAATCTGCATTAGATGATCATGAAATAAGGGACAATGTTAAGATTACTCATAAAATTACTATAAGTATAATTTGCCACCTTATTTACTGTATATGTTATAACAAAATACAATATGATTTTGTCGCTCCTTTGCTTAGCCGAATTGAAAGTCAGTCAGCGGTTATTAATAAAATATTTGATATAAGTAATAATGTTAGTTTAGATGAGGTGCTAACTATTATTTCATTAAAAGAGTGCAATACAGTTGCTAAAAAACTTATTCCATTACTTTTGACTAATTATTTGTATGATTTACAGAAAAAAACTATTGAGCAAGAAACTGGAGTTACACATACAACACATTTAATTATAGATGAAGCTCATAATATATTGTCTGAACAATCTAAAAGAGAGGATCAGGCTTGGAAAGATTATCGGTTAGAAGTTTTTGAGGAGATAATAAAAGAAGGTCGAAAGTTTGGGTTTTACGTGACCATAGCAAGCCAAAGACCTGCAGACATTTCCCAAACTATAATGTCACAAATTCATAATTATTTTATTCATCGGTTAGTTAATGATAATGATTTATTTATGATTTCTAATACTATAAGTACTTTGGATTCTGTTTCTAAAAAGCAGATTCCGATATTAGCCCCAGGACAATGTGTTATAACAGGTACTAGTTATGAGTTACCAATTTTAGTACAAGTAGAGAAACTATTATCAGAAGAATCTCCTAATAGTGAAAATGCAGATTTATTGATTTTGTGGAAACGATAGTATTTATAAGCCAATTTATAAGCCAATTTATAAGCCCTTTTTTAGATTGTATAAGTTTTTTTTAGAAGCTTAATTGTAGAATGAAATTGAACACATAAAAAATCCATAGTGAACCTTGTGTTATGATTTAGGTGTCTAATCAAAATATAACCGAGGTAATCACTATGGACTACAATAATCATAACACGACATTACGCACAAACAAACACTTAAACTTCGAAGAATGATTTTACTTAGAAAAGAGAATCGTTCTAGGAGATAGTATTACTGCAATTTCACGTGCACTGGGCCGTTCTAGAACAACCATTTATACAGAATTAAAACGCGGTACTGTAATTCAAATTCGATAAGATAAATCTCAACTTGTATATTTAGCTGATTCTGGACAAGCAACATATGAAAGACAACGTGTGGGCTCCTTTAATACCATGAGAGTTGGTGCTATAGAATCTTTTATAAATTGGATTGAAAACAAGACACTAGATGATCATTGGTCCTTTGATGCTGCTGTTGGATATGCTAAACATAAGGGGTTGTTTGTGCGTAATGAAATGGTTTGTGCTAAAACTTTATATAACTATCTTCACAAAGGTGTATTAGGTATAAAAGCAATTGATTTACCATTGGTAGTACGGTGTTCCCAACGAAAATCTATTTCTAGAAAACATAAGCGAGAACTTGGTAAATCCATAGAGCTTCGCGATCCTAATATTGAAACGCGCGAGGAATTCGGACATTGGGAATTAGATACCGTTCGTGGAACAAAAGATAAGACAGACCATGTTTTAATCTCTTGACTTGAGCGTAAAAGCAGATTGTATGTGGCTTTACGATGTCCATCATCACGGGCTACTGATGTAAAAGAAACACTGCATGCATGGTTAAATACATTTAAAGATGTTAATCTAGCCTACTTATGTAAAACAATAACTGCAGATAACGGTTTAGAGTTTTCAGAGATATCTGATTTAGAAAATGAAACTTTGTCTATTTATTTTGCTCGACCTTATTCTGCTTGGGAACGTGGATCGAACGAAAGGCATAATGGTTTACTTCGTAGATGTATACCGAAAGGAATGCCAATAAAAGCCGTTTCAGAGGAAACAATTCAACGAACACTTGAATGGTGTAATAATTTGCCACGTAAGCTTTTAAATTATAGAACCCCTTTGGATGTCTTTCTTGAATACGTTAATAAAATTGTAGATTTGGATACTGTTCAATTTCATATTGTAATTTAAGTTTTTTTAAGAAAATAGATTGTATTAAATTATAGAATTACAATGATAAGTGCTTTAATTTTCTTATTAAATCTAGATTATTGGATTATTATGAAAAAATAATTTATGTAAAGTTTTATAGGGATAAAATTCCTAGACGGTGTGTCACTGGTTCGATTCCGGTTAGGCGCACCAATAAAATAATTAATGGGAATATGTTTTTTTGTAGTATTATGTCTTTTTAGGAGGCAAGAATTAATTCTTGTCTCCTTTTTGGCGTTTATTTTAAAATTATCGATTGTTAAAGTGAAATATTTGATCTCCGTATGAAAAAGCCCTAGAGAGTTACTACTAGGGCTTTTGGTGTAGAGAACACGGTACATTTGATATAATGAAGTCAAGTAATATAAGAGTGTTTTAAGAGGTGTTGTCATAATGGAGAAGATTAATCAAGTTGATACAGAAAATGCTATATCGAGACAGGTATTTACTATTGATGGCCGAAGATTTTCTAATATGAAAGGGTTCTATCAAGAGGTAAAAGCTGTTTTTACAGATGGTTTAGATTGGCATATTGGTGATAATCTAGATGCTTTCAATGATGTACTTCGCGGTGGTTTTGGTCGTCATGAATATGGTGAGCCTATCCATATTCGGTGGATTTCTTATGATAAAAGTATTAGAAATTTAGAAAAAGAAACAATGGATGAGATTGAAGACATCATCTTAGATACAGATAATAGTGGACATGATTGCACATTAGAGAAACTTTAAAGATATGGAGATCACAAATAAATTAAAGATAGGTAAACTTCATTTTATAGATACCTATGAATTGGTAAAATAGAGTGGTCATACACAATTATTGCTCAAGAGTATAAATATAAGGAGTAGATTTAATGAATACCGTAACTCAAAGCTACATAGAAAATGTGCAGATCAGTGATATACCGTGGCATCGGTTAACTACATCTTACGGGCGTGCTACAGATTTTCCTAGGGCGCTAG
>OIFJ01000633.1_pt1 | contig 9221 bp, 3 predicted proteins | sample 1582011 | NCBI WGS metagenome assembly OIFJ01 (sample SAMN07501050, study PRJEB24779) | human gut metagenome | isolation source: stool | host: human infant | place: USA: Pittsburgh, PA
ATAAAACCGAAAAGTTCGGCTATAAGATTTATAAATGTCTTAAAGATCACGGATATGAAGTATATCCAGTTAATCCTAATGTTGCAGAAGTAGATGGAGACAAATGTTACTCTAGTCTTTCTGCACTTCCTGTTGTACCAGCTGTTGTGGATTTTGTTGTACCAGAATCAGCGGGTTTAGCTGCACTTGATGAATGCAAAGAACTTGGCATTTCAACTGTGTGGTTACAACCAGGAGCGGATAAACCATCTGTTGTTGAAAAAGCACATGCTTTAAACTTGCATGTCATTCAAGATTGTGTATTAGTTCAATTACCGTAGGAGGGTATAATGAGCGAATTAAAAGAATTAAAAACTGCTGAATATCAAGATTTAGTAAATCAAGGTGGCGTAACTGTTATTGATTTCTGGGCTCCATGGTGCGGTTATTGCGTACGTATGATGCCGATCATCGAAGAAATTGCAGGTGAGCTTGAAGGTAAAGCTAACTTTGTAAAAGTAAATGCTGATGAAGAACCAGAATTAGCACGTAATTTACAAGTTGAAGTATTGCCTACATTTGTTATCTTAAAAGATGGCGAAGTAGTAGATCGTAAAATTGGTTTCTTGCCAAAAGGCGATCTTCAAGGTGCTATTGAATCTAAATTCTAATAATCTGAATAATTCTATATAGATAGAGTAAAAAAGACCTCATCAATGTATGTCCAATACATTGATGAGGTTTTTTTCATATTTTCTATAGAAGCAAATAAAAAGTATCGTATAAATATAAAATTAGATTAAAATATAAAATTTCATTTTACATAATTCAATATTATTAATAACTTAGTATTCAAGCGGATTTTTAGGTATTTTTAAATGAGGAAAAAATGAAACATTAGTTTAACTTATTAATTTTTTTATGGAAGTTTAAAATAATATATGGTAGTATTATGTTAAATATTGTGAATATTTAGTGAAAAAGAGTGCAATATTTGATTTATTTCTTCATCGTGGGGTGAGAGCCACAAATGTTGGGAGGGAACTTAATATGAATAAGGTATTCAAAGTTGTTTGGAGTGCAACTAAGCACGCTTACGTCGTAACGTCTGAGTTGGCTAAGTCACATCAAAAATCTGCAACTACAATTGTAGCTGCAGTTATTTTGGCGGCTAGCTTTTCTGGAGGTGTTGCTAATGCATCCAGCCCTGAGGATTGGGCTAGAGCTGATCTTATTGGTAGCCAAAGATGGTTAACACCTGATCAAAATGCTTGGGGTCATATGCAAGATCAACATCAAGTTGATTCACAACAATTAGACCAACAGCAACAGCAACAACAACAGCAGCAACAACAATGGCAACAACAAGAGCCACAGCAACAACAATGGCAACAACAAGTGCCACAACAGCAACAACAGCAACAACAATGGCAACAACAAGTGCCACAACAACAGCAGCAACAACAAATCCCTAAAAAAGGCGGTTCCACTGGTAATACCGTAATTAATAACTACTATACAGTTGTAACTACTGATGTTGAAAATGTTAAGAAAAATACACATAACATTAACGTTGTAAATAAAAAGGTAGATATCAATACTACTAATATTAATACTGTTAATAATAAGGTTGAGAGTGTAAAAACTGACATTAATAAAATCAATGCTAATATTACAAATATCAACGCTAAAGTTGATAAAAATAGCAAAGATATTGAAGGATTAAAAGGCAAAGTCGGCACTCAAATCACTAACATTCAACAAGATATCACAAATATTAACAATAATATTGACGCTAAATTTACTAAAATTAACAACGATATTGATGTAAATATCGATAATAAAATTACTAACATTACAAATAATGTTGTTAATAATGTAAATACTAACATTGATGCTAGTGTAAAAAAACATATTGAAGCTAATAATACCAATATTATTAATCAAGTAAATCAAAATATTAATACTGCAGTTCAAAATAATAACACTACAATTTTGAACAAAGTTGATGAGAAGATTGAAAATAACAACACTACTATTATTAATAATGTTAATAAAGATGTAGATGTTAAGATTAATGATATTAAAACAAATATCAATAATACGAAAAATGAGTTGAATACTAACATTTCTAATGTTAAAAATGAACTCAATCAAAATATCAACAACGTTGATATTAAAGTTAACAACAATAAAAAAGCAATTGATAATTTAACTGTTAATGTTAACAATAATAGTAAATCTATTGCTGATTTAACTGCTAAAGTTGAAAATAACACCCAAAATATTGATGCTAATAATACTTTCATCATGGAAAACCGTAAATTTATCGGTGATAACAAAAAAGCTATCAACGAGAACAAAAAAGCCATCGATGAATTGAAAGGTAAAGTTGGCACAACAATCAATAATATTAACACTACAATTGATAATAAGATTAATGAAAATAACACTAAGATTATCAACGAAGTTAATCACAATGTAGATGTTAAAATCAACGATAGCAAAACTAACATTATTAGTGAAGTTAACAAAACAATTAATTCTAAAATTGAAGCTAACAACACAACTATTATTAATAAAGTAAATAATGATGTTGATACTAAGATCAATGCTGTTAAAACTGATATCACAAATATCAACAATACAGTTAATAATGTAAGTGCAAAAGTTGATTCTAATACTACTAACATTACTAATAACACTACAAATATCAACAAAAATGCGACTGCAATTACTGAATTAAACACTAAAGTTGATAATCAAGGTAAAGTTTTAGTTAATCATGAAGGTCGCATCCAGGAGCTTGAACAAGACAATAAAACTATTAAAACTGATGTAGCTAACACTCAAAATCAAGTTAATATCAATACTAAAGATATTGCTGATTTGAAAGGTAAAGTTGGTCAAAATATTGGTAATGTTCAAGTAGATATTAAAGATATTAAAAACAACATCACTAATATCAACAATAAAGTTGAAGCAAACACAGTTGCAATTAACAAGGTTGATGTAAAAGTTGATGGTGTTAAAGGTGACTTGGATGGCCTTAAAGGTCGTGTTGATCGTCATGACCAACGTTTGGACTACTTGCAAGACAACATTGCAGATAACTCTACACGTATTTCTGTTGTTGAGGATAGTGTGAAAGCTAATACTACAAATATTGTAGATAATAGCAAACGCATCGATGCTAACTCTGCTCGTATTTCCAACAATGAAAAAGCAATTAATGATTTAAAAGGCCATGTTGGTACACAAATCACTAACATCGAAAATACAATTACTAATAAGATCAATGAAAACAACACAGTAATCAACAAAAATATCGATGCTAAGATTGAAGCTAATAATACTACAATTCTTAATAAAGTAGACAATAACATCGATGTTAAGATTAATGCTAATAACATTAAAGTTGATCAAAAAATTGATGGTGTTAAAGGCGATTTAGATGGTCTTACTAAACGCGTTGCTCAAAACGAAAAAGACATCAACGTAGCTGGCACAATTGCTATTGAAAACCGTACACTTATCGGTGCTAATAAAAAAGCTATTGATGAATTAAAAGGTCATGTTGGCAATCAAATCACAAATATCGAAAATACAATTACTAATAAAATCAACGAAAACAATACCGTAATTAATAAAACTATCGATAATAAGATTGAAGCTAACAACACTGTTATCAACCAAAATATTGATAATAAAATCAATAGCAATAACACAACAATCATTAATAAAGTAGATCAAAACATTGACGCTAAAATCAATGCTAATAACACTACAATCATTAACAAAGTTGATAAAAATATTGATGTAAAGATCAATGAAAATAACACTCAAATCAACAATACAATCAACAAAAAAGTTGGCGATGTAAATGTTAAGATTGATGGCGTTAAAGGTGATGTAGCTGGTCTTACTGCACGTGTAGATCGTCATGATCAACGTTTAGATTACTTACAAGGCAACATTGTAGATAACTCTACACGTATTAGTGCTAATGAAGATGCTATCAAAGCATTAAAAGGTCAAGTTGGTACTACAATTAAAAATATCGAAACTACAATTAATAACAAGATTACAGAAAATAATGTAACTATTAATAAAAATATCGATACTAAGATTGAAGCTAACAACACTGTTATCAACCAAAATATTGATAATAAAATCAACAGCAATAATACAACAATCATTAATAAAGTAGATCAAAACATTGATGCTAAAATCAATGCTAATAACACTACAATTCTTAACAAAGTTGATAAAAACATCGATGTAAAAATCAATGAAAATAACAAACAAATCAACAACACAATCAATACTAAGATTGGTGATGTAAATGTTAAGATTGATGGCGTTAAAGGTGACTTGAATGGTCTTAAAGGTGATTTAGATGGCCTTAAAGGTCGTGTAGATCGTCATGACCAACGTTTAGACTACTTACAAGATAATATTGCTGATAACTCTACACGTATCTCTGTAGTTGAAGATGGTGTGAAAGCTAATGCAAAAGATATTAATGTAGTAGGTACAATTGCAATGGAAAACCGTCAATTCATTGGCGATAATAAAGTTGCTATTGCTAACAACACTAAAAACATCAACATCAATGCTAAAGCTATCGATGAGTTAAAAGGTCAAGTAGGTCAATCCTCTACAGTTATCAACGATATTAAGAAACAAATTACTAATATCAACGGTAAAGTAGAAAATAACACTACAAACATTGCTAATAACACAACTAATATTGCTAAAAATACTACAGCAATTAATAACGTAAACGTTAAAGTTGATGCTAATGCAAACGCTATCGTAGATAATAGCAAACGTATTGATGCAACTAATGTAAAAGTAGATGTTAATACTACTAACATTGCTAACAATACAACAGCAATTAACAATGTAAACGTTAAAGTTGATGGTGTTAAAGGCGACTTGAATGGTCTTACTAAACGTGTAGAACAAAACGAAAAAGACATCAACGTAGCTGGTACAATTGCAATTGAAAACCGTAAATTCATTGGCGACAACAAAGCTGCTATTGCAAATAACACTACAAATATCAATGTTAATGCAAAAGCTATTGATGAATTAAAAGGTCAAGTAGGTAAATCTTCTACAGTGATCAATGATATTAAAAACCAAATTACTAATATCAATGGTAAAGTAGAAAATAATACCACTAACATCGCTAACAATGCTACAAACATTCAAGCTAATGTAGTGGCAATTACTGACAATAGCAAACGTATTACTGAAAATACTACAAACATCGCAAACAATACTACAAACATTGCTAATAACACTACAGCTATTAACAATGTAAATGTAAAAGTTGATGGTGTTAAAGGTGACTTGAATGGTCTTACTAAACGTGTAGAACAAAACGAAAAAGACATCAACGTAGCTGGTACAATTGCAATTGAAAACCGTAAATTCATTGGCGACAATAAAAAAGCTATCGATGAATTAAAAGGTCAAGTTGGTACTACTATCACTAATATCGAATCTACTATTAATAACAAGATTGAAGCTAACAACACTACAATCCTTAATAAAGTAGATCAAAATATTGATGCTAAGATTACTGCTAATAACACTGTAATTAACCAAAACATTGCTAATGCAATCAATGAAAATAATACAACAATCATTAACAAAGTTGATAAAAACATTGATGTGAAAATCAATGAAAACAATAAGCAAATCAACAACACAATCAATACTAAGATTGGTGATGTTAATGTTAAGATTGATGGCGTTAAAGGTGATGTAGCTGGTCTTACTGCACGTGTAGATCGTCATGATCAACGCTTAGATTACTTACAAGGTAACATTGTAGATAACTCTACACGTATTAGCGCTAATGAAGATGCTATTAAAGCATTAAAGGGCCAAGTTGGTACAACAGTTACTAATGTTGAAAATACAATCAACGCTAAGATTGAAGCAAACAACACAGTAATTAGAAACGATATCAACACTGCAATTACTAATAACAACACTGTTATTAACAATAACATTGCAACTGCAATCAACGAAAACAATAAAACAATCATTAACAAAGTAGATCAAAATATTGATGCTAAGATTGCTGAAAACAATACAGTAATTAACAACACAATTAACAGCAAAGTTAATGAAGTAAATGTTAAGGTTGATGCTAACGCAAAAGCAATTGTTGATAATAGCAAAGCTATTACTGACATTAAAGCTAATGTGACAAATATCAGCAATAAAGTAGATGTTAACACTGCAGATATCAAAGCTATCCGCACAGATGTAACTAACAATACTACTAACATTGCTAATAACACAGCAGCTATTGCTAATGTAAGCAAACAAGTTAAAAATAACACAACTAACATTTCTAACAATGCAACAGCTATTGCAAACATTAGTAAACAAGTTGCTGGTAACACAGCTAACATAACTGATGTAACTGCTAAAGTAAATGCTAATACTGGTCGTATTGAATCTAATACAACTGCTATTAACAACTTAACTGGTAAAGTTGATGCTAACTCTCAAGCTATCGAATCCTTGAAAGGTCAAGTTGGTAAAGGCAATACTACAATTGTTAATGTAGCTCAAAAAGTAGAAAATATTACTCAAAACATTAACGCTCAAAATAGCAACATCCAAGCTAATACTGTAAACATTCAAAATAATACTTCCAATATTAATAACATTAAAGCTAATGTTGTTAACGTTGAAAAGAATGTAAACAATATTAAAGCTGATGTAACAGTAGTAAAAGCTGATATCACAAACATCAATGCTAAAGTTGATCAAAAAATCAATATTGTGAACAACAATATTACTAACGTTAAAAACGATGTGAAGAATATTGATGCTAAAGTTACAAATATTGATAACAAAGTTACAAATATTGATAACAAAGTTACTAATATTAACAATAAAGTAACTAATATTGATACTAAAGTTAATGATATTGACGTAAAAGTTAATAACCAAAATACTGTAATCAACAATATCAAAACTGATGTATCTGGCTTGAAAGATCAAGTTGGCAAAAATACTGAAGCAATTAAGAACTTACAAAATGTAAGCGCTGATGTAAACAAAGTGAAAGAACAAGTTAATGCTAATACTCAAAAAGCAAATGCTAACGAAGAACGCATTAAAAATGTTCAAAGCCAAGTTTCTGTTAATACTGAAGCAATCAAACATAATACTGAAAACATCAATATTAACAAAGCAGCGATCAAACAAAATGCTGAAGCAATTCAAAATACTAATGTAACTGTACAAAAAGTAATCAACAAAGTTGATGAACATAGCAAAGTTATTAACGACGTATCTAAACAAGTTAATACTAATACAACTAATATTGCTAATATCAATAATGTTGTTAACCAAAATACAACTAATATTACAAATGTAACTAACCAAGTTAATACAAACACAAGCAATATTAGCAAAGTAACTAACCAAGTTAATACAAATACTACAAACATCAACACTCTAAATGCTAAAGTAGATACTAATGTTACAAATATTACTAAAGTAGATAATCGTGTAACTGAAGTAGCTAAACAAGTTAATGAAAATGCACAATTAACTAAAGCTGTTGGTACTCTAGCATTAGAAAATCATGAAAAGGTTAGTGTATTAGGTTTACAAGTAAATAAAAATACTCAAGACATTGCTGATGTAAACACTAAAGTTGATGAAAATGTTACATTAACTAAGAACATTGGTGCGATTGCATTAGAAAACAATGAAAAAGTTAATGTATTGGGCTTGCAAGTAAATAAAAATACTCAAGATATCAGTACATTAGCAGAAGCTGCAAATTATAGCTTGAAAGCTTCCAACATTGCATTACAAGATCACGCAACACTTGTTCAACATGATGCACAAATCGCAGAAAACTCTCGCCGCATTAGCAGCGTAGAACGCGATGTTAAAGTTGTAGGTGCTAATGCAGCAGCATTAGCAGCATTGAAACCTATCGAATACCACGAAGGTCAAAAAGCCCAAATTATGGCGGCTGTTGGTACTTACAAAGGTAAAACATCTACTGCATTGGGTGTAGCACATTATGCAAATCCTGATTTATTAATCCATGCTGGTGCCGCTTATGGTGGTGACCATAGCGTAATGGCAAATGCTGGTGTAACAATCGGTATTGGCAATGCTCCTACAGCTCCTAAAGCATCCCCTGCAACTGTAAAAGTTCTTGAGGATCAAGTGGCTGATTTGCAAGCACAAAACAAAGAAATTCGTGAACTTCTTGATAAAGTGATTGCACAACAACCACAACAAGCTCCAAAAGCAGCTGTAAAAACAACTAAATAATATGCCTCCCAACCGATGGGTTACACTATAATCTATCGTAGGTATAGAAACCGCGTAGCAGAAATGCTACGCGGTTTTCTTTTTGTGTGGATTTGTGGTGATTGTATTCCAATATATCGTTTGATTTAAGTGTTACAGAACTTATGGGGATATTGTGGTGGGGATTGGATATAGATAAAACTAAAATTTGGCACCTGGTGGTGGGTAGTGGTTTTTATGATTCGATTATTATTTAATTTCGAACATATGTATCTAAGAAAAGAAGAGAAAAATAGAGATTATGAAAGAAAAATATAAAAAAGTGGGATAAAAATGGATTTTTTATTGTGATTGGTGGGGAATTGTGGTAGAATTTACCATATAGTGGTGGATAAGGAATGGTAAAGGGCGGTGATACGTATGTTCATGGGAGAATATAATCACACCATTGATACAAAAGGGCGGATGATTATACCCGCGAAAATACGTGAACAACTAGGCGAAGTATGCATTGTTACTAAGGGCCTAGATAACTGCTTAGCTATTTACACCGAAGAAGCGTGGAAGAAAATTTCTGCAGCTTTACAATCACAATCCTCCACTAAAGCTAGCGTACGTGCCTTAAAACGTTTTGTTTTTGGTAGTGCCGCTGAGCTTGAGTATGATAAACAAGGTCGTGTCCTCATTCCTGTACCACTACGTGAATATGCAAGCCTTGATAAACAGGCCGTTATTGTCGGTGCTGGGGATCACGTTGAAATTTGGAGCCGCGAAAAATATGATTACTATGATGATCAAGTGGCTGAAAGTATGGAAGAATTAGTCGAAGGGCTTGAAGGGATTATGTTATAGGAGGCTATGATGGAATTTAATCATACCAGCGTACTTTTACGCGAAACGGTGGACTCCGTCGTAACTAATCCAAAAGGCAT